>OIYT01002270.1_pt1 | contig 11959 bp, 10 predicted proteins | sample 1588201 | NCBI WGS metagenome assembly OIYT01 (sample SAMN03283260) | human gut metagenome | biome: human-associated habitat; material: feces | host: Homo sapiens | place: USA | collected 2013
CCGGCGAAGTGGTGGCCGCGGTGGCCGGCGGAAGCTGCCGCGTGGGCGTGACGCTGGAGGAGACCGCCCTGAAGCGTCAGGCTCAGGGAGCGGATATCGCCATCGTCTACCCCGAGGAGGGGACCAGCGCCGTGCCGGACGGCAGCGCCCTGATCGCGGGCGCACCCCATCCGGACAACGCCCGGGCCTTCTTGGACTTTGCCCAGAGCCGGGACGTGCAGGAGCTGGTGGTCAGCCAGTTCTCCCGCCGCAGCGTCCGCACGGACGTGTCCGACGGCGACGCGCTGCCCCCTGCGGACGAGCTGGCGCTCATCGACTATCCCGTCCGCTGGGCGGCGGAGCTGAAGGACGCCTTCTCCGCCCGCTGGCCGGAGCTTCTGCGGGAGGACGCGCCGTCATGAAAAACGCCTCCTTCCGCCAGAAGCTGCTCACCAGCTTTCTGGCCATCGGCATCCTGCCCCTGCTGATCTGCACGCTGCTGATGCTCAACATCTTCCGCCTTTCGCTGACCCGCAGCGCGGCGGACGCCGCCGAGACGCAGCTTGACGCCATGTCCGGCGAGCTGAGTGGGCTGTTGTCCGACTGCGAGACCGTCATGGAAAAGCTCTGCGCCGAGCCGGCGGTGGCGGCGGCGCTGGACCGCTCCGAGCTGGACGAGCAGCGCGTCTACTCCGTTTTGTACCGCGCGGCCGCGCCGGTCCTCGGCGGGGCCAGTCTCTCCGTTTACGGCGCGGACGGCCGCCAGCTCTACTCCACCTCCAGCCAGCCCGCCTCCGGCTCCCTCTCCCCCCGCTGGGGGCTGCTGGCCGCGGCGGCGGACGGCGGCGTGGTCTACCGCGGCGCATCGTCCAAAAGCTCCGCCTGCATTCAGGCGGCCTGCGCCGTCCGGCGGGGCAGCGTTCCGCTGGGATACGTGGTGGCGGACGTCACCGCCGCCCAGCTCACCGCGCTTTTCGACGGGCAGCACACCGCCACCAGCCGCCTTCTGCTGCTGGACCCCTTCTGGGATCAGGTGTACGCCTCGTCCGACCTCCCCGCCAAGACGCTGGCCGCCCGCCTGCGCAGCCAGCTTCTGGCCGGACAGGCCCTCTCCGACAGCCACGGCGCTTATGATTACTTCGTCCGGCAGGAGCCGCGCTCCGGCTTCTGTCTGGTGCTCCAGCAGCCCAAGCCCATGACCGAGGGCACCGCCGAACTGATGTATCTGGTGGCGGGGCTTTCCCTGCTGCTGTGCCTGGGGCTGTGCGTGCTGGCGTCCATGCGCTTCAGCCGCCAGCTCTTTGAGCCGATCCGCGCCCTCAACAGCGCCATGCGCGAGGTGGAGGAGGGCAACCTGAACGTCCAGCTGGACAACCGCCGCATCGACGAGATGGGCCAGCTCTCCGGTCGGTTCAACCGGATGGCCCAGCGCCTGCGGCAGAATCTGAAGGACTCCCTGCGCCAGCAGCGGGAGCTGAACGAGGCTCAGATCCGCATGATGCAGGCCCAGCTCAACCCCCACTTCCTGTACAACACGCTGGACACCATCAAGTGGATGGGCAAGATCCATCAGGCCCCGGAGATCGCCACCATCTCCGCCGACCTTGCCGACATCCTGCGCAGCAGCATCTCCGCCGATGAGCTGGTCCCTCTGCGGCAGGAGCTGCGCCTTGTGGAGCGGTACGTGGAGATCCAGAACATCCGCTTTTCCGGCGCGTTCGCCCTGACGGTGGAGGTGGACGAGCCGCTGCGGGACGTGCCGGTGCCGAAGCTGATGCTCCAGCCGCTGGTGGAAAACGCCATTCTGCACGGCTTCCGGGACCGCTCCGGCGGCGAGATCCGCATCAGCGCCTACCGCACGGAGGAGGACCTGATCCTCACCGTCCGGGACAATGGCTGCGGCGTGCCGGAGGAGGTCCTGGCCCAGTATCGGGACGGCGCGCCCCGGCCCGGCGGGCACTTCGGCCTGCACAATGTGGACGCCATCCTGCGCATCCGGTACGGACCGGACCGGGGCGTCCGCTTCGTCCCCGTGCAGGGCGAGGGCGCGTGCATCCGCATCACACTTCCGGTTTTCAGGAAAGGAGAGGAACCGCCATGCTGAAGGTCGTCGTCGTGGAGGACGAGGAGCTGGTCCGCAAGGGTATCGTGCTGACGGTGGACTGGGCCGGGGCGGGCTGCGCCGTGGTGGGCGAGGCCGCCAACGGCGAGGAGGGGCTGGAGGTCATCCGCCGCTACCGCCCGGACCTGATCGTCACCGACATCCGCATGCCCAAGCTGGACGGCATCGAGATGCTCCGCCGCCTGCGGGAGGAGGGGAACCGGGCCCACGTGGTCTTTCTCACCGCGTACAGCGACTTTTCCTACGCCCAGTCGGCGCTGAAGCTGGGCGCTGCGGACTACCTGCTCAAGCCCTTTCACGACGGGGAGCTGGAGGAGACCATCGCCCGCATCCGCAGCCGCGCCCAGGCCGCGGCTCCGGCGGCCCCGGCCGCTCCCGCCGCCCCGGTCCTGCCGGAGGGGCAGGGGCCGGAAAAGAGCAAATACGTCCGGGAGGCGCTGACCTATCTTTCCGAGCATTACAACGACCCGGATATCAGCGTCTCGTCCGTGGCCCGCAGTCTGGGCGTCAGCGACGGGCATCTGAGCCATGTTTTCAAGAAGGAGACGTCCTACACGCTCTCGGCCTATCTCACCAACTACCGGATGCACAAGGCCACGGAGCTTCTGCGGGACTGCCGCGTAAAGGTCTACGAGGTGGCGGAGTCCGTGGGCTACCGGGACATCACCTATTTCAGCAGCGCGTTCAAAAAAAGCGTGGGGATGTCCCCATCGGAGTATCAGAAGCGCTGCCAGTGACCGGCGGAGCGCCGCCGGGCCGACGCAAAGACGCAAAGGAGTGTTTTTCATGGAGATCACCATTCGGAAGGCCGATGCCGCAGATCTGGATGCCGTGGTCCGGGTCTATGAGCACGTCCACGACGCAGAGGAGGCCGGCCCCGCGCAGGTGGGCTGGGTGCGGGGCGTGTACCCCGTGCGCTCCACCGCTGAGGCGGCGCTGGAGCGGGGCGACCTGTTCGTGGAGGAGGCGGACGGCGCCGTGGTGGGCACCGGCATCTTCAACCGGCTTCAGGCGGACGTTTACGCGGGCGCTCCGTGGCAGTACGACGCGCCGGATGACCAGATCATGGTTCTGCACACGCTGGCCGTCGATCCGCAGGCCGGAAAACGGGGCCTTGGCCGCGCCTTCGCCGCATTTTACGAGCAGTACGCCCGGGAGCATGGCTGCCGGTATCTGCGCATCGACACCAACGAGAGAACTGAAGCATTACACGCTTCAAATGATCATCGCTGTTGGATTTAAGGTCAATAATCCCCGTGCGGTGTAGTTTCGCAAATGGGCGAGGCAGATCGTGAAAGACCATACCATCCAAGGCTGGACCATGGATAAGGAACGCCTGAAAAAAGGACATATGTTCACAGATGAATACTTTGAGCGTCAGCTCCAGTACATCCGTGAAATCCGGCTGGCTGAGCGGAAATTCGATCAAAAGGTCACGGACTTCTACGCTACAGATTTCGACTACGACAAGGATGCAAGGACCACTCGTCTGTTTTTCCAGACCGTGCAGAACAAGCTGCATTATGCCGTTCATCGCCACACAGCGGCAGAGTTGATCGTGGAGCGGGCTGATGCGGCGAAGGAACACATGGGGCTGGCAACCTGGGAAAATGCACCAGACGGAAAAATCGTAAAGGCTGATGTGACCGTAGCTAAGAACTATTTGAGCGAAAAGGAAATGTCATATCTGGAACGGATCGTGTCTCTCTATTTGGACTATGCCGAGCTTCAGGCTGAACGCAAAATTCCTATGAGTATGGAGGATTGGGCGAAGCGTCTGGACGGGTTCTTGGAGTTTAACGGAAACGAACTGCTGACGGGACCCGGTAAAATCAGCGCGGAGCAGGCAAAGCTTCATGCCGAAACAGAGTTTGAGAAATATCGAATTATTCAGGATCGACTCTACGAGAGCGACTTTGATCGTTTCCTCATGTTGGAGCAGTCGGCGGAGAATTCTGTGATGGAGAACTAACTCTTATTGATTACAGCGGCCCAAAATATGAATGGGCTATTACGCCTGTTTTGGCAAAGAGGTTGGTATCAAATTGTGATACCAACCTCCTGATGACTATATCGACTTTCGAAGAAACTGCGGTGTTATCTGTGACGCTGAGTCGATGCGATTTGCGCAGGCACTGTCTACACAAATCGCTGGTTGACCACAGTTTCACCACAGACAAGCGTGGAAACAACGGAGACTGCACTTCGCAAAAGTTCTGGAAACGATGTTGTTCGGAATAGAAACGACTAAAAACAAACGGAAATTATTATAAAAAACGCCAAAAATTTCTTGGTAAGGATGAGGTCACCAGTTCGAATCTGGTCAGCAGCTCCAAAAAACATCTGAAATCTTCGGATTTCAGGTGTTTTTCGTTATAAAGATAAATCTGGGATCAAGAAGAGCTCCCGCATTGCAAAATGCAATGCGGGAGTGTTTTTCAGTCGCAGACATCATCCGCTACGCGGCACAGCACATCGGGGTAGTTGGAGATGATGCAGTCTACGCCCCGGGCAATCATATCTTTCATGTTCTCCTCGTCATTTACCGTCCAGGTGTTGACCTTCATGCCCCGGCCGTGAAACAACTCCATCAGCTCCGGCTGATATTGCAGAAGCATATACCGGGGATGCATATTGTCGGCATTGGAGCGCTGGACATAATGTTCCATGTCCAGATAGGGCTTATCATACAGAAGGCCGGTTTCAATGTCCGGGCACAGCTCCTTGAAATGCTGCATGGAGATATGGTTGAAGGAGGAAACGAACACCTGCTCCTGCATCTGGCGTTTGCAGATTTCGTCGATCACCCGCTGCTCCAGATTCTCGTAAAACACCTCATAATTTTTCAGTTCCATGTTCAGCAGCATCTTTGTCTCCTTGCAGAAGTCAAGCAGTTGGCCGAAGGTCCAAATATGCTGACCCGCAAATTCCGGAGACTTCCAAGCACCGATATCCAACGCCAGCAGCTCATCATAGGTCATGTTCTTGATGAAGCCGGTGCCGTTGGAGGTGCGCTCTACAGAGGCATCATGAAAAATCACCAGCTTGCCGTCTTTGGTGATGTGGACGTCACTTTCAAAACCGTCGGCAGCGGTCTTTTCCACTGCCATCTGGAAGGCCAGAGGGCTGTTCTCCGGGTAATTGCCGGAAAAACCGCGGTGCGCAAGCAAAAGTGGGCGTTTCATATGATTCTCTCCTTACACGTAATAATAAAAGCGCATGACGCTCCCATCATACGCTTCTCTCAACATCTCTGATTTGTATTATAGCCGCATAAACAGGGAAATACAAGTATTAACACAAAATTTTGGCAAAAGGAATTTCGGGACAAAATTGAACAGAAGTGCCCGCAGTTTTTGATAAAAACCGAGGCTGTTGCTGCAACAGCCTCGGTTTTGTGTGCGTTTACTGGTGGATGGCGGTGCCGGTTTTGCCGGCTACGCCGTCCTTGGCCTTTTCCAGCAGCGTGATGAGGGCGGAGCGGCCGGGGGCACTTTCGGCAAACTCCACGGCGGCCTCCACCTTGGGCAGCATGGAACCGGGGGCAAAGTGCCCCTCACCGATGTACTTGCGGGCCTCGTCAGGAGTCAGGGAATCCAGCCACTTTTCATCGGGCTTGCCGAAGTTGATGGCAACCTTTTCTACGGCAGTGAGGATGATAAGGGTGTCGGCTTCCACCTGCTGAGCCAGTACGCAGGAGGCGAAGTCCTTGTCGATAACAGCGGCGGCGCCCTTCAGATGGTGCCCCTCAGTCTTGTAGACGGGAATTCCGCCGCCGCCGCAGGCCACCACCACCAGCCCAGCCTCTACCATATCACGGATGGACTGGATCTCAATGATCGATTGAGGTTTGGGAGAGGCGACCACCCGGCGGTATCCGCGGCCGGCATCTTCGATGACGTTGTAGCCGCGTTCGGACACCATCTTGTCGGCTTCCTCCTTGGTCATGAAAGCACCGATGGGTTTGGTGGGGTTGTGGAACGCCTCATCATTCGGGTCCACCTCAACCTGAGTAAGCACGGTGGCTACACCCTTTTGGATGCCGCGGTCCAGCAGTTCTTCCCGCAGCGCGTTTTGCAGGTCATAACCAATGTAGCCCTGGCTCATGGCCACGCATACGGACAGGGGACAGGGAATGTACTTTTCCGGCTCGGAGCGGGTCAGCTCGGCCATGGCTTTCTGGATCATGCCCACCTGGGGGCCATTTCCGTGGGCGATGATGACCTCATGTCCTTCTTCAATCAGGTCGACGATGGCCTTGGCAGTCTGCTTTACGGCGATCATCTGCTCAGGGAGATTGCTGCCCAGAGCATTGCCGCCCAGCGCGATCACAATACGCTTACCCATGAAAAACACCTCAATTTGTTTAGAATCTATACATTTTAGAGCAAAAACGGCAATAGATGCCCCGTGTTGTGGGGGTGCCGCTGAGACGGCTGTCATGGCCGCCGGTGAAAATGATGGAGCCCGTCCGCACAGATACAGGCAGGTTGACCTATGCAGACGGGCCTCCGGAATGGAAAAGGGATGTCAGGCGGAAAGCCTGTGAAATTCAGCGTGTTCTGAGAAGATTTACTTCTGGAACCAACGGGCGATCCCGCGCTCCTCCAGAGCCTTCAGCGTGGCCTGAGGATCCTTCACCTTAGCCAGGAAGATCATGGCGGCGATGATATAGGGCTTGTAGGAAGCTTCCTTATACAGGGGGGTGCGGTAGCGGTCAAACACGGAGGCCTCTACCTCGCCGTCCTTGCAGGAAACATCGTTGATGTCGGCAGGGAGGCAGTGGAGATACAGGGCCTTACCGTCCTTGGTGGTCTTCATCAGTTCCTCGGTGCAGCACCAATCCTTGTGATCGGCGTTCTGGGCCAGCAGTTCCTTCTCCAGAGCCTTGATGCCGTCGGCGTCGCCCTCAGCGTACAGATTAGTGCGCTTCTCCATAGCGGCGAAGGGAGCCCAGCTCTTGGGATAGACGATATCAGCGTCCTTAAAGGCCTCGGCCATGGAGTTGGTCTTGGTGAAGGAACCGCCGGTCTTGGCGGCGTTGGCCTTGGCGACCTCCTCCACCTCGGGCATGACCTCGTATCCCTCGGGGTGAGCCAGCACCACGTCCATGCCGAAACGGCTCATCAGGCCGATGACGCCCTGAGGCACGGAGAGGGGCTTGCCGTAGGAGGGGCTGTAAGCCCAGGTCATAGCGATCTTCTTGCCCTTCAGGTTCTCCACGCCGCCGAAGTGGTGAATGATGTGCAGCATGTCGGCCATGCACTGGGTGGGGTGGTCGATATCGCACTGCAGGTTGACCAGGGTGGGCTTCTGCTCCAGAACGCCGTCCTTGTGGCCCTGGGTCACGGCCTCGGCCACTTCCTTCTGATAGGTATGGCCCTTGCCAATGTACATATCGTCACGGATGCCGATGACGTCAGCCATGAAAGAGATCATGTTGGCAGTCTCACGGACAGTCTCGCCGTGAGCGATCTGGCTCTTGCCCTCGTCCAGATCCTTGACCTCCAGACCCAGCAGGTTGCAGGCGGAGGCAAAGGAGAAACGGGTGCGGGTAGAGTTGTCCCGGAACAGGGAAATGCCCAGACCGGACTCGAAGATCTTGGTGGAGATGTTGTTCTCGCGCATATAGCGCAGGGCATCCGCCACGGTAAAGACGGCTTCCAGCTCGTCATCGGACTTGTCCCAGGTCAGGAAGAAGTCACCCTCATACATCTCTTTGAAGTTCAGGGCGTTCAGCTTGTCGATATATTTTTGCAGAGTAGCGTCCATGATAATTGGCTCCTTTATAAATCTATATTTTGTAATTTGTGAGAAAAGGTCTGAAACGGTTTCTGCGCGAATTACTGAATGTCGTTGTTGGTCTTGCCGGCCCGGAACTGGGAAACATCGGCAGTCTTGTTCTCCTCTTTGTACAGACCGGGCACGGCGGCGTACAGGGCGGCGCAGGTCACAAGATCCTGCTTCCAGGTGATCTCATTGGGGGCGTGGGCCTGAGATTCCGCACCGGGGCCGAAGCCAACGCAGGGGATGCCGTAGCGCCCCTGAATGGCCACGCCGTTGGTGGAGAAGGTCCACTTGTCGATCAGGGGACGGTGACGCAGGTGCATCGCACCATCGGGGCCAATGCGTTCCTCACCGTACAGTGCGTGGTGGGCGTCCACCAGAGCCTGAACATGGGCGGCGTTTTCCTTGTTGATCCAGGTGGGGAAGTAGCACTCGGTCTCGTAGACCTCGCCGGTCCAGGAGGGCCGGTCATACATATACATGGAGACCTTCACATCGTCGCCGTACTTCTTTACGCTGGGCAGCTGGCGGATCTCCTCCAGGCAGGAGTCCCAGGTCTCGCCGGCAGTCATGCGGCGGTCGATGGAGATGGAGCAGGAGTCAGCCACAGCGCAGCGGGAGGGAGAGGTGTAGAAGATCTGAGAGGTGGTGCAGGTGCCACGGCCCAGGAACTGAGCGTCCTCGTAATGCTCGGGGTTGAATGCGGGATTCAGCATCTTCACGAGGCCCTTGATCTCGTTGGAGGGGCCGTCACCGTTCTCGTTGAGCGCGCGGACTTCCTGAAGAATGTCGGCCATCTTGTAAATGGCGTTGTCACCACGCTCGGGCGCGGAACCGTGGCAGGAAACGCCCTTCACATCCACACGGATCTCCATGCGGCCGCGGTGGCCGCGGTAGATGCCGCCGTCGGTGGGCTCGGTGGAGATAACGAATTCCACCTGCTCCTTTTTGATGCCGTTGGCGGGGAAGTACTTGTTGACGATGTACTGCCAGCACATACCGTCGCAGTCCTCCTCCTGCACAGAACCCACCACCATGATCTTATAGCCGGCGGGGATCAGGCCCAGATCCTTCATGATCTTGGCGCCGTAAGTGGCAGAGGCCATACCGCCCTCCTGGTCGGAGCCGCCGCGGCCATAGATGACCTGATCATCCTCGTAGCCCTGGTAGGGGTCATGGGTCCAGTTGTCGATGTTGCCCACGCCCACGGTGTCGATGTGGGAGTCGATGGCGATGATCTTGTCGCCGTCACCCATCCAGCCGATGACATTGCCAAGACCGTCGATCTCCACCTTGTCATAGCCCAGCTTTTCCATCTCGGCCTTGATGCAGTGAACGACCTCACGCTCCTCGCAGCTTTCGCTGGGGTGGGAGATCATGTCCCGCAGAAAGCGGGTCATATTGGCCTGATAGGCCTGAGCGGCTGCTTTGATCTTCTCAAAATCCATGGTAGTAACCTCCAATTTTATTTCTCAAATTTTGGTTGGGTCCGCTTCTGGATCGTGCGTTCAGCAGGGCTTCTGCGGGGTGTCATCGGTGGGATACTCGCCATCCCACACCACCCGGCGATACTTTTCGGGATCGGTGTTGCCCTCAGTGGAGAACATGAGCACCCGGCTGTGCCGGTCCAGCTCCAAAGCGTCCCGCAGCTCCTTGTAGGTGTCATCACACATGATGGCGTCCAGAACACCCATGCCCACGGCGCCGGATTCGCCGGACACCACGCGGGGGTCGCCCTTGACGGGGGAACTCAGCATCCGCATACCCTTGGCGCTGACCCAATCGGGGCAGGAGATGAAGGCGGACACATGGTTCCGCAGAATGTCCCAGGAGATCGTGTTGGGTTCGCCGCAGGCCAGACCGGCCATGATGGTTTTCAGATCACCGGTGACGATGCGGGGCTTGCCGTCATTGGCCAGCGCGCCCTGATACAGGCAGTCAGCCGCCCCGGCCTCCATCACCACGAACTTGGGAGGATCGTTGGGGAACAGGTTTGCGAAGTAGCCCACCACCGCACCGGCCAGAGAGCCGACGCCGGCCTGGACGAACACGTGGGTGGGACGGTTTACGCTGCACTGACGAAGCTGGTCGGCGGCCTCATTAGCCATGGTGCCGTAGCCCTGCATGATCCAGGAGGGGATCTCCTCGTAGCCGTCCCAGGCGGTATCCTGCACGATGACGCCGTGTTCCGTCTGTGCGGCTTCCGCAGCAGCCATACGCACACAGTCATCGTAGTTGACTTCCTCGATGGTGACCTTGGCGCCCTCCTTGGCGATATTGTCAAAGCGGGACTTGCTGCTACCCTTGGGCATGTGCACCACAGACTTCTGGCCCAGTTTGTTGGCTGCCCAGGCCACGCCGCGGCCATGGTTGCCATCGGTGGCGGTGAAGAAAGTGGCCTGACCGAATTCCTTACGGAAGGCTTCGCTGGTCAGGTAGTTGTAATTCATTTCGGACACGTCCCGGCCCATCTCGCCGGCGATGTACCGGGCCATGGCGAAGGAGCCGCCCAGCACCTTGAAGGCGTTGAGACCAAACCGGTAGGACTCATCCTTCACATACACACCCGCCAGCCCCAGATACTGTGCCATACCGTCCAGCTGCGCCAGAGGGGTGATGGAGTACTGGGGGAAGGACCCGTGGAAGGAGCGGGCCTTGGCCACATTGGGCAGGGACATCACATCCAGATGCTGATCGTCACTCTTCGGCATATGATTGAGGACCCATTTGAGCTGATCTTTCATGGAATACTCGCCTCCAAAATCTTTTTACTTCATGGCAAAATTTATTTAGCTTTCTGAGACCATCATAGCATGTGTTCTTCGGTTGTCAAGCAGAAAAACTCAAAAAAATGCTGTAAAGCTAAAACTTTTTTTGGTTCCTCTTGCGGAACCTGTGCGCAAGGCTGTTTTTTCCAAAAATCGGGCCTCCGCAGCAGGGATATTTCCCCGGCTTTCCATGCATGGAAGGTTTGGAAGTGCCCTTGCTTTTTACGGAAGGCCACTTCGTGAGTGGAGGGAGATCTGACTTGTTTTCAGATATATCGCTCCTGCTGCAATCTGCTTGACGGCCCATACACTTTAATGAGAAAATTAAAAATTTTTAGGTCTCAAAAAAATGGTTGAAACTCACTAAAATTATGATACAATAATGGAATAATCATAGCAGGTCTGTCAGCGGCAACGGATCAGACCGTGTATTCCATAGTTTGCCCCGCTCTTTTCGGGGCGTTTCTGCCGCGGACCGGAAAAGGAGGGCATTTACGTGCCGAATGCATCTACGCTGCAATTTCTCTTGACGCTGGCAAAGGGGATCGCCAGTCAATTCGGCCCCAACTGCGAGGTGGTGGTCCACGATCTTGCCACCAATGACCCGGAACGGTCCATCGTTGCCATTGAAAACGGACACGTCACCGGACGCAAGGTGGGGGACGGGCCCTCCCATGTGGTTCTGGAAGCCCTGCGGGGGAATCCCGAACAGCTCCACGATCACCTGTCCTACCTGACCCGGACCAAGGATGGGAAGATCCTGAAATCCACCACCATCTATATCCGAGATGACGACGGTGCCCCCATTGGCATCTTCGGCATCAACTACGATATCACCCTGATGCTGGCCATGGAGAATGCGATCAAGCAGTTTACCGCCACTGAAAAGGACGAGAAGGAGCCGGAGCCGATTGCCCGGAATGTCTCTGATCTGCTGGATGAGCTGATCGAGCAGAGCGTGAAGGTGGTGGGTAAGCCAGTGGCCCTGATGAACAAGGAGGATAAGGTCAAGGCGGTGCAGTTTCTCAATGAGACCGGAGCCTTCCTCATCACCAAGAGCGGCGACCGGGTGTGCAAGTTCTTCGGCATCTCCAAGTACACTCTGTACAGCTACATTGACGAATCCAAGGCGTAAAACGCCCAAACACAGACGTTCAGATGCTTATCATGCTTATTATTAAGACAGATCGGCTGCAAACCTCGGTTTGCAGCCGATCTGGTTTTGCTGATAAAGAGGTAATTTTCCCTCGACGGTAAGGAAGGGTGTGCGCGGGAAACCCAAGAAGGGTGTCCTGCGCCATTG
>OIYT01002271.1_pt1 | contig 11958 bp, 10 predicted proteins | sample 1588201 | NCBI WGS metagenome assembly OIYT01 (sample SAMN03283260) | human gut metagenome | biome: human-associated habitat; material: feces | host: Homo sapiens | place: USA | collected 2013
ATCCGAACCTTTTCTCGATAGGAGAAGGGTTCGGATTTTTTGTTTTCTTCGGAAAGCAGAACGAAGGCTCTTTCCAAACGGCTGTGTGTCCAAAACCTTATCAAAAAAGACGTATCACGAAAGTCACAACTGTAAAGGTGCCGTAAGGCAGAAAGGACAATGAACATGAAGTATGATGCAAGAGCCTGCAAGTTCAACATGGACACTGGCTGCGTGGAGCTGCTGCTCCGGGATGGGAGAAAAATTTCCATCGACTGCACCGGGGTCGAGGATGCACTGGATGTGACCATGGCGCAGAGGTCGGAGTTAGACTATCTCATCTATAATGACCCGCTGGGCTATGCTGATTTGATTTTGAATGGTGACCCGGAGGAATATTTGAAAAATGGGACCGGGAGCCATTGGTTAGAAGATTAAAGGCAAAACAAAAACAGGGTGCGCCCCTGAATGAACAGCACCCCATTTGTCCGACAGTATTCGGTCTGACAAATGGGGTGTGTTTATATATCGGAAAAAACGAAAGGCGTACAGTGGAGAACGAGACCAATTTTTATAGTGCAAGATGCTTTGCACGATAGTCCCGTGGGCTGATGCCATATACATTTTTGAACGCACGGGAAAAGTGAAGCTGATTGGGATAGCTGACCATGGTGCTGATGGTGCGGATGGGTAGGCGGCTTTCGGTCAGCAGCTGTGCCGCCCGTGCCATGCGGTAGTGCAGCAGGAACCCCTGTGGGCTTTCGCCCATGGTATCTCGGAACACCTTGCTGAAATAGCTGCGGTTCAGTCCGCAGAAGGAGGAGATATCCTCGATGGAAATATCTTCGCTGTAATGCTGCTCTATGAAGGACAGAGCCTCCTTCATATAGAAGTCCCGCAGGCGGCGGGGATTTTGTGCCTGATGGGAGGCAGAGGACTGTACAAGCTGATCCAGAAACAGAAAGCCGTAGCCGATCTGACGCATGGGGCTGTCCTGACTGTGATTTACCAGGAAGAGCATCTGCTCTTGCAGCAGCTGTCCGGCTTTGGTACTCGCAGGCGAGTACACCGGGTTCTGTCCGCTGATGCCTGCAAGGTTCAGGGCTTCGTGGGCACGCAGACCGTCAAACTCGATCCATGTGTATTCCCACGGCTCCTGTTCATCGGCACGGTAGGTGGTGACCTGACCGGGAGCGATCAGAAAACCCTGCCCGCCCTCGATGGCGTATTCCTGCTCGTTTGCAAATAGAAGCCCTTTGCCGGAGATGACATAGTGGAACAGATAGTGGTTGCGGGCATAGGGACCGTAGGAGTGCAGAGGTTCTGTCTGCTCCCAGCCATATTGGTATAAGTTGAGATCGACGAATCGCTCATCCTGAAACACATGGAACTTTAATTTTGTTTCCGTTGATACGTTTCTTTTTGTACATTCTTGCATACAAGATGTCTCCTGTCCGCTTTTTCTTATTATATATCAAAATGCGTTATGACTTCAACATAATTCGCAGTATTCCTTCAAATTGAGATATAACAAGTCGCATTTTTGCATTTACGAAACAACTGGCATATAGTATAATAATGACACAACAAGAGAAAAGAAACTGTGCGATGTGATGATGCGCAAAATTTTCTCGCTGCCTTTGTAAGAACTGACAAAAAGCAGAAAATCGATCCGGCCGGTGCGACACAATACGAAGATCCCCTAAATAAGCAATTCACATTTCTCCTTCATCATAGCCGACAGGCGGGTAGCCGTTCCGACACGACCGCCTGTCTGTCGGCCTTTCTATTAAAAATAATTTCGTTGAGGTATAGGATCCATGAGTATTCGATTTGATTCCGAGGCCCGCATTTTTGTATTGGAGACTGCCCATACCAGCTACCACATGAAGGTGGATGCGCTGGGGCACCTGCTGCATCTGTACTACGGCAAAACCATCGGCACCGGGGACCTGATGCAGCTGTATCCTCGCACAGACCGGGGATTCTCGCCGGATTACTACGCTTACCGCACCCACCGGGGCGTTTCCCCGGATCTGCTCCCGCAGGAGTATACCGGCTGCAACGTGGGCGATTTCCGTCTATCCTGCCTGACGGTGGCCGACAGCCGTGGCGCCTTTGGCGCAGACTTTACCTATGTGAGCCACACGGTGGAGGCGGGCAAATATCAGTTGACCGGTCTGCCCTGTGCCCACGCAGAGGAAAACGATGCCGAGACCCTGATCGTCCGAATGCAGGACGAGGCCACCGGTCTGACGCTGGAGCTGCTGTACGGCGTGTTTGCACAGCAGGATGTCATCACCCGTGCGGCGCGGTTGACAAACCACGGAGATACCCCGCTGCGGCTGGACAAGGCGGCATCTGCCTGTCTGGATCTGCCCTTTGGCAGATGGGATCTGCTGCATTTCCATGGCAGACACGCTATGGAACGGCAGCTGGAGCGGGAAGCTGTGGGCACCAATATCCAGACCATTTCTTCGGTGCGGGGCAGCTCCAGCCACCACAATAATCCCTTCCTGATCCTCTGCCAGCAGGATGCAACGGAGACCAGCGGTGCCTGCTACGGGGTGATGATGGTCTATTCCGGCAGCTACCAGATGGACGTGGAGCGCTCTCAGACCGGGCTTGTCCGGGTAGTGAGCGGCATTCAGGAGGAGCGCTTTGCATGGAACCTGAAGCCGGGCGAGACCTTTGACACCCCGGAGGTGATCCTCTCCTTCGCGGCAGAGGGTCTGACCCCGCTTTCCCAGCAGTACCACCGCTTTTTGCGGCGCAACATCTGCCGCGGCCCGTGGAAGGACAAACGCCGCCCGGTGCTGATCAACAACTGGGAGGCCACCTATTTTGATTTCAACACCGAAAAGATCGTAAAGATCGCTGAAAAAGCGGCCTCTCTCGGCGTGGAGATGATGGTGCTGGACGATGGCTGGTTCGGCACCCGGAATGACGACAATCAGGGTCTGGGTGACTGGACCGTGAACTGCGAAAAGCTGCCCGGCGGACTGGACCCACTGATCGGGCAGATCAATGCACTGGGCATGAAATTCGGCCTGTGGATCGAACCGGAAATGGTCAACGAGAACTCCCAGCTGTACCGCACCCATCCGGACTGGGCGCTGACCCTGCCCGGACGCAAGCCTGCCATGGGGCGCAACCAGCTGGTGCTGGATCTTTCCCGCCCGGAGGTGGTGGACTATCTGGCAGGGGTTATCAGCAAGCTGCTGCGGGAGCATCACATTGAGTATATCAAGTGGGATATGAACCGCAGCATGAGCGATGTGTACAGCCGTGCTTTCCCTGCCGAGCAGCAGGGTGAGATCATGCACCGCTATATGCTGGGCGTTTATGCGCTGGCAGAGCGGCTGACGCAGGGCTTCCCGGAGGTGCTGTTCGAGGGCTGCGCAGGCGGCGGCGGACGCTTTGATGCCGGAATGCTGTGCTACTATCCCCAGATCTGGTGCAGTGATGATACCGATGCCATTGAACGGTTGACGATCCAGCACGGCACCTCCTTTGGCTATCCGGTCTGCACCATGGGTGCTCATGTTTCTGCCTGCCCCAACCACCAGACCGGCCGCACTACGCCCATCGACACCCGTGCTGTGGTGGCGATGAGCGGCACCTTTGGCTACGAGCTGGATCTGGGCAAATTAAAGCGCGCCGAGTGCACCGCAGTGAAAAACCAGATCAAGCGGTTCAAACGGCTGAACGACCTGATCCGTACCGGCGATTATTACCGGCTGACCGACCCGGCAGAAAACGCATATTTCACGGCATGGCAGTTTGCCGCAGAGGACGGCAGCGAGGCACTGCTGAATCTGGTGGTGACCCATCCGCAGGCGAATCCCTTGCCCATCCACCTGTGCTTCCGTGGGCTGGAAGAAGATGCTGTGTATGAGCTGGATGGCATCGACTATTTCGGCTCCCTGTATGCCCACGACGTAGAGGACGGCATTCACAAGGGGATGCGGTTCAGCGGCAGCACTCTGCTGTATGCGGGACTTGTCCTGCCGCAGCTGTTTGGCGATTACCCCAGCGTGCAGCTTCATCTTACACGAAAAGGATAAAGAAAGATGGCAAGTCAAGATAATTTTGCATTCCGGTTCGCCAAACATAAGGACGAGCTGGAATGGCTGTTCATGGAGCTGTAAAGGCCGAGATCTCAGGTGATGGCCTTGTTGTGCTCGTGCGGGACAGCGCATTGAGCAAACAGTTATTATGCGCGCAAGCATTGCGCAAACTTTTGACCGGATTCAAAACTCTTTGGGGTAACAGTGGCGCAAACCGCGGATTTCGTTCTGCATAAAAACGGTACATACGCAAAAATTCGCCAAATCCAATCAGTTCTTCCAGAACCCACATTGGACAATCAACGTCATAAATACGTGTTGATAGATACGCCTGCGGACTCTGTGCCGGGAAAACAGAACATACTGCAAAATACTTTTCAATCGTTCTTTTTCAGTTGCCCCATCAATTCCTGAAAACTTTCCAGAGCGCTCTGCAAATTTTCAATAATATCTGCGGCAAGTTCGTCCGGCGCAGGGAGATTATCTAAATCAGCAAGTGATTTGTCCTTCAGCCAGAAAATATCCAGACTGGTTTTATCTCGTTCCAGAATTTCATCTACCGTGAATCTGCGCCAGCGACCTTCTGGATTTTCCGGTGACCATGTTGCTATACGTTCGTGGCGGTTTTCCGGATGATAGCATTGAATGAAATCCTGCAAGTCAGCGTCCGTCATGGGATGCTGACGAAGCGTAAAGTGAACATTTGTGCGAAAATCGTAGATCCAGACTTCCTTTGTCTGACGCTCTGGGCTGGCGGGACGCTTATCAAAGAAAATCACATTTGCCTTTACACCCGGCTTGTAAAAAATGCCAGTTGGCAGGCGGAGAATGGTGTGCAGATCCGTGGTGTCCAACAGCTTTTTACGGATGATCTCGCCTGCACCACCCTCAAACAGAACGTTATCCGGTACAACAACGGCCGCCTTTCCGGTCGGCTTCAGAATCGTATTGATATGCTGGATAAAGTTGAGCTGTTTATTCGAGCTGGTCGTCCAGAAATCCTGCCGGTTGTAGACCAGATCCTCTTCTTCCTGCTCCTCTTCTTCATTGGTGAAGGTGATGGAGGATTTTTTACCGAACGGCGGGTTCGTCAGTACATAGTCCACACGATAACCCGGGTCAGACAACAGCGCATCCCCGCGCATGACGGGGACTTTGCCGTACAGGTCACCGATATTGTGCAGATACAGATTCATCAGGCAGAGTTTGAAGGTTGCAACCACAAGTTCAGTTCCATAGAACGTTTCGTTTTTCAGGAATTCTTTCTCTGTGCGGTCGAGTGCATAGTTCTTTGGGTCAGCCAAGAACGCCTGTGCAGCAAGGAAAAAGCCGCCGCTTCCACAGCAGGGGTCAGCAATCGTTTTTTTCGGTTCCGGGCGCAGACAAGCCACCATTGCTTTGATGAGCGGGCGGGGTGTAAAATACTGCCCTGCACCACTTTTTACGTCCTCGGCGTTCTTTTGCAGCAAACCTTCGTAGATCTCGCCCTTCACATCGGAGGACATGGACACCCAGTTTTCCTTGTCGATCATCTGCACCACGCGGTACAGGATGGAAACATTGCTGATTTTGTTGACGGCCCCTTTGAAGATCTGCCCTAAAATGCCGCCCTCATCGCCCAGCCGCTCCAGTATAGCGCGGTACTGATTTTCCAGCTCTGCGCCCTTAAGCGTGTTCATATCCGACCAAGTGTAACCTTTCGGGATGCCGGTTTCTCGTTTGTACGGCGGACGGGAGTATTCATCGGACATTTTCAGGAAAATCAGGTAGGTAAGCTGTTCAAGATAATCGCCGTAGGATACGCCATCGTCCCGCAGCGGATTGCAAAGTCCCCAGACTTTGGAGACGATATTCGAAGATTGTTCGCTCATTCGGATTCCTCAGTTGTATTAAATTGTTTTGTATTTTGGGCAATTGCCCGAATACTTTCTTTCATTCGTTTTAGTTCAGCAGTTTGATTTTTCATTTCTTTTAGAAACTTTTCTTCGTCGCTTTCCAAAGAGAAAATCGTTGCATAGTGTTCCGTGTCAATGTCAAACTCACTTTGATATTTTACGCCATTATCCTCGTAATGAATGGTTCCAGTTGCTGGCACTTTGTTTGGAAGGTGAATATAGGTATCATTTGCAAAGAAGAGGTCATAGTGTTGGTCAACGCCGATAACACATTTTTTTCCCTTTTGCTTTTTTAATAACTCCGCAAAGTTTGTGCTTCCCAAACTATCAATAAAAGCGTCACTTAATTGAATTTCAACATTTTGCGCAGTCGATTTTCCGTGATTTATAAAGCGTAATCCGTAGAATGACCGTCGTTCAAATAAAAATTCAACCTCAATAAGTGGCCTGTTTTCCTCTGCATATTGTTTTTGCATTTCTTCCAGCTGTTTCTTGGAAGCATTCGCTGATTGAATGTTTGCTTTACAAATAGCGATGGTAGCAATAACATAAACAACTGTAATAAGAAATGTCAAACCACCACTATTAGCGTTTAGTAATTCAATAAAACTCATTTCAAAACATTCTTTCTAATTATATTTGTCGTTGATGTGATAATTGCTTATACTTTTGCGCTTAAACCCTGGTACTCTAAAATATAATCCAGCAACTTATAATCTTTCTGATTTTCCCAGTCACAAATAAAAGCATTTGGCTCATGGATAGGCGGTTCATCGAAATATGCAAGAGGAACAACCCATTGCCAAAAGCCATATAAACATAGCACTCCGACAAACTGATTTTGAATCATTCCAAACTGACACCAGTGCGATTTCTCTGGTACGATTTTGTGGAGCACTTCTGCTTCTTCAACTGCGCTCGGAAGGCGGCAGAATTTCTCCGAATGATTCCCATGCAGAATCCATGCACGGACTTCATCAAATTCTGGTCTCTCTGCAAATTCTTTTCCATAAAGATATGCCGTTGCATTCAGCAAAATCTTTGCGCACATTCTGGACGTTTCAGGTGTTTCCTGAAGCTGGAATTCCATTTTTACATGTGTTTGTTCCTCTCTCATACTGTTAACATTTAGCACGGCATCTGAATAGGACAAAAAGACCTTTATTTCCTTTTCGATATGATAGCAATCTTTCTTGGAGGGATGAAACGCAATATAGTACTTTCCTTTGTGATATCCGACTAAAACTTCGTCTGGTGAAATATCCTTTGACGTGAGCGTCACATATTTCGTTTGTTCACCGAATTGGTTTAAGATCGAAATAAATTTGGAGGCCGCGTCCGGCATATCCTTGACTGCAAGACAAATCCGGTATTGTTTTGCACCGCGGCAAAAATGACTAATATTATATGGAGTACCTAACGCCATATAGCTGAGAACGCGGTCTCCCTTTTCGTCCACACCAACACACACATCGCTTTGAGCCGCTTTTTGTGGCGCAAGAGAGCCTCTTTTCCCTGGCCCGAAAAGAGCACGTTCTGTTGAAATCAAAGAACGTCTTGTGAGAATTTCTTCCATAGGGGAAAACAGCTCGTTTGCCTGATCGGATACCCATCCTTTGGGAAGCATTGTTTTGCATCCCAGCGATGCCGGAAAAACATGTTCACGTTTATTATAGGTTAATCCCTCTTGGTTTCCGTAATAAATACAGGACACAAAACTCACTCCTTTTTACAATGTTCCTTCAAACGCCTGTTTCAAAATACTCTGCCGCATTGCATCCGCCTGTGCAAGCGCGGTATCAACCGTCTTCTCTACATTATCACAACTTGATAGTTGCTCTTCAATTTGACGTACTATGTTTGATTGTTCTTCAAGTGACGGAATCGGGATTTGAAATTCTTTGATATCGCCAACATTGATATGAGGAGAACCAGTTCCGCCTTTTGTTGCAATAACATGATTCGTTACCATTGGAGAATTCAAATAGTGCATCAGATAACGATTATTTAGTTTTTCCCCTGACCTCAAAAGCATCATTCGTTGACCCAAGCATGGATAAACATTTGATGGAATTGTACACGCTATCCCTAAAACTGAACCTTCACGACTATACAAAACATCTCCGGGCTGAGGAATTATGCGCCTATTCCGATCATTAAATGTCTCTTCACTTACATAATTGGGCGATTGCAAATCCAGATATCCACGCTTAAAATTTGTTGTCCTAAGACACAACTTTCCGTTCTTTTCCCATTTGGGCGTGGAATGTGGACAATCTACTATTTTAGCACATACATAGCCTATTTTCAGATGTGTGGAATTAGTCGCTACTCTAAATGCGTCAACCAAAACCGCCTGCCGATATACCTCTAACTGCTCTTTTGTGGTTTTGAGCGTATCAACAGCCTTGTCAAGCTCCGAGAAAAGCTCTTCAATGCGGGCAACAATGCGGAATTGTTCGTCCAATGGGGGAATTAACACTTTAATTTTTGAGTAAGATTGAATCCAATACCTCTTATGCGTGCTGTGGTCGAACTGGATGATTTGTAGGCGATAAAAGATATACTTTGGAATGACTAAATCGGTGTTAATATGCAAAATCTTCATTGCTGAAGATTTTACTTTGAATCTGAAATTCACAAATTGAGTTGCAGTTGTAAAGTCATCAAAAATGATGACTGGTAACTGGTCAAAAATACCATCGGTTTCATTTGTTTTTCCCAAAATGAAAGACTTTCCTGCGGTTAAAACCGGCGTGGCATAGGCATCGCTATAGTCGGTAGACTTTACAATATATGCTGTTGGTTGCTCAAATGGCAACAATTCACCCAGTTCATATTCTGTATATTGCACGTTTACTGTTTTCCTTTCGATGCTTCCTTAGCGCAATCCACCATGAGTTTGTAGGCTTCTTTTTGTTCAGATGTCATGCACTGATTGTTGTCTGCCATTTCCTTAAGTAATTTACAAGCAGCTTCCATTTCTGCTGAGGATACAGACATTTGCCCATTCATCACAGTTGAAAATAATTTTGCGAAGCTAAATAATTCAAATGGGTTCATATAGTTCTCCTTACGCTACCAATTCCTCATTCATTTCGTCCAAAATCTCCTGATACTTTTCCCCGAACACCCGATAGAACCCACCCAAGCCGCCTTTGCTGTCAAACGGCGTATACTCCAAGTCCTCCGGCAGAATGCTCAGTGATGTGATAATATGCTCCTTGATCAGCCGCAGCCATTCCATCTGCTCAGCGGTAAAGTGAACCGCACCGGTGTTGCGGCGGAAAGTCCACTGTTTGAAGTTATAGTTTACCCGGTCGGCAAAGGGCGAAAGGGTATCCGTATAGCCCATCTGAAAACGGATAATAGAAATCAGATCGGTCAGCTGAGCGAGTGCGCCTTTCTTTACCTTGTCAGGCTGCTTGATGGCATAACAATCCCACAGACGCTCGACCGTGATGCCCTTTGCTTTGAGTTTTTGATACAGTTCGGTCAGCTTTTTCAGTACCATCGGACGTTTTTTATACGTTTCATTGTAGATGATGCGCAGGGCAATGATCTCATCTTTATTTTCCTCGATGAAATCCTTGAATGTAGAAATCACCCGGTCTGCCGTTTCCTCCTGATTGGTGTCATAACCGGCAAAGAGTACCTTGTCCAGATTGACGCTGTCGATGATCTGGTCATGGCTGCGGCGGACATTTTCAATAAAATCGCGCACTTCCGGCTTCTGGAAAGGTGCAACGGCCTGTTTGATGAGCTCTTTCTGGGTCTGTGCAAGTTGTTCCGGTGCGGGCGTAAGCACGCCGCTTTCTGCTTGTGCTTTGACCTGAATGACATCTTCATCAAAGGCATTCAGCAGATTCTCCGCGACCTGCTCTGCGGTCTGCCCTACGGTTTCTTTGAACTGCTTGTGTTCGCTGCGTTCCATCCTGCGGCTGAGACGAATGACACGGTTTGCAAGAGAAGTCAAAGTGTCCTCATCTCGTGCACCGAATGCAATGTTCATCATCAGTTCCTTCATGGAAACCGCTGGCTTGCGTTCCAGCGTGCGGGTTTCGGTCTTTTTGGATTTGGTTACACCCACTGCATCCACGATCACAAAATGATCTTTGTTTTCCGTAGCAGAAGGTGTTACCTTTTGTAAATCATCCTTGCTCAGCGTGCGGGTGCCGCGGCCTTTCATCTGCTCGAAGTAATTGCTGCTGCGCACATCCCGCATGAACAGCAGGCACTCGATGGGCTTTACATCCGTACCGGTCGCGATCATATCCACGGTAACGGCTATACGTGGGTTGTAGTCATTCCGGAACGAGCTGAGAACAGCTTCCGGATTCTGTGCGCTGTAAGTGATCTTTCTGCAAAAATCGTTTCCTTCGCCGAATTCTTCCCGGACGATCTGAACAATATCGTCTGCATGACTGTCCGTCTTGGCAAAAATCAGCGTTTTGGGGACTTCTTTCCGGTAGGGGAACAGCGTGGTATGGAGTGCTTCTTTGAAGGTGCGAATCACAGCACGGATCTGGCTTGGATTTACGACATCCTTATCCAACTTGGACTGTGTGTAGAACACATCCTCGTCCATCTGCTCCCAGCGTTTTGCGCGCGTCAGGCGGTGACGCCGCTCGATCAACTGCTTCAGGATGGTTGCACCATTTTTCGTCACATCGGTTTCAATCAGGTAAATGTCCTCGCCAACGTTAACGCCGTCCAGAACGGCCTGCTCTCGCGTATATTCGCTGACAAAATTTTCATTGAAGTAGCCGATGGTTCGCTTATCCGGCGTAGCGGTCAGGCCGATGATAAACGCATCAAAATAGGAAAGCACTTGACTCCATACATTGTAAATAGAACGATGGCATTCATCTACAATGATACAGTCAAAGAACTCCGGCGGAATTTTGGCATTGTAGACGACCTCTTTTGGTGCTTTGCTTTCGGCGGTGACATATTCCGCAAAGGGAATCTCTTCTGCCTGTTCGTCCAGTTCTTCCCCTTTTAGAATGGAATACATCCGCTGAATCGTACTGATGCAGACCTGTACATCCCCGGAAATATAAGAATTTTTTAACCGGCGTACACCATACAATTCCGAAAAGCTGCGAGGATCGTCATTGGGCTTGTAGGCCATGAACTCGCGCTCGGCCTGTTCACCAAGGCTGCGGGTATCTACCAGAAACAGGATGCGATTCATTCTGCCGTATTTCAACAGCCGATAGGCGGCAGTAATGGCTGTAAAGGTCTTGCCTGCGCCGGTTGCCATCTGCACAAGCGCACGCGGCCGATTTTCTGAGAACGAAGTGTCCAGACCATGAATTGCACTGATTTGACATTTGCGGAAGCCCGATTCATCCAGCTGCGGGATACGCTTCAGATTGTTGCGCACAGTATCCGGTTCAGCAAGCCAGCGTTTCAACGTCTCCGGGCGGTGGAACGAGAATACCTCGCGCGAACGGTATTTAAGATCTGCGTAATCGGTAAAACGCACCAATTCGCCAGTGGCTTCGTAGGCGAACCGAACCTTGTACTCCCGCTTTACCCATTTGAACTGGCTATTTGCATAGCGGCTGGACTGCGTTTCCACGTCTGTCAGCGCCTGACCTTCTTCGTCTTTCTTTGCCTCTACAACACCAACTGGCACTCCCTCAATGAAAAGTGCATAATCCACCGGACCGGTATTGGTAGGAAATTCGCGCACTGCAACACCGGAAGCAACCGTCAGATTTAGTTGTTTCAGATCCTGAATTGTCCAGCCACTTTGCCGCAATCTGTTATCGATCTGTTCCCGCGCTCTTGCTTCCGGAGTCATAACGATGCACCTGCCTTTGCTATCTTAGGGCAAACTGTTGATACCTCTATTTTATAAGATGCAACACAATATTACAAGTGTTTCCTTTTTATAAATTTCAAGGCGATATACTTCATGAGAATTTTTCAAAGTACTTGAAAATACGTAAAATTCGTGAATGCACGGCCTATGCGGAAAAGAACGGCATCACCATCGTCAAGCA
>OIYT01002274.1_pt1 | contig 11948 bp, 13 predicted proteins | sample 1588201 | NCBI WGS metagenome assembly OIYT01 (sample SAMN03283260) | human gut metagenome | biome: human-associated habitat; material: feces | host: Homo sapiens | place: USA | collected 2013
CACATAGAATAATATAGGTCAACAGCTTTTTCACGTTCCATGTGTTCTACCATATAGTTAAAAAGATAGAATTTGCCATTAAGATTTTTTTCTTCAATAAACCATGAGATTGTCATAAAGTTCATGACAAAGAAGAATAATGTCAGTGATAACCAGCATATTCTGCAAAAGCAGAGAAGAGGTTTATTTGTTTCTGTTTTCATATATTCATGCTATTACTTATTCTTGTTTACGATCCTTGTCTCCTCCGAGCCGTCCTCAAGGTTCACATAACGAACAAAAAGCGATACCTTGTTATCCTCGTTAAGATTATTCCAGAGCATATCCGTAAACTGGTCGATACTGCCGGAAATTCCGACAAGCTTAGGTTCGCCCTCGAAGCTGGGAAGCGGATTGCCGTCCCCCATATAGGTGTGGATAAAGTGACCCTCGCCGTTTACAGGATTGTTATAGCTGAAAGTAAATCTCTGGCAGGAATCAGGATTGCCGTTTGCGCTTTTGAGAATGGACATTGCGTAGTTGAATCCGTTATCCTCAAAACGGAGAATGCCGGAAATTCTGGGGGTGTAGTTAGGAGCGTCGTCCTCGAATTCTCTTGTGCGGAGAGACTGTTCAAAAGTGAACTGCTTATCCATAAGCTCGTAGATAGTATCTGTCTGGTCGCCGTTGGTAACGATAAGCTTGTTTCCAAGAACTCTTACGGGAGCGTAGATGATAAGATGAGGATCAGTGAGCTTTGATGGATCGAAAGCCTCAGTGCGGATACCTTTTCCCTCCTCGACAAATACACGATTGCGGCTGTTTTCGCTTCTTCCCATAATGAAGTAAGCGGTAACAGCGTACTTTCCGCAGTCTGATTTACCGATAACGATTCCTCGTCCGGGGTAGGCGTTTGAATTGAGTTCCTTTGCAATATCAAGTTTTATCATGGTAAATTACTCCTTTTCAGAAAATTAAGAAAGTGCATATGCAGTCTGCGATTACAATAACGGCTGTGACTGCTGTTATAATATTCAGTGTTTTTCTTTTCGGTTTAGATAGAATCCAGTTGAAAAACGGCTGAACAAGATACATGAAAATTGTTCCTCCCAAGCCAAAGCGCAGTGAAGTGGATAACGCTATTCTTGCCTGAAAGTTGTATTTATAGCGTTCATATGTCTGCCACGGCCATTCTCCGGTTGCCGCTTCAAGTATGTAGCTTGCGGCAAGTTCAATAAGTGTTGCGGCAGCCATACATCCAAGAAAAATCAGTACAGGTTTTATGATATTAAGCCATTTAAGATCTTTTTTATTCATAAGCCAGCCGAAGCAGCCGAGAAAGGTGAGAGCACCGACTCCATAAACGGGACAGTACGGACCAAAGAGGACGCCCCTGTTTGAAAATCCCCAGCGGTAGATAAACGTTTCGAGGATTACTTCATAGCACCATCCGAGGACGGCGTACATCATAAAGCATAAAAACAACTTTTGTATATATTGTTTTTCTTTGATAACAGATATATTCATAGGTTAGTCCTTTATGTATGCTCTTCCGTCAATTATATCAATTTTATCCTGACAGAACAGGGAAACAGCTTTTGGCAGAAGCTTCCATTCGACGTTTTCCATAATGCGCTTCTGGAGTATTTCAGGGGTATCGTCTCTCAGAACGTCAACCGTACCCTGTAGGATAATTGCTCCGGCGTCAGCTTTTTCATTAACGAAGTGGATAGTTGCTCCGGAGACTTTAACGCCGTATTCCAAAGCCTTTTCGTGAACTTTCAGACCGTAGAATCCCTCTCCGCAGAAAGACGGGATAAGTGCCGGATGCACATTGATTATTTTATATGAATATGCCTTGGTAACGCATTCGTCGAGTATGGTCATAAATCCGGCAAGAACGATAAGATCGGCTTTTTCCTCATTAAGAGCGTCGAGAACAGCCATGCTGTAGCTTTTGCTGTCGGGATATTCCCTACGTGGGATAACTCTGGTCGGAATGCCGTTTTTTTTTGCTCTTTCAAGAGCGTATACTCCGGCTTTTGAAGATATAACACAGGTGATTTTTCCGCCCTGTATCATTCCGGATTTTTCGGCGTCGATAATCGCCTGTAGATTTGTGCCTCCTCCGGAGACAAGAACAATAATATTTTTCATATAAAGCTCCTCATATAAGACTGAATATCAGGCTAAGCACGCAGATAAAAGTTCCGCAGGAGATAAGGATGATGCCTGCCAGCGAGTGCTGATGTTCCTCATCGGCAAAGTAGAAATATTTAGGCAATTTCGGATCTGCACAGATAATAACGGTTTCGCCGATGCTGTGGTGTATGATCTGACTGTAGCTGCGGTGATCGGCGAACTGAGTTCTGCCGTTTATGCTGAACTTTACTACAGGGCAGTATTTTTTGACGATTGTGTGACCTCTCACTGCAATTTTTTCCTTGACGGAAACCACTTCTGCACTGAAGCTTTCGGCAGATCCGATAGTTTCACGGTGACAGCGGCAGACGATAAGACCGGCTGTAACAGCGAGGAGTCCGAAGATTACAAATCCCATAAAAATCACCTTATTTCTTAATCAGGAGACAGCATAACAGAACTGCGGCAATTACTCCTCCGAATATTATAAACCGATAATAGTCACGTGTAAGTTCATCTTTCCGGCTGTTGAAGTAGAAGAAAGTCGGGTCATCGGGATCGTAGCAAATGATTTCCACATCGCCTGTTTCGTATCTCATTCCGTTGTCGGCGACGGGGTAGACCGAAGTGATCTCCCTGCCCGTCTGCGTATCGTATTTTACAATAGGAAAGCAGCACTTTTTTCTGCCCTTTGCCGTATGATAGCCAGTTATTGTGCCGAAAGAATCCATACATCCGGACATTCTCTTCCTGATGCGAAAGATATGTATGATAAATACCAGAACCATCAGTGCGTAGATGAGAAGCAGTCCTTCGGTCAGACGGCGGTGTGTGTAGGAATATCCCACAATGAACATGGACACGGCAGCCCATGCGAGATCAATTTTTTCAGCTTTCATAATTATTCCGGAAACTGGACGTGACCTTGAATTATCTCGGTATCATCGGAGGAAAGCGGTATATTTTCATCAACGATCATCTGACCGTAGATATCCGTGATACGGAACGTAAACGGTCCTTTTCCCATTTTATCGGATTCAAAGTAGTTGTAGGGGCGGCGGTTGATTTCCTGAAACTGACCGTTTTCATCAAGGTATTCCAGTCGTGTGATGGGGTAGCGGTGGTTGCGCACCTGTATTCCGCACCAGAATTCCGTTGTACCCTTTTTGTATTTGTATGAGACAGGTGCATTTTCTGCCGTATCGAGCGGAACGATCTTCCAGCTTACGGGAACTCTGCCTTTGACTGCGGGAGCAATAAGCGGAAATGCGTCGACATACAGGTCGAGATCGCCTTTTTTGCCTTCCGGCAGAAGATCGGTAACAAGCATATTGATAGTTCCGAGTTCGCCTGTTACTTCGAGGTATGCTCCGGCAAGCTGAGCGTCGTTGTAGTCGGCAAGATTCATAGCGACGATCCAGTAATCGCTTGAAACAGGATCGAGCATAGCGCAGCCGCCGACATATCCGCCGCCGTAGTATGTACCTTCGCCGGTGTGTACAGTTCCCTTGGGTTCAAGGATGCAGGTTTCGTCGATTTCGACATCCGGTTCAGTGGGTGATGGGGTATATTTTCCGCCGAGAACGTAGTTCTGGATAGCCGTGATATCAGCGGCAGGCAGATCTTTTTTTCGTGCCATGGCGATATCGAAGCTGTCTATCACGCCGTCAGGGCAGATATCCATAGGATGCGCCGGAACACCGGCTGCCGGAGCGGTAACGGATATTGCAGCGGCAGCCGTAACGCAGGTAAGCAGAGCAGTTTTTATAAGCTTCATAGAATATTCCCTCAGATAACAGGATTATCAGCAGATGATAACGCCTTCTTCTGATTCAACAAGTTCTCCGAGAACGTAGGCGCTTTCTCCGGAAGCGTTTATAGCTTTTATTGCCTTGTCGGCGTCATTCTTGTCAACAGAAACGATCATTCCTACGCCCATATTGAACGTGTTGAACATATCTCTTTCGGGGATATTTCCCGTGCGTGCGATAAGATCAAAAATCGGAAGAACCTGTACTGCGTTTCTCTCGATTTTTGCGGCAAGATTATCCGGAAGCGAACGTGGGATATTCTCATAGAAACCGCCGCCGGTGATGTGTGAAACGGATTTTACCGTAACCGTATCAATAAGATTCATGACAGCCTTGACGTAGATTCTTGTAGGAGTAAGGAGAGTTTCACCAAGAGTAGCTCCCAGATCGTCAAAGTGCATTGCAAGATTCTTTTCGTTTACGTCGAAAACCTTTCTGACAAGCGAGAATCCGTTGGAATGAACGCCGCTGGACTTGATTGCAATAAGTACATCTCCTGCTTTCTGCGTATCGGGGCGGAGTATCTTGGACTTATCCACAACGCCAACGGAGAAACCGGCAAGGTCGTATTCATCTTCGGGCATAAGACCGGGATGTTCGGCTGTTTCGCCGCCGATAAGAGCGCAACCTGCCTGTACGCATCCTTCTGCCACACCGGAAACGATTTCGGCAATTTTTTCGGGAATATTTCTTCCGCAGGCAATGTAGTCGAGGAAGAACTGCGGCTTAGCACCGCAGCAGATGATATCGTTCACGCACATAGCGACGCAGTCGATGCCGACGGTATCGTGTTTGTCGAGGATAAAAGCAATCTTTATCTTTGTGCCGACGCCGTCTGTTCCGGAAACGAGAACGGGCTTGGTGATACCTGTCATGTCAAGTTCAAAAAGGCCGCCGAATCCGCCGATACCGGAAACACATCCGGGCAGGGTAGTTCTTGCGATGTGCTGCTTCATAAGCTCAACAGCCTTATAACCGGCAGTAACGTCAACGCCTGCCTTTTTATAGCTCTCAGAAAAACTGTTGTTCATTTAAAATTCTCCTTATATAAATATTTAATCCGGATAAAAGCGAATTATTCACGTCCGCTCCAGCAGTAAGAGCAAAGACCGCATTCAGGGATTCCGACTGCTTTTTCAGTTCCCTCCAGCGTCTGGAATTCAAGGGATGTAAGTTTAAGACGCTTACAGATTTCATCCCGGAGCTTTCTTCCTCTTTCGGTGTCGGAGCTGCTGTATTCGGAAATATATTTTACTCCGTCAGCACCCTCAAACTCATTGATTATCTGACGTGCTATAAGTTCCATTTCCGATGTGCTGCGAGAGAAGTTCAGATATTTGCAGCCGTACATTATGGGGGGGCAGGCTGATCTCATATGGATCTCCTTAGCGCCGTTTTCATAAAGAAATTCAACGGTTTCTCTCATTTGAGTACCTCTTACGATGCTGTCGTCAACGAAAAGGAGTTTTTTTCCGGCGATAAGTTCATGAACGGGGATAAGCTTCATTTTTGCCACCTGATTGCGGATATTCTGGTTGGTCGGCATAAAGCTTCTCGGCCAGGTGGGGGTATATTTGATAAACGGACGTGCAAAGGGGATTCCGCTTCTGTTGGCGTAACCGATTGCGTGCGGAGTTCCGGAATCAGGAATGCCGCAAACGTAGTCAACATCTGGGAGACGGCCTGCCTTTATGTCGTTTTCAGCCATGATCTCGCCGTTGCGTGTTCTCATGACCTCAACATTAACGCCCTCGTAAGAAGCGGTAGGATAGCCGTAATAAGTCCAGAGGAAGGTGCATATCTTCATTTTTGAAGGATCGCCCTTGCTGAGTATCCTGTATTCTCCGGAGGTTATCTCTGTAATTTCTCCTGCTTCCAGTTCACGGCAGAACTCGTATCCCAGTTTCTGGAAAGCGAAAGATTCCGTCGAGATGCAGAAGCCGTCATCACGTTTTCCGATGATTATAGGCAGTCTGCCGAATTTATCTCTTGCGGCGATAATGCTGTTTTTTGTCAGGATGATAAGGGACATAGTACCCTCGATTTTTTCCTGAGCGTAGCGGATGCCCTCAACAAAGGAATTTTTCTGAGCTATCAGTGCGCCGATAAGGTCGCCGGAGTTGATATTGCCGCTGCTCATAGTCTCGAAGTTGGCACAGCCGTTTTCGAGGAGTTCCTGCATCAGCTTGTCCGCATTGCGGATTATGCCGACCGAGCAGATAGCGTAGAGACCCAGTTTTGAACGGACGAGGATAGGCTGCGGATCCGTATCGCTGATACAGCCGATACAGAGTCTGCCCTCCATTTTTTCGATATCGTTTTCAAACTTTGTTCTGAACGGCGAATTCTCGATACTGTGGATATTACGCTGAAATCCGTGTTCTTCGCTGTAGGAGGTCATTCCTCCTCGTCTTGTACCCAGATGAGAATGATAGTCTGTGCCGAAGAAAACATCGTTTACGCAGTCGTTTTCAGAGGCTGCTCCAAAAAAACCGCCCATAGATTATTCTCCCATAAGTCTCTTCATGATTTCCTGATAGGCTTCTTCAACGCCGCCCATATCACGGCGGAAGCGATCCTTGTCAAGCTTCTCGTGAGTTGTGCTGTCCCAGAAGCGGCAGGTATCGGGTGAGATCTCGTCCGCGAGGATGATAGTGCCGTCAGATGTCTTGCCGAATTCGATTTTAAAGTCGATGAGGTCTATATTGAGTTTTTTGAAGAAGTTTACCATGAATTCGTTTACCTTGAAAGCATATTTTGCGATAGTATCAATTTCCTCTTTGGTTGCAAGACCGAGAGCAAGAGCGTAGTAGTCATTGATAAAGGGATCACCGAGATCGTCGTTTTTGTAGCTGAATTCAAGGATAGGAGTGAGGAGCTTTCTGCCTTCTTCAACGCCCATTCTCTTTGAGAAGCTTCCTGCTGCAACATTTCTGATGATTACTTCAAGAGGAACGATAGATACTTTTTTTACAATAGTTTCTCTTTCGCTGATCTCTTTTACAAGATGAGTAGGAACGCCTTCTTTTTCGAGCATACCGAACATATAGTTGGTCATTCTGTTGTTGATAACGCCCTTGCCTGCGATAGTGCCTTTCTTTTCGCCGTTGAAAGCGGTTGCATCGTCCTTGTAGTCAACGATTACAAGATCGGGGTCGTTGGTAGCGTATACTTTTTTAGCCTTGCCCTCATAGAGCTGTTCCTTTTTAACAATGTTTTCCATTTTAAATTCCTCCTGAGAATCAAATATATACAAGTCCGTTTTACCGGACAGGTAAGCGTTTAGTTTTTTCTTTTTAAAGACCGGCTATTTCCTCTTGAAGTTCGAGGTCTTTCTGACGGACGCCTTCAGCCATTTTTTTCTTTTCGTCTGCCAGTTTTCCGGCGAGTTCGTCGTCTGAAACAGCGAGTATCTGAACTGCGAGAACAGCGGCATTTTTAGCGCCGTTTATTCCGACTGTTGCAACGGGAACTCCGGGAGGCATCATAACTGTTGCGAGGAGAGCATCCATTCCCTCCAGAACGGATGACTTCATGGGAATACCGATAACGGGCAGAGTTGTATGACCGGCGATAACACCGGCAAGGTGAGCTGCCATTCCTGCCGCACAGATTATAACACCGAAGCCGTTTTCCTTAGCCTTGCCGGCGAAATCGCAGGCTTCAGCGGGTGTACGGTGAGCGGACATTACACGGCATTCAAATTCAACGCCGTATTTTTTAAGTTCGGTGACGGCTGATTTCACAACGGGGAAGTCACTGTTGCTTCCCATGATAACTGCAACTTTTTTTGACATATTAAAACTCCAATCTGTTTAATCCGGAATATCCGGATCGTTATTTTTTGTAAGAGGCTCCGGGTAGTCGGGAACTTTCTGTATAAAGTGTCCCGATACCATTGCCAGATCGTTATGCGAGACACCGCAGAATTCTATAACCGCTCTGTAATAGTCGTCAAGAGCCTGTGGTTTGTCGTCGTCGTCGGTGTAGACTATTTCCGCACCGGCTGTCACGGATACGGCATAATGAGGTTTGCCGTCGTCCGAGTCTATAGGGTAAAGGAAGATGTTTGTTATTTTTGTAAGTTTTTTGGAAAGAATCTTTTTTTCATCCGGAAAGATAGTGGCAAATACTGATTTTTCACCGGCTCTTACATCCGAAAGATATTCACGGCTGCCCGAAAATGCATACTCGATGTATTTCCCCGATGCGGTGCAGATCTCGTCAAGCATATCCGGATCAAGAGAAGTAACGAGACTGCTGTTTATTTTAAGTTTATATGGGCAGTCAAAAGCCGTTCCCTCTATGTCGGCGCTTACGAGAGTAAGTCCGGAATTATCGGCGGAGTAGGTGTAAGTTCCGAGACTTCCGGTAAGCCGGATTTCGTTTTTGCTGAGATAGCATTTGTCCCACGAGCGGGAAAAGAGCGGTATGAAATTCTCATCATAGAGGACGCAGGAGTCATCGGCAGCCGGATAAGCCGTATAGAATGCAAAGCTGCCGTAGTTGTGTTTGGTGATATCACGGTATATCATAGGGACGGTCACATTGCCTTCAAAATCTATGCAGCCTGTCAGAAGATTTCCGTTAAAGCGTTTGGAAACTATGCAGAGATTTTCCCCGGCAAATTCAATTTCAAGCCATTCCGGGGCGATAACAACACGTTCATTGCTGTCGATAACGCCGTACAGACCGTTGATGTCCTCAAAAATCCTGTTTCCCATCGGATCGCTGTCAAGCTTTTTGTCCATGTCAATCTTGTCCGATTCTTTTCCCATACTTTGTCCGGTATCGGAATAAAACTTTGTTATTGCAGCGGTAAGAAGCAGGATAACTGCAAAAAGAACCGTCACAATAAATCGCATATGTTTACTCAAAGCGGCAGCACCTCTGGAAATTATTCATTGCCGTCTGAATGATCGTCATTCTTTGCAGGGGCATCATTGCCGGAAGCGGAGGATTCATTTTTCCTGCGGCGGTAGGATTCGTCGGTTTCCTTTGCAATGTAGATAGGTCTGCGTTTTGTTTCAAGGTATGTTTTTGAAAGGTATTGTCCCAGTATGCCGGTGCAGAAGAGCTGCAAACCGCTGAGGAGGAAAATAACGCAGATCGTGGTAGGATATCCGGCAACGGATTCCCCGAAAGCCAGTGTTTTGAAGACTGTTATAAGCATCAGTATAAAGGCGATGATGCAGCTGATTATGCCGAGAAGTGAAGAAATTGCCAGCGGAGCGGTAGAGAAAGCCATGATGCCTTCAAGGGAGTATTTGAACAGTCCCCAGAATGACCAGGAGCTTGTACCGGCAGGACGTTCAACGTTTTCGTATTCAATATATTTTGTATTGAAGCCTACCCAGCTGAAAATTCCCTTTGAGAAGCGGTTGTATTCGCTCATGTCAAGGATAGCATCGACCATCTGTCTTGTCATGAAGCGGAAATCCTGAGCGCCGTCAACGATTTCCGTCTGAGAGATCTTGTTCATGATCTTATAGAATTTTCTTGCGAACCATGAGCGTATTTTTGATTCGCCTTTGCGGCTGACACGGCGAGTTGTTGCGCAGTCGTATTCGCCGTCACGCACATAGCTGTACATCTGCGGCAGGAATGACGGCGGATGCTGGAGATCGGCATCCATAACGACGATAAAGTCTCCTTTTGCGTTCTGAAGACCGGCATACATTCCGGATTCTTTGCCGAAATTTCTTGAGAAAGAGATATATCTCACACGCTTGTCCTTATCGGCAAGAGAACGGAGTATTTCAAGGGTCTTGTCCTTTGAGCCGTCGTTGATAAAAACAAATTCAAATTCCAGTTCGGGATACTGTTCTGACATTTGCGAGGCGGTTTTTGTAATTTCGTCGTAGAACATGGGAAGAACCTCTTGTTCGTTATAGCAGGGTACGACAATAGAAACGAGTTTCACGGAATTCCTCCTTACTTTCCGAGGTATTTTTCTGCGGAATTTACGGCAGCGAAGCGATCGCTACCAATACACTATTAATAATACTACAAAATCAGGGAATTTGCAAGAGCAAAACAGGCAATTTTATAAATTTTCTCATAGAAAGAGTTCTTATGGAAAAAGAGTGTTGATTTTTGTGCATTTTTTTATCATGAAAATGAAAAAAAAACGTTGCAGACGGCGGCAGAATGTGGTATAATAAATATGTATATTTTTGAAAGGATTTGAAATTATGATTATTCTTGATGATCTGAGAGTTGAAATGACAGGCTTCCGGAAAGAAATGGAGGAGCTTGCCGATGTGCTGAATATAAAGAATGCGCAGGAAAGAGTAGCTGCTTTAAGTGAAGAAACGGCGAAGGACGGTTTCTGGGATGATCTTGAAAATTCGCAGAACGTACTTAAAGAACAGAAGTCCCTTGAAAGGAAGATAGAGAGATTCAACCAGCTTAATGAAAGACTGGAAGATCTTATCACGCTTATTGAGCTTTCTATTGAGGAGGACGACGACAGCTCTGTTGAGGAGATAAAGTCTGAATCCGAAGCTTTCAAGAATAAGCTGGAGGAGGAAAAGCTGTCAACGCTTCTTACCGGAGAATACGACAATGCAAATGCTATTCTTACTTTCCATGCCGGAGCAGGCGGAACAGAAGCTCAGGACTGGACGGAAATGCTTTATAGAATGTACAATATGTGGGCAGAGCGTCATAATTACAAAGTGACACTTATGGACTACCTTGACGGAGACGATGCCGGTGTCAAATCGGCTTCCATTCTGATAGAGGGAGAGAATGCATACGGTTATATGAAGTCGGAATCAGGTGTTCACCGGCTTGTAAGAATATCTCCGTTTGATTCATCCGGCAGACGTCATACTTCGTTTGCGGCTCTTGAGGTAATGCCTGAGATCGACGATTCCATTGAAGTTGATATCCGTCCGGAGGATATAGAAATGGAAGTATACCGTTCAAGCGGAGCAGGCGGTCAGAAAGTAAATAAGACCAGTTCGGCAGTACGTCTCATTCATAAGCCTACGGGAATAGTAGTATCGTGCCAGACGCAGCGAAGCCAGTACCAGAACAAGGATTATGCCATGAAGATGCTCCGTTCAAAGCTCATCGAGATCAAGGAGCGTGAACACCTCGAAAAAATCGAGGATATCAAGGGTGTTCAGAACCAGATCGCATGGGGATCGCAGATAAGGTCATATGTTTTCATGCCCTATACGCTTGCAAAAGATCATAGAACAGGCTTTGAAAACGGCAATATACAGGCTGTAATGGATGGTGACATTGACGGATTCATCAATGCATATCTTAAATCATTGTCACACGGAACACTGGAAAAGTAACATAATAAAGGCAGTGCTGCATAATGCGGTACTGCCTGAAAACAACAACGGACAGCCGGAAGCTGTCCGTTGACTTTATTTATCCGGATTATCGTTTATGGTCTGAGTTATATTGGGCTTGTCCTGATTTCCGTTCTTTTTAGGCGGTTCATATTTAAGGATAATTTCCTTGAGTTTTTCATCACCGGTAAGACCGTAGGTAAGCTTCATTGCTTTAAGAGCGTTGTAGAGATCTTTTCTGCCGAGATAATAAGAAGCAAGCTGAGCGGCAACGCTGATAACATCCTGATTCGGGCCGAATTCCATGCCGTATTTTCCGAGAATTTCCTTGACCTTTTCAATACCGAAATACTGTACAGGAGAACCTTTAAGGTCGGCAAGATGCTGCATTTCCATAGGAATAGCAGGATTGGGATAATGCATTACGCTGGCGGTATAGAAAGCGACGGCGTCGTCAAATTCCTGAAAATCGGTAAGTATATAGCCCATATTAGCGTAGCATCTGGCGATAGCAGCGGGAGTAGAAGCAACTTTAAGGGTTTCGGCTGTTATTTCGATGAGACGCTGTTTGTTTTTCAGTCTCTTGTAAACTTCAGCAAGCTCGAATTTCGGACCGCAGTCAACGGGGTTGAATTCGATAGCCTTTTGCAGTACCGGTATAGCATCCAGCGGAGAGCCGGCTTCTGTAAGTATATAGGCGTAT
>OIYT01002276.1_pt1 | contig 11942 bp, 13 predicted proteins | sample 1588201 | NCBI WGS metagenome assembly OIYT01 (sample SAMN03283260) | human gut metagenome | biome: human-associated habitat; material: feces | host: Homo sapiens | place: USA | collected 2013
CGGCGTGGTGCTGCACGCTCATATCCTCCTTGCCGCCGAAGCCGCCGCCGACAAGCTGGTTCTGCACGCGGACCTTGTCGGTGCCGAGCAGGAGCTTACACTCGTGCAGCGTGGTATGGGACGACTGGTCGGTGGACAGGACCATGACATAGCCGTCCTTGTCCATATACGAGACCGCGCACTCCGGCTCGAGGAACGCATGCTCGGTCCACGGGGTCTCAAAGTGCTGGGAGATGACGTATTTGGAGTTGTGGATCGCCGTCTCGGCGTCGCCGCGGGCGATGTGCTTGTAGGCCTGCACGTTGGATTCTTCCTCGTCGAAGACGCGCGGAGCGTCCTTGGCCCAGGCCTCGGGGGGATTATGGACAGCGGGCAGCGGCTCGTAGGTCACTTTTACGAGCTTTTTCGCCTTTTCGAGGATCTCAGGCGTTTCTGCGACCACGAGCGCGATCGCGTCGCCGAGGTAATGCGTCAGCCCGCCGATGGGGATGAGCGAATACTGGTCGTGCTTGAGATGACCGACCTTGTTTTCCCCGGGAATATCCTCCGCCGTCAGGACGGCGACCACGCCCGGAAGGACTCGCTGGTGAAGTACGGCTTCCGTCTGCCCTGCGCCTACGACAACCGCCCCCTGAAATTCGAGGAGTTCGAGGACCGCGTCGGTCAGGCGGTGTTCGTCTCGGCAACCCCCGGCCCTTACGAGCGGGAGCGGGCGGACCAGGTGGTGGAGCAGGTCATCCGCCCCACCGGATTGCTGGACCCCCGGGTGGAGGTCCGGCCCGTCGCCGGCCAGATCGACGACCTGATGGAGGAGATCAACCGGCGGGCCGCGAAGAACGAGCGGGTGCTGGTGACGACGCTGACCAAGAAAATGGCGGAGGACCTGACGGAGTATTTCAAAAACGCCGGCATCCGGGTGCGGTACATGCACTCCGACGTGGAGACCATCGAGCGCATGGAGATCATCCGGGATCTGCGCCTGGGCGAGTTCGACGTGCTGGTGGGCATCAACCTCCTGCGGGAGGGCCTGGACCTGCCGGAGGTCAGCCTGGTGGCCGTGCTGGACGCGGACAAGGAGGGCTTCCTCCGCAGCGAGACCAGCCTCATCCAGACCATCGGCCGGGCCGCCCGGAACGCGGAGGGCCTGGTGGTGCTGTACGCCGACGAGATCACGCCCTCCATGCGGGCGGCCATGGACGAGACCGAGCGCCGCCGCGCCATTCAGGACAAATTCAACAAGGAGCACGGCATCGTGCCCAAGACCATCATCAAGGGCGTGCGGGAGGTGCTGGAGATCTCGCAGACCCGCGAGGAGGAGACCATCCGGGGCCGGAAGAAGCGGAAGCTCAGCGAGCAGGAGCGGGCGGAGGAGATCGCCAAGCTGGAAAAGGAGATGCGGGAGGCCAGCAAGATGCTGGAATTTGAGTACGCGGCGGTGCTGCGTGACCGCATCATTGAATTGCGCGGGGAGAAGTGATGGAGCGGGCGGAGAGGAAGCGGCTCCGCCTGCCGGAATACGATTACAGCCAGGCGGGGAGTTATTTTATCACGGTTTGCGCGGCGGGGCGGCAGACGCTTCTCTGGAACGCCGTAGGGGCGGATATCATCCGCCCGGACACGCTCCCGCTGTCTGCCAGCGGCATGATCGTGGAGCAGGCGATTCTGGATATCCCGGCCTATTATCCGCAGGTCACGCTTCACAAATGGGTGGTTATGCCGAACCATATCCATCTGCTGCTGCAAATCAACGAGACGGACGGGCGGATGATATCCGCCCCTACAAGAACGATCTCGACGATGATCGGGCAGATGAAGCGGGCGGCGTCCAAGGCCGCCGGAGGGCCGATTTGGCAAAGGGGCTTTTATGACCATGTCGTCCGAAACGAAAACGACTTTCTGCGCATCTGGACCTACATCGACGCCAACCCAGCCAAATGGGCGGAGGACCGCTATTATGTGAGGGTGCCCGTATGAAAAGACCACCGAAAAGCGGGGCGGACAGGCGCTGCCTCTGGTGCTATCTGATATCCATCGCGTGGCCGGTCGGACCGACTCTTATGGGCATTTGGGCAGATCAGCGGGGGCTGGCAGAGCTGCCAGGACTTGTTTTTGCGCTGCTGATGACGTCCGGCTGTGTCATCGGGCTGTATGGCTGGGGACTGATGAGCGAGCTGGCGCAGCGCCCGTCGGAAAAGCGGCCCACCTATTACGGATTCCTGAACCACCGCCGCATCCGTGATCTTCCGTTTCTGTACCTGTTTGGACTTCTGTGCTTGCTTCTGATGTGCTGATGAGAAAGGAGCCGCCCTGTGAAATACGAATGGCTGGACGCCTGTCTCCTGTCCCTCCCCGGCGCGGAGAAGGACTATAAGCCCGAATGGCAGTGGTTCCGGTATATGATCCGGGGCAAGCTGTTCGCCGCCGTCTGCTCGCCGGGACCGGAACACAGGACCTACGGCGGCCACGATCTGGTGAATCTGAAGTGCGACCCGGCCAGGGCGGAGCTGCTGCGGGCACAGTACCCGGAAATTTTGTCCGGCTTCTACACCGACAAGCGCACCTGGATCGCCTGTTTCCTGGACGGCGATCTGCCCGACGAGGTCCTGCGGGAGCTGTGCGCGGCGTCCCACCGGGCCGTTCTGGCGAAGCTTCCCAAGTATGTACAGCGGGAAATTTTAGAAGACTGAAAGGAGCCGCGCCATGGAAGAGGAACGTACCCGGTTTCAGAAGGCCGTCCTGATCATCCTGGCCGCCATGATCGTGCTGTTCGGCGTTCTGACCGGCGTCTCCCGGGCCCACAGGGGCGTGCTGTTTGAGGGGACGCTTTTGAAGGCGTCCGTCTCGGGAGAACAGACGGTCTACTCCGGCAAGGCCCACGGCGACCCGGTGACCGTCACCGTCACCCCCGGCAGCGGCTCCAAAACGACGGTGGAGTTCGTCATCGGAGACAGATTCCACGATCTATGCAGCGTGGAGTATCCGCTGGAGCGTATTCAGACGGAGCACGGCGACACGGTCCCTGGCGTCCGCGTCCTGAAAAACGGCAACCTCCTGTTTGAGGGCGGCTATGACAAAGACTCGGAATATGGCTGGTATAACCAAGATGGAACATGGAACCTGATGATTGCGTTCAGCACCACCTACAGAAACGACCCCTGGAGCGGCTACGAGACGACTGCCCCAAGCGTCATGCGGTTCGCCCAGGGCCCGGAGCTGACCGCCCGGGGCTGCTGGGCGCTGTATGCCCTGATGGTGTTCCTGACCCTGCTGGCCATGCTGGCGGTGGCCTTTCCCATGACGCTGTTCTACATTGAACACGCCTGCGATGTCCGAAACCCGGAGCCGTCGGACTTTTACCTGATGACGATGAAGATCGGCTGGGTGGTCTATCCCTGCCTGCTTCTGATCGGCTACATCTGGGCCCTGCGGCAATTCCCCTAACCTGTATGAAAGAGATGTGATCCCATGGCGTTCAGCAGTGTGGCGTTTCTGTTCGGCTTTCTGCCGCTGGCGCTGCTGTGCTACTTTTTGATACCGGTCCGGCTGCGGGGCGGGCGGAATCTGGTCCTGCTGCTGTTCAGCCTGTTTTTTTACGCCTGGGGCGGCGTGCGGCTGCTGCCGGTGCTGCTGGCCTCCTGCGTGCTGAATTGGGGCGCGGCCCTGCTGGCGGCGCCTGGGCGGAAGCGCCGGAAAGCGGTCCTTGCGGCGGCGCTGATTTTGAATCTGGGGATGCTGGGGTATTTCAAGTACACCGGCTTCCTGCTGGGCAATCTGAACGCCCTGGGGCTGGATGTGGCGGCGCCCGCCATCGTGCTGCCCGCCGGCATCTCCTTCTTCACCTTCCAGGCCATCGCCTATCTGACCGATGTGTACCGGGGGACCGTTCCGGCGGAGCGCGGTCTGCTCCGCCTGACGCTGTACATGGCCTTTTTCCCGCAGCTTTTACAGGGGCCCATCGTCCGCTACGGCGATTTTGCCCCGGCCCTGGCGGACCGGCGGGAGAACAGCGCCGATGCCGCCGCCGGCGCGGTGCGCTTCTGCTTCGGCCTTGCAAAAAAGGTGCTGCTGGCGGACGCTCTGGGTCAGATCGCCGACGGGGCCTTTGCCGCCGGGGACCGCTTGACGGTGGGCCTCGCGTGGTTGGGGGCCATCGCCTACACGCTGCAATTGTACTTCGACTTTTCCGGCTACACGGACATGGCCCTGGGATTGGGCCGGGTGTTCGGCTTCCGCCTGCCGGAGAACTTCAACTACCCCTATATTGCCAGATCCGCCTCGGAGTTCTGGCGGCGGTGGCATATGACGCTGTCCTTCTGGTTCCGGGACTATGTGTACATTCCCCTGGGCGGCAACCGCTGCTCCAAGGGACAGCAGGTAGTCAACCTGCTGGTGGTCTGGCTGCTGACGGGGTTGTGGCACGGCTCCGCCTGGAACTTCGTGCTGTGGGGCCTGTATTATGCCCTCTTGTTGATGGGCGAACGCTTCCTGTGGGGCCGGGCGTTGAACAAGCTCCCCAACCCCCTGCGGCATGTCTACGCCCTGGTCCTCATCACCGTGGGCTGGGTGCTGTTCCGCTCCAGCGGCCTGGAGCAGGTGGGGGAGATGGTCTCCGCCATGTTCGGCTTTGCCCCCGGCGGCGCGTGGAGCGGCGAGGCGGCGTACTATCTCCGCCAGTTCCGCTGGGAGCTGCTGGCGGCCATTCCAGCCGCCCTGCCGGTGAAGAACCGGCTTCAGGCGGGATTGACCGCGAAACAGGAGCGGGGGAGCCGCGCCGCCGCGCTGACCCTGGCCCTTGGCCCCAGGCTGCTGGCCTTTGCGATGCTGGGCCTGTCTTCGGTCCGGCTCCTCAGCTCTACCTTCCGCTCGTTCCTGTACTTCCAATTCTGAGGAGGCCCATCATGCAAAAATTTCTCAACCGGGCCTTTCTGGCGTGTATGCTGGCGGCCCTGCTGGCGGTCCCGGCGGGTGTGGCGCTGTGGTCCCACGGGGAGACCACGGCCTACTATGAAAACCGTTCTCTCGCGGAGCGCCCCGCCCTGACCTGGGCCGGCCTGTGGGACGGCGGCTTTGGCGCGGATTTTGAGAGCTGGTACTCCGACCACATGCCGGGGCGCACCACGCTGCTGAAGGCCGATACCAGGGCCCGGATGGATATTCTGAAACGCCCGGTGGTCAACGACACTGTGGTGACGGAGGACGTGCTGCTGCCCTATATGGACTACGATGAGCAGTCCCCGGAGTCGTACGCCCTGCGGGCGGCGGACATCGCGGCGGACCTGCAAAAGCTGAACGCCCACATCGAGGCGTGGGGCGGCAGCTTTTATTACGTCGGCTTCCCGGAGCAGCGGGTCTACTTCGGGGACCAGTACCCCGATTACCTGAACGGCCACGCCGCCGAGTACGGGACGGCGGACACCGCCTTTGCCGCCGCCCTGACGGCCCGGGGCGTCCGCTTTCTGGATATGGGCGCGGTGTACGACAGCGCGGGCCATCCGGCGGAATACTACTCCACCGTGGACCACCACTACAGCTACTACGGCGCCTACGCCGCCTACCGCGCCATCCTGGATACGCTCGCGGCGGACGGCTGGGACCTGCCGGTGCTGAGGGCGGAGGACATCGACCTGGTGGAGCTGCCCAACCCCTATATCGGCTCCCGGAACCGCAAGCTCTATAACCTGTGGCCCAATGACGAAAAGGCCGTGATCGGCGTCCAGCGGGACCCGGTGGCTTTCACCCGCTGGGACAACGGGGAACTGTCGGAAAGGCCCCTGTTCGTCACCCCGGCGGCGGATGACCTGCCCACCACGTACAACCTGTACATGGGCGGCGACTTTGCCGAGACGGTGCTGGAGACCGACCGCCCGGAGCTGCCGGACGTGCTGATCTTCGGCGACTCCTTCACCAACGCTCTGGAGACGCTGCTGTACGCTTCCTTTGACGAGACCCGCATCCTGGACCTGCGGCACTACGCGGAGAAGAGCCTGAAGGACTATATCACGGAGTACCGGCCTGATCTGGTGCTGTGCATCCAGAACGACACATTCTATTACACCGCCACCGGCAACGGCGCGGTTTGGGAGGACTGACCCCATGGAGACAACGGCAGAGACGCGAACAACTCCCCGGGGAGCCTGTGCCAGCATCCTGGCGGCGGCGGCCCTGTGGGGCGTCATCGGACTTTGGAACCGGAATCTGATGGCCGGGGGCCTCGCCCCCACGGACATCGTGGTGGTGCGGAACTTCGGCGGCATGCTGCTGCTTCTGGCGGTGTTTGCCGTCAGGGACCGGGGGGTGTTCCGCGTCCGGCGGGAACACCTGAAATACTTTCTTGGCACCGGCGTGGTCAGCGTCGTGCTGTTCACCTGCTGCTATTTCACCTGCCAGAAGCTGTGCTCCCTGGCGGTGGCGTCCATTTTGCTGTACACCGCGCCGTCCTTTGTGGTGGTGCTGTCCGCCGTTTTGTGGAAGGAGCCGGTGACGAAAAAGAAGCTGCTGGCCCTGGCGCTGACACTGGCGGGCTGCGCCCTGGTGTGCGGCGTCTTCGCCGGGGACCTGACCGTTACCGTGCCGGGTATCCTGCTGGGCCTGGGGGCCGGGTTCTTCTACGCGCTGTACAGCGTCTTCGGCCGCTACGCCCTGGCCCATTACAGTTCCATGACCGTCACGGTGTGGACGTTCATCTTCGCGGGCCCCGCGTCGCTGGTGCTGCTGCGTCCGGCGCGGATGGCGGAGGCTCTGGCCGCGCCCCGGATGTGGCTGCTGGCGGCGGGACTGGTGGTGTTCTCCACCGTGCTGCCCTATATCCTGTACACACGGGGCCTTGCCCGGGTGGAGTCCGGGCGGGCGGCCATCATGGCCAGCCTGGAGCCGGTGGTGGCGTCCCTGGCGGGGGCGCTGGTGTTTGGCGAGCCCATGGGGGCCGCGACCCTGGCCGGCATTTTGTGCGTCCTGGCGGGCGTGTATATTCTGAGGTGAAGCATGGCAAAAAAGAAAGAGGAAAAAACCAATGTGATGCGCATCCTGGACCAGAGGAAAATTCCGTACACGGCCCATTTTTATGAGGAGGGCGATGGCCCGGACGGCACCCGGGAGTACGGCGTCCACGTGGCCCGGGCCCTGGGGCAGGACCCGGCCCGGGGCTTCAAGACCCTGGTGGCCCGGGGCGCGTCCAAGGGCATCTATGTGTTTGAGGTGCCGGTGGCGGAGAATCTGGATCTGAAGAAGGCCGCCAAATCGGTGGGAGAGAAGTCCATTGAGCTGCTCCACGTGGCGGAGATCAACGCCGTCACCGGGTACATCCGGGGCGGGTGCAGCCCGGTGGGGATGAAGAAGCAGTACCCCACGGTGTTCCACGAGACGGCTCTGGACTATGAGACCATCTACATCTCCGCCGGTAGGATCGGCGCCCAGGTGGAGCTGGCGCCCCGGACGCTGCTGGACCTGCTGCGGGCGGGCACGGCGGATATCATCGTGAAGTGAGGGTTGCCCTCCGGGCGGACCTCCCCCAGAATCATTTTTAAGGAGAACAGAACCACCCATGCAGGATAAAATCATCGTCAAAGGCGCCCGCGCCAACAATCTGAAAAATATCGACGTCACCATCCCCCGGGATAAGCTTGTGGTCATGACGGGCCTGTCCGGCTCCGGCAAATCCTCCCTGGCCTTCGACACCATCTACGCCGAGGGCCAGCGGCGGTACGTGGAGTCCCTGTCCTCCTACGCCCGGATGTTCCTGGGCCAGATGGACAAGCCGGACGTGGACTACATCGAGGGCCTCTCCCCGGCTATCTCCATCGACCAGAAGACCACCAGTAAAAACCCCCGGTCCACCGTGGGCACGGTGACGGAGATCTACGACTACCTCCGCCTGCTGTGGGCCCGGGTGGGCACGCCCCACTGCCCCAAGTGCGGCAAGGTCATCCGGCAGCAGACCATCGACCAGATCATCGACCAGGTCCTGGCCCTGCCCGAGGGCACCCGCATCCAGGTCATGGCCCCCGTCGTCCGGGGCAAGAAGGGCGAGCACGCCAAGGTGTTCGAGGACGCCAAGCGCTCCGGCTACGTCCGCGTCCGGGCGGACGGGAACCTGTACGAGCTGGACGAGGAGATCAGGCTGGAAAAGAACAAGAAGCACAACATTGAGATCGTGGTGGACCGCCTGATCATCCGCGAAGGCCTCCAGCAGCGGCTGACGGACAGCGTGGAGACCGCCTCCGCTCTCTCCGGCGGCCTGGTCGTCATCAACCTCCTGCGGGAGGAGCGGGACCTGATGTTCTCCCAGAACTACGCCTGCGAGGACTGCGGCATCTCCATCGAGGAGCTGACGCCCCGGATGTTCTCCTTCAACAACCCCTATGGCGCCTGCCCCACCTGCACGGGCCTGGGCAGCCAGTTAAAAGTAGACCCCGCCCTCATCGTGCCGGACGGCAGGCTGTCCATTCTGGAGGGCACCATCCAGGCCAGCGGCTGGGGCAATATCCGCTCCGACGGCATCTCCCGCATGTACTTTGAGGCATTGGCGAAGAAGTACCGCTTCTCCCTGTCCACGCCCTGGAATGAGCTGACGGAGGAAGTGCGGGATATCATCCTCTACGGCACCAAGGGCGACAAGCTGGAGCTGCACTATGACCAGCCCCGGGGCAAGGGCGTGCTGTACCAGCCCTTCGAGGGCATCTGCAACAACATCGAGCGCCGCTATCAGGAGACCCAAAGCGACGCCAGCAAGCGGGAGCTGGAGGAGATGATGGCGGAGTGCCCCTGCCCCGCCTGCAAGGGTATGCGGCTGCGGAAGGAGTCTCTGGCCGTGACGGTGGGGGACCGGAACATCCACGCGTTCACCACCATGTCCGTGGCGGACGAACTGACGTGGGTGGAGGGGCTGGAGCTGACCCACCAGCAGCATCTCATCGCCGACCGGATTTTGAAGGAGATCAAGTCCCGCCTGGGCTTTTTGCAGTCCGTGGGCCTGGGCTACCTGACCCTGAGCCGCAGCGCCGGGACCCTCTCCGGCGGCGAGAGCCAGCGCATCCGCCTGGCGACGCAGATCGGCTCCAGCCTGATGGGAGTGCTGTATATTCTGGACGAGCCCTCCATCGGCCTGCACCAGCGGGACAACGACAAGCTGCTGGGTACCCTGCGGAACCTGCGGGACCTGGGCAACACGCTGCTGGTGGTGGAGCACGACGAGGACACTATGCGCGCCGCCGACTATCTCATTGACATCGGCCCCGGCGCCGGCGTCCACGGCGGCGAGGTGGTGGCGGCGGGCACCCCGGAGGAGGTCATGGCGAATCCGAACTCTCTCACGGGGCAGTACCTCTGCGGCAAGCGGAAGATCCCCGTCCCGGCGGAGCGCCGCCCCGGCAGCGGCAAGTTTTTGAGGGTCGTGGGCGCGGCGGAGAACAACCTGCGTCATATCGACGTGGACTTCCCCCTGGGGACCTTCACGGTGGTCACCGGCGTGTCCGGCAGCGGCAAGAGCTCCCTGGTGAACGAGGTGCTGTTCAAGCGCCTGGGAGCGGACCTCATGCGCATGAAGGTCCACCCCGGCAGGTGCGACCGCATCGACGGCCTGGAGCACCTGGACAAGGTGGTGGACATCGACCAGAGCCCCATCGGCCGGACGCCCCGGTCCAACCCCGCCACCTACACGGGGCTGTTCAACGACATCCGGGACCTGTTCGCCTCCACCCAGGAGGCCAAGAGCCGGGGCTACGGCCCGGGGCGGTTCAGCTTCAACGTCCGGGGCGGCCGGTGCGAGGCCTGCTCCGGCGACGGTGTGCTGAAGATCGAAATGCACTTCCTGCCGGACATCTTCGTCCCCTGCGAGGTCTGCAAGGGCAAGCGGTACAACCGGGAGACCTTGGAGGTCCACTACAAGGGAAAAAATATCGCGGATGTGCTGGACATGACGGTGGACGAGGGCGTGGAGTTCTTCTCCGCCCTGCCCAAGCTCCGCAACAAGCTCCAGACCCTTCAGGACGTGGGCCTTGGCTATGTGAAGCTGGGCCAGCCCTCCACGGAGCTGTCCGGCGGCGAGGCCCAGCGGGTGAAGCTGGCCACGGAGCTGAGCAAGCTGGCCACCGGCAAGACCATCTATATTCTGGACGAACCCACCACGGGCCTTCACACCGACGATGTGCGCAAGCTCCTGGAGGTCCTCCAGCGGCTGGTGGACAACGGCAACACCGTGGTGGTCATCGAGCACAATCTGGACGTCATCAAGTGCGCCGACTGGCTCATCGACCTGGGCCCCGAGGGCGGCGACGGCGGCGGCGCCGTCGTCTGCACCGGCACGCCGGAAACGGTTGCGGCCTGTGAGGCCAGCTATACGGGGCGGTATCTGAAAAAAATGCTGGAGAAGTAAAGGAGACACTATGGAGCAGCGGGAGCGGAATATTCGCCTCTGGTTCGACATGTGGCTGCGAAGCCGGGACCTGGACATTGACCGGCTCTTCGCCCCGGATGCCGTATACGTGGAGAGCTGGGGGCCCAAATACGAGGGCGCGGAAAAAATCGCCCACTGGTTTCGGGAGTGGAATACCAGAGGCCGTGTCCTTGCCTGGGATATCCGCCAGTTCTTCCACCGGGATGACCAGACGGTGGTGGAGTGGTATTTCCACGACCGTATGGACGATGGGCGGGAGGAGTGCTTTGACGGCCTCTCTCTGGTCCGCTGGGCCGAAGACGGAAAGATCGCTTTCCTGAAGGAATTCGGCTGCAACCGGAACACCTATGACCCCTATCAAGCGGGTCCCGCGCCCCGCTTCCGGGAGGAAGCGGCTCTGTGGTTTTGAAAACGCTTAACACAAAGAAAGTTGAGGATCACCTTATGTCTGACATCAAAAACGTGGCCATGATCACCGTCTGCGGCCGGCCCAACGTGGGAAAGTCCAGCCTGACCAACGCCCTGGTGGGCGAAAAGGTCGCCATCGTCTCCAACAAGGCCCAGACCACCCGGAACCGCATCTACGGCGTGGTGAACCGGGAGGACACCCAGTATATCCTGCTGGACACCCCGGGCCTCCACAGGCCCAGGTCCGCCCTGGGGGATTATATGGTGAAGGTCGTCACCTCCAGCCTCAGCGACGTGGACTGCGCGCTGCTGCTGGTGGAGCCCATCGCCCATGTGGGCGGGCCGGAGCTGGCGCTGATCGAGCGCGTCAGGGAGGAGCACATTCCCGCCATCCTCTGCATCAACAAGATCGACACCGTGGAGCCCGCGGCGCTGCTGCCGGTCATCGCGGCCTACAACGAGGCGTGGGACGGCTTTGACGCCATCATCCCCATCTCCGCCCACACCGGCGACGGCCTGGACGATCTGATGCGCGAGCTGCGGAAATACGCCTCGGAGGGCCCCCAGCTGTTCCCCGACGGTCAGACCAGCGACCAGCCGGAGCGGCAGGTCATGGGCGAGCTGCTGCGGGAGAAGCTGCTGTTGTGCCTGGACAAGGAGATCCCCCACGGCACCGCCGTGGAGATCACCAAGTTCTCCGAGCGGGACTCCGGCGTCGTCGACGTGGACGCCACCATTTACTGCGAGAAGGCCAGCCACAATGGCATCATCATCGGCAAGCAGGGGGCCATGCTGAAGAAGATCAGCACGCTGGCCCGCCACGATATGGAGAAGTTCATGGGCACCAAGGTGTACCTGGAGACCTGGGTGAAGGTCAAGGAGAACTGGCGGGATAACGTCAACTACGTGCGGAGCTTCGGCTACAACGACGATTGACGCCCGCGGTTCGGGTCCCGGATATTCCCAGCCATAAATTTCGACAAATTCCGCAGACTACTCCCAAAAGGAGGTCTGCCACATGAAATCCGAGCCGTTCTGGGAGCTGTTCTGCATGACCGGCGAGCCGCTGGCCTATATGTTGTACCGCTCCCTGGAGGGGGACGACGGCCTGCCGTCCCTGCTGTGACCAGCCGTGCGGCGGGGC
>OIYT01002277.1_pt1 | contig 11941 bp, 10 predicted proteins | sample 1588201 | NCBI WGS metagenome assembly OIYT01 (sample SAMN03283260) | human gut metagenome | biome: human-associated habitat; material: feces | host: Homo sapiens | place: USA | collected 2013
AGCCGTACACCGATCCGTGAGGCGATCCGTAAGCTTGAGCTGGAAGGTCTTGTCCTGATGATCCCAAGGAAAGGTGCAGAAGTTGCAGAAATCACGGAAAAGAATTTAAGAGATGTACTGGAAGTGCGGTGTGCGTTGGAGGAACTGGCAGTCCAGCTTGCCTGCGACCGTATGGATGAAGAAGGGATCAAAGCGATGAAGGAGGCTTCCGCAGAATTTTGTAATACGCTGGACAGCGATGATATTACCCGGATCGCACAGGCGGATGTGGCATTTCATGATATCATTTATGCAGCTACGGATAACCGCCGTCTGATCCAGCTTCTGAACAATTTGCGGGAGCAGATGTATCGCTACAGGATTGAATATCTGAAAAAGAAAGAGTGTTATCCGCAGTTGCTGGAAGAACATCAGACGATCATTGATTCGATCGAAAGCCGGGATAAAGATCGTGCGACCCAGATCACAGGACAGCATATCAAGAACCAGGCAGAGGCAGTAGTAGACACGATCCGCGAAAAAGAAGAAAGCGTATAGAAAAAAGCGTATGTAAGAAAAATGTATCAGGAAGAAAAGTGCATCAGCAGGAAAATGTATCCGAAAAATGAATAGAGGGCAGCTTTCAGGTAATACTCCATATATCAGCCGATCGGATGACCGGAAAAAGATGAGAAAGATCAGGAAAAACCTGACCGGACAATAGATATATGGAGGGATTACATATGAAAGAAGTAGTCAGAGAAGCAGTCAGAAAAGCAGTCAGAAAAGAGCAGATCGTACCGGGGAAGATTCGTGTGATCAGCATTTTCCTTGCACTGATCGTGGCAACCGTAGTGACAACAGCAGTAGTGCTGGGAGATGTGCAGAGAAAAGACCGGGCAGTACAGGAGCATCTGGCAGAGGAAGTGTTGCGGTTCCATGTTCTTGCGAACAGCGACAGCAGGAAAGACCAGGCAGTGAAGTTGGAGGTGCGGGATGCAGTGTTATCCTATTTAAAAGAAGTACTTCCTGAAGGGATGGATGTAAAGGAGACGACCCGGTGGATGCGGGGGCATACGGAGGAAATCCGGCGGGTGGCTGAGCAGAAAATGACAGACCTGCAGATGCAGCAGACAGTCAGTGTGGCGGTGACGACATGCTATTTCCCGGATCGGACCTATGGAGATGTCACATTTCCTGCCGGAAATTACAAGACCCTGAGGATCGAACTGGGAGAAGCGGCAGGACATAACTGGTGGTGCGTACTGTATCCGAATCTGTGTTTTCTGGATACAACAAATGCAGTACTTCCTGAAAAGGGAAAACAACAGTTAAAGAAGGTATTGACGGAGGAAGAATATTCGGAAGTGACGGCGGGTTCAAAGTTTCAGATCCGCTGGTTCTTCTGGAAGGAAAAATAAATATGACAGAATTTCTTATCAGGCATTTTGTAAAAGATTATGAGGAGGTGGAAAAGGTGTCCGTGCGGACGGCATATGGTATGCTGTCCGGCATTGTGGGCATCTTTTGTAATGTAATATTATTTCTGACAAAATTGATTGTCGGACTGGTACTGAACAGTGTATCTGTTACGGCAGATGCTTTTAATAACCTGTCCGATGCAGGCTCATCGGTGATCAGTTTTGTGGGAGTCCGTATGGCAGGAAAGCCGGCGGACAAAGATCATCCGTTCGGGCATGGGCGGATCGAGTACATAGCAGCACTGATTGTTTCTTTTCTGGTGCTGGAGGTTGGATTTACCTTTCTGAAGGATTCGGTGGGAAAGATCCTTCATCCGGAGCGGTTGAAATTTCTTCCGGTCTCGGTGTTGATTTTATGCCTTTCGATCGCAGTGAAACTGTGGCTGGGACTGTTCAACAAAAAGCTGGGAGAGAGGATTGATTCTCAGGTGATGAAGGCGGTCTTTGCTGATTCTATGGGAGACGTGATCACGACTTCAGCGACAATTTTTTCGATTCTCTTTTTTGCGGCAACAGGGATCAATATGGATGGTTTTGTCGGTCTTGGCGTGGCACTGGTTGTGATGTGGGCCGGTTTCGGGATTGCAAAAGATACATTGAATACTCTGATTGGTGAACCGGTCAGTCCGGAGGTTTATGAGAAGATTAAAAAATTTGTAGAGAGCTACGATGGGATCGAGGGAGTTCATGATCTGATCGTGCATAATTACGGACCGGGCAGAAGCATGGCATCCATCCACGCAGAAGTTCCCAACGACCAGGAGTTTGAAAAGTCGCATGAGATCATAGACCGTGTCGAACGGGATGCGGCAAAAGAACTTGGGATGATGCTGGTGATCCATATGGATCCGGTGGAAATGAAAGATGAAAAGGTGATCCGTATCAGGAAGAAGACAGAGCATCTTCTGAAAGAGCTGGATCCGGCATGCAGCATCCACGATTTTCGTGTCGTGTGGGGAGCGGAGAGGATCAATCTGATTTTCGATATGGTGATCCCGATCGAATATGATGAAAAAAGACGCAACGACCTTCCGTTACAGTTGATGGAGCGGTTAAAGGGAGTGGATTCCAGATACGAGAGTGTGATTACGGTAGATTATGATTATGTAGCAAAAAACGGAGGATAAATAAAATGTATGAATTTAACAGCAGAGTACGTTACAGTGAGATCGATCATCATGGAACACTGACCCTTCCTGCACTGATCAATTATTTTCAGGATTGCAGCACGTTCCAGTCAGAAGATGTGGGACTTGGAACGGAGGTACTGAAGGCAGAAAAGCGTGCCTGGATCCTGTCCTACTGGCAGGTGATCGCAGAACGGTATCCTGCGTTGGGAGAAAGGATCACGATCGGAACATTTCCGACAGAATTTAAGGGATTATTCGGAAATCGTAATTTTTACATAAAAGATGAAAGCGGGAACATGATCGCAAAGGCTTATTCTGTATGGGTATTTCTTGATACAGAGACCGGGCGGCCGGTAAGACCGGAGGAAAAAGACATAAAGCCATACGGCATGGGTGAGGCACTGGATATGCCTTATAAGGGAAGAAAAATCTCCCTGCCGGAAGAGACCGAGGCACTGGAGGCATTCCCGGTACGTCGTTATCATATTGATACGAATGAACATGTAAATAACTGCCAGTATGTGCAGATGGCACTGGAATTTCTTCCGGCTGACCGCCAGTTCAGACAGATCCGTGTGGAGTATAAGAAATCGGCAGTCCTGGGAGATGTCATTTATCCGAAAAGGAGCAGGGAGGAAGACCGGACGGTTATTGAACTGTGTGCGGAGGATGGAAGCCCCTACGCAGTTGTAGAATTGAAATAGAGCAGACTTTCGTTACGTTTGATACAAAAATGAACAGAGCAAACTTCCGTCACATTTGATACACAAAAGATTCACAAACTTCTGATAACGTTGACAGGTAAAAAAGAAACTCTGTGTTATGCAGAGAGAAATAGGAGGATGGAGACTTTGATAGAAGTAAAGAATCTGGTAAAAAAGTACGGAAATCATTTAGCTGTAGATCACCTGAATTTTACCATTGAAGAAGGGCATATCTACGGCTTTTTAGGTCCTAACGGAGCCGGAAAGTCTACGACTATGAATATCATGACGGGATATCTCGGAGCTACAGAAGGGGAGGTGCTGATCAACGGGCATGATGTTTTAAAAGAGCCTGAGGAGGCGAAAAAGCAGATCGGATATCTGCCGGAGCTTCCACCGCTGTATATGGATATGACGGTCAGGGAATATATGGAATTTGCCGCAGAACTGAAGAAAATTCCGAAGGCAAAAAGAGCAGAGTCGATTGATGATGTGGAAAAGCTTGTAAAGATCAAAGACGTGGAAAAGCGTCTGATCAAGAATCTGTCCAAAGGATACCGGCAGAGAGTCGGACTGGCACAGGCTGTGCTGGGATTCCCGGAGATCATTATTCTGGATGAGCCAAGTGTAGGTCTTGACCCGAAGCAGATCATTGAGATCCGTGAACTGATCCGTAAGCTGGCGAAGAAGCATACAGTTATCTTAAGTTCTCATATTCTTGCAGAAGTAAGAGAAGTGTGTGACTATATCATGATCATTTCCAAAGGAAAACTGGTTGCAAGTGATACACCGGAGAACCTGGAACGTTACCTGGGTGAGTCCGGGCTGATCGAGATTGAGACCAGGACAGAAGCTTCCAAAGTAAAAGAAGTGCTGAAAAATGTACCTGGAATCGAAAAAGTTTCGTTGAAGATAGATGCCAGTGGCATAACAAGCGGACAGATCCGGGAGAAGAGAGGACAGGATATCCGGGAAGAACTCTTTACGACATTTGCAGAAAAGAAGATGCCGCTGCTGAAGCTGAATCCGGTTCAGGTCAGCCTGGAGGATGTATTTATGGAGCTGACCCAGAGTGACAAGGCCGCAGAAGAATTTGCCAGAAAGGCAAAAGAGGCAGAAAAGGAGGAAGTAAGCAATGCTGGCGATTTATAAAAGAGAATTGAAGTCCTATTTCCAGTCTATGGTGGGATGTGTATTTGTGGCATTCCTTCTGGTATTTACGGGCATTTATTTTGTTGCATATAATCTGTCTGCGGGATATCCGTATTTTTCCTATTCGCTGGCAGGCTCTCTGATCGTATTTATTGTCGGGATTCCGCTGATCACGATGCGAAGCTTTTCAGAAGAACGGAAAAATAAGACGGATCAGCTTCTGCTGACCGCACCGGTGAGTTTGTGGAAGGTAGTTCTTGGAAAGTATCTTGCAATGATCACAGTGATTGGAATCCCGAGTGTGATCTTCTGTATTTATCCGCTGATTATCAAATCTCAGGGAACAGCATACCTTGGAGTGGACTATATTTCTATTCTGGTATTTTTCCTGCTTGGATGCGTATTTGCAGCGATCGGAATGTTTCTGTCTTCGTTGACAGAAAGTCAGATTATTGCATTTATCAGTACATTCGGCATCCTTTTGGTCTTGTATTTATGGAACGGAATCCTGACACTGCTTCCGAGTTCGGCTGTCAGTGGACTGGTGGGAGTCCTGGTCATTCTTACGATCGTTGCTTTCTATATTTTCCATATGACATCGAACCTGATGCTTGCAGGAGGACTGGAAGTGATCGGAGCTGCTGCGGCAGTTATTACTTATTTTGTAAAATCTTCTTTATTTGAGAATCTTCTCTCCAAAATGTTTGGGAGACTGGCACTGTCGGATGTATTTACAGATATCACATCCAACAGTATTGTAGATGTGACGGGAATTGCACTGTATCTGTCACTGATCGCAGTCTTTGTATTTCTTACAGTACAGTCGATTCAGAAAAGACGTTGGAGTTAGGAGGTTTGGATCGTGGAAAAATTAAAAAGTAAAAAAGGAAATTTAAAAAGAATGTTCCATACTTCCGGAACAAAGCATGGTTCCTACAGTGTAGGAATGACGGTGCTGGTCGTAGCAGTCATGATTGTATTTAATCTGGTTGTCGGTCAGATTCCGGAAGCATACAGAAATATTGATGTCAGCAGTACAAAGATTTATGACATTTCCGATACATCGAAAGATCTGCTGAAAGGTCTGGATGATAAGATTGATATGAAAGTACTGGCAGTCAAAGATGAGACAGATGACAGGATCACGACATTTATCAGCAAATATGCGGCACTGTCAGATAAGATCAAGGTGGAATGGATCGACCCGGTTCTGCATCCGTCAGCACTGACAGAATATAATACTTCACAGAATACGATCTATGTATCCTGCGAGGCAACAGGAAAATCAACGACCGTTTCCTTTGACAAGATCCTGGTATCAGATTATTCTTCTTATTACTCAGGTTCATCGAGTTATACCTCCTTTGACGGTGAGGGACAGCTCAGCAGTGCAGTAAATTATGTGACCAGCGATGTTCAGAAAAAGATTTATACTGTAACAGGACATGGAGAGGGATCTCTTTCTACAACGATCACGGATCTGATGACAAAGAATAATTATACAACCGAGGAACTGAATCTTCTGATGAAAGATTCTATACCGGATGACTGTGATCTTCTGTTGATGGATGGCCCGACGAATGATCTTTCTGATGATGAGGTCAGCCTTCTGAGCGGATATCTTGGAGAAGGCGGCAAGGTGATGTGTCTGTTGGGAGATACAGGACTTGATTCTTTACCGAAACTTGCAGGACTTTTGAAAGATTATGGAATTGAGGGAGCAGATGGTTATATCGCAGATCCACAGAGATGTTATCAGAATCAGCCGTATTATATTTTCCCGGTACTGAATTTATCCGGTGATATGGCAGACGGAATCAGTTCTCAGATGGTACTTCTGATGAATTCCCGCGGACTGACGACAACGGATCCGGCAAGAGATACGATCACAACGAGTGCCTTTATGACAACTTCTGAGCAGGCATATGCAGTGACAGAAGAAGATCAGAAGCAGGGAACGTATGACCTGGGAGTGGTTGCAACTGAAACGATCAGTTCCGACAGCGATTCATCCGATACTGCCTCATCAGAAAGCGATGCTTCTACGGATGCATCATCCGACAGTACTTCATCCGATGATACATCAACAGATACTTCATCAGACGGAAGTGCAGACAGCAAAGAGAGCAGACTGACGGTTATCTCTGCAGGCAGCCTGATCGATCAGCAGATCACGGATGCATTTTCACAGCTTGAAAATACGCAGGTATTTATGAATGCAGTGACAGCAAACTTTGACGGTGTGACCAATCTTTCTATTGAGGCAAAGAGCCTTACAACAGAGTACAATACTGTTCAGCATGCAGGTGGATTCAGCATTCTCGTTGTATTTGGTATTCCGGCAGTGGTTCTGATCGGTGGTTTTGTCGTATGGTTCAGAAGAAGAAAGGCCTGAGGTGTCAGTATGAAAAAGAAAAAAGGACCATTGATTTTAACAGGAGTGCTGGTCATCCTTCTGATTGTTTATTTTGGACTAAGCTCCTGGAATAAAAAGCAGGATAAAAAAGAGGAAAAAGAAACGGTCAAAGTGACGGATCTGGATGAGTCAACGATCACTGCGATCAAGTATCAGGTGGCAGCAGGTGAAATGTCTTTTGAAAAAGAAGGAGATACCTGGTATTATTCAGAAGATAAGGATTTCCCGTTGAAGCAGAGTGAGCCGGAGGCGATCGTAAAGGCGGCTGCCCAGATCACCGCGGACCGGAAACTGGAAGACGGAGACAGCCTGGACGCATATGGACTGGATGACCCGAATTATTCCATTGAGATCACGGAAGAAGACGGAACAGTAACAACGGTCAGCTTTGGAGATTCTACCGGAACAGATTATTATGTAACGGTGGGCGATACCGGTACAGTCTATACGGTCGCATCCAGCGTGCTGGATGATTTCAAGACGGAGTTGTCTGATTTTGCACAACTGGATGAATATCCGAGCATCGGAAGCGGCAATCTGAAAAAAGAAGTAATCACGGAAAATGGAACGACTACGACCTATGATTCAGAAAATGAAGATCAGGAAGAAGAAATCGCTGCGGTTGCAGGCGGACTGGGTGCGGTGTCACTGACAAAAGTTGCTGATTATTCTGTGGAAGATGCAGACCTGGCAGGCTATGGACTGGATGAAGCCAGTCGGATCACGGTTGAGGCTACTTATACAAAGAATGAGGATGAAAAGACGATGAAAATGTATATCGGCAGTGAAGATGGAAACGGAAACCGTTATGTGATGTTGGATGGATCGAAGATCGTCTATCAGATTTCAGACGAAGTATGCAAAAATATTCTGAATCAGGAATAATTTTAGATTTATTTAATTGACTTTGATTGAAAAACGGAGCAGAATAGAGTCCATATCAATTTAAGACAGGAAGTGCAGATCATGAAAGAAAAGTTTATGAGGTTTATGCAGGGAAGATACGGTGTGGATCAGTTATCGAAAGCATTGCTGGTGATCGGTCTGATCAGTGTATTGCTGGCTTCGTTTTTCAGGGGAAGTCTTATAGGGACATTTTTTTACTATGTCGGATGGTTTCTGATCATTTACTGTTATTTCAGGATGTTCTCAAAGAATGTATCAAAGCGTTATGCGGAGAATCAGGCATATCTTGCAAAGTCGTACAAGATCCGTTGCTTTTTTGCAAAGCAGAAAGATCTGTTCCGGCAGAGAAAGCAGTATCATATTTATAAATGTCCGGGATGCAGTCAGAAGATCAGGATTCCAAGAGGCAAAGGAAAGATCGAGATCCGTTGTCCGAAGTGTGGCACAAAGTTCATGAAAAAGAGCTGAGTAAGTATTTGTTATTACTTGTCACTACCTTCTGCTGTTATGTGGCACAAAATTCATTAAAAGAGCAGAGAAAGTGCAGGCAGAATGTGGGAAAGCGGACAGTGGAAAAAGAGAATGAGAGGAAATTAAGAAAAAGATGTCAGATCCATATCAGATTTTAGGAGTAGACCAGAGTGCATCGGATGAGGAGATTAAGAAGGCATACAGAAAACTGAGCCGTCAGTATCATCCGGATGCGAATATCAACAATCCTCATAAAGATGAGGCAGAGGCTAAGTTCAAGGAAGTCCAGCAGGCATATCAGCAGATCATGGATGAGCGGGAAAAAGGCTACTCTTCGTCAGGAGCAGGAGGCGGTTCACAGGGCAGCGGATACGGTGATTATGGTCCGTTTGGCGGCTTTGGCGGTTTTGGAGGTTACGGGAATTTCGGTGGCTACGGGAACGGGACTTCCGGAAGAACAGCAGGTATGAGCGAGGAAGATGCACATCTGCAGGCGGCAGCCAATTATATCAGAAGCGGACATTTCAGGGAAGCACTGAATGTCCTTGACGGAATTGCAAACCACAGTGCCTTATGGTATTTTCTGAGTGCTTCTGCAAATTCGGGACTGGGCAATAACGTGACGGCACTGGAGCATGCCAGGGAGGCTGTCCGGCTTGATCCTCAGAATATGCAGTATCAGATGCTGCTGCAGCGGCTGGAAGGCGGTGGAAGCTGGTATCAGACACGACAGACGATGTATGGATTTCCGGGTACATTTGATAACAGCTATTGCGTGAAGTTATGCGTGGCAAATCTGATGTGCAATCTTTGCTGTGGCGGAAGCGGTCTCTGCTGCGGCGGAGGTAATTATGGTGGAGGCACCGGAACATTTCTGTAAAGTGCAGGAAAGAAATGTAACAATTCTTAATGAAAGCGTTCATCTTTTTTAAAATTTGTATTTTATAATAGGCATCAGTCGGGTAAGAAGCATCAGTCGGGTAAGAAGCATCAGTCAGGAGTTTTCCGCGGCTGATGTTTTTTCTATATGGATTGATTCATGATCCGGGAAAACCCTATTACGAATGAGGAGCAGATAATAGATGGAAGAACACAGAAGAAGTCGTCAGAACCGGTATGGAAGGATTTTATGTGGACTTGTATTTTTTGCACTTTGCGGTACAATTTTCTGCATGGGATTGAATGCGAAAGAAGCAAGACAGGAGGCCAGAAAAGCTGAGGCTGTAAAAGAGGCAGAGGCAGAAAAGAAAAAGGCAGAAAAAGAAGAAAAGAAGAAAGAAAAAGAAGCAGAGGAGCAGCGGAAGAAAGAGCTTTCGGTGCAGCCGGGTGTTGCAGTGGGGACAACGGAAGCGAGTGATGAAAAGATCGTATATCTGACATTTGATGACGGCCCTTCGGAGAATACGCAGAAAGTGCTGGATATACTGGATCAGTATGATGCCAAAGCAACTTTTTTTATTACGGGGCAGAAACCGGAGTACCGTCCGATGATAAAAAAAGCATATGATGCAGGGCATACGATCGGTCTGCACAGTTTCTGTCATGATTATGAGACCGTATATTCTTCAGAAGAAGCGTACCTGAAAGATCTGGAAGAAGTGGGAGAGATCGCAAAGGAGCAGATCGGATTCGTCCCGTGTTTTATCCGTTTTCCGGGTGGCTCGTCCAATACGGTTTCAAGGAATTATATGGAGGGAATCATGAGTGTACTTGTGCCGAAAGTACTTGAGCTGGGATATCAGTATTATGACTGGAATGTCAGCAGCGGGGATGGAGGAACAGCTACGACAGAGGAAATCATTGCACAGTCGGAGACAGACAAGTATCATCAGGTAATGCTGCTGTTTCATGATGCAGCAACAAAAGAGACAACGATCGAGGCATTGCCGACCGTTCTGGAGTATTATAAAAATCTTGGCTATTCTTTTAAAGCAATCGACAGAGAAAGCCTGGTTGTGCATCATCAGGTGAATAATTAAGGAGAAGGAGAAAGAGAAGATTTATGAGCGGACAGGAAAGAAAAACAGGAAAAAGAGTACTCAATGTTGGCCTGCTGGCTCATGTAGATGCAGGAAAGACGACCCTTTCGGAAAGTATTCTTTATCAAAGTGGTGCAATACGAAATTTAGGCAGGGTCGATCATCAGGATGCTTTTCTGGATACAGATGAAATGGAACGGGAACGTGGAATTACGATCTTTTCCAAGCAGGCGGTGCTTACCTGGAAAGATACGGAGATCACATTGCTGGATACACCGGGACACGTTGATTTTTCAGCGGAGATGGAGCGGGTACTGCAGGTGCTGGACTGTGCGGTGCTGGTGATCAGCGGGGCAGACGGTGTGCAGGGACATACGGAGACTTTGTGGAAACTTTTAACAAGATACGGAATACCGGTGTTCCTTTTTGTGAATAAAATGGATCAGGAAGGGACGGACTGTGGAAAACTTCTTGCAGAACTGAAATCCCGGTTTTCAGAAGGATGTATTGATTTCGGCAGAGTGGAAACCGGAGCAGAAGAAGTGATCGAAGAGATTGCAGTGTGTGATGAACAGACGATGGAAGAATATCTTGAGAAAGGCAGTGTCGCCGCTGCCTCGATCCGCCGGCTGGTCGCAGAAAGAAAGATTTTTCCATGCTATTTTGGTTCGGCGTTACATTTGCAGGGTGTGGAAGAACTGATGAACGGGATCTGCACATATCAGATGCAGAAAGAATATCCGGCAGTATTCGGAGCGAAGGTTTATAAGATTGCGAGAGACGGTCAGGGAAACAGGCTGACTTACCTGAAAGTGACCGGTGGCACGCTGAAGGTGAAGGATGTGATCGGTGAAAATGGTGATAAGGTAAATCAGATCCGTGTATATTCCGGTGAAAAGTATGAGCTTCTTTCGGAGGCAGATGCGGGAAAAGTCTGTGCAGTGACCGGTTTGGCGGAAACATATCCGGGGCAGGGACTTGGAGCAGAAAAAGATTCTGAGCTGCCGATCCTTGAGCCAGTGCTGACGTACAGGATCATTTTGCCGGATGACTGTAATGTTCATACGATGTTAAGAGATTTGAAGCTTTTGGAGGAAGAAGAGCCGGAACTGCATGTCGTATGGATCGAAAAGAGTCAGGAGATCCATGTGCAACTGATGGGCGATGTGCAGATTGAAATCCTTCAGAGAATCATAAAAGAACGCTTTGGAGTACTGGTTGAGTTCGGGGAAGGCAGCATTGTCTATAAAGAGACGATCGCAGCACCGGTGGAAGGTGTCGGGCATTTTGAACCGTTACGCCATTATGCAGAGGTACATCTGCGGTTAGAACCGGGAGAACGCGGATCAGGAATACAGTTTGATTCAGAATGCAGTGAGGATGTGTTGGATCGGAACTGGCAGCGGCTGGTGCTGACCCATCTGGAGGAAAAGGAACATAAAGGAGTTCTGACGGGATCGGTTATTACAGATATGAAGATCACACTGACTTCAGGAAAAGCCCATCTGAAGCATACGGAGGGCGGGGATTTCCGACAGGCAACTTACCGGGCTGTGCGGCAGGGACTGAAAAAAGCAGAAAGCGTACTGCTTGAACCGTATTATGAGTTCAGGATCGAATTACCTTCTGAAAATGTGGGACGTGCCATGACGGATATACAGAACCGTTTCGGAGTCCGTTTGAAATATGACATTGATACGGTGGGAAAAGTGCTGCCTTATGC
>OIYT01002286.1_pt1 | contig 11899 bp, 10 predicted proteins | sample 1588201 | NCBI WGS metagenome assembly OIYT01 (sample SAMN03283260) | human gut metagenome | biome: human-associated habitat; material: feces | host: Homo sapiens | place: USA | collected 2013
TGCATCAGGCGCTGACCAGACAGGGGGGAACCAGCGGCAGCATGAGCAGCCGAGGCGCAGGAGAAAAGAAGCTTGAGCTTGACAGAAGACGGATCGAGCACCGGATCTCGGAACTGAACAAGGAACTGAAAGAGGTAGAACGGGAGCGGGAGGTACAGAGGAAAAAGCGACTTTCTTCCAGGCTTCCGCTGGTAGCTCTTGTAGGATATACCAATGCGGGAAAGTCTACAATTCTGAACCGTATGGTAGAGCAGTTCGGCGAATTGCCGGATAAAACGGTCATGGAAAAGGATATGCTGTTTGCGACATTGGATACAACAGTCCGCAGTATTACACCAAAGGAAAACAAAACGGTGCTCCTGTCCGATACGGTCGGTTTTATTGACAAGCTGCCACATGGTCTTGTCAAGGCATTCAGGTCTACACTGTCGGAGGCAGCAGGTGCAGATCTGCTTCTGCATGTGGTGGATTTTTCGGATCCTGATTACAAAGACCATATTGCCGTTACAAATGAAACGCTGGAGGAGATCGGTGCTGCGGATATTCCGGTTCTGATGGTATATAATAAGGTTGACCGGATGGAAGGAGCAAGTTACCCAAGGGCAACTGAATCAGCAGTATATATGTCCGCAAAGGAAGAGGACGGCATAACGCTTCTGGCGGATGAAGTACTGAAACGGGTGTATGCGGGGCATGAGATCTGTCATATGTGCCTGCCTTATGCAAGAGGAGACATCTTCTCTTATTTGAAAGAACAGGCAAATGTGCTTTCGGAAAGCTATGAGGCAGATGGCATTTCAGTGACGGTGGAATGCAGTCAGGCAGATAAAGGAAGATTTGCGGAATTTCTTGTTTGACAAGTGTGCTATAATGTGTATAGCGGCATGGAAAATCCTGTGATTTTCGGTGCAAAAGGTAACTATAGTAAGAAACAGAATAAAGAAAGGTGAAGAACATGACAAAAATTGATATTGTTTCCGGATTTTTGGGAGCAGGAAAAACAACTTTAATAAAGAAACTGTTAAAAGAGGCACTGCAGGGTGAGCAGGTCGTTCTGATCGAGAACGAATTCGGTGAGATCGGTATTGACGGCGGCTTTTTAAAGGAAGCAGGCGTAGAGATCACAGAGATGAACTCAGGCTGCATCTGCTGCTCTTTGGTTGGTGACTTTGCATCAGCACTGAAGCAGGTACTGGATCAGTATCATCCTGACCGTATCCTGATCGAGCCGTCCGGTGTCGGAAAGCTTTCCGATGTCATGCGTGCGGTGGAAGGTGCAACAGGAGAAGCAGGCATACATTTAAACAGTGCGGTTGCGGTTGTGGATGCAAAGAAATGTAAGACTTATTTAAAGAACTTTGGTGAGTTCTTCGAGAACCAGATCGAGCATGCAGGCACGATCATTTTAAGCCGTACAGGCGAAATGAGTGAGGAAAAGATCAACCAGTGTATCGGACTGATCCGTCAGCATAATGAAAAGGCAGCTATCATTACAACTCCTTGGGACGAGCTTGATGGCAAAAAGATCATGGAAGCCATCGAAGGAGCCAAGGATCTGGAAGCAGAGCTTCTGAAGGCTGTTATGGAAGAGCATGAGCATGAACATCATCATCACGACCATGATGGCGAATGTTGCCATCATGACCACGATCACGAGGAACATGAGCATCATCATGACCATGATCATGAGGAACATGAGCACCACCATGATCACGATCACGAGGAACATGAGCATCATCATGACCATGATCACGAAGAGCATGAACATCATCATGATCATGACGGACACTGCTGCTGCGGACATGACCACGGGCATGGACATCATCATGCAGATGAAGTATTTACAAGCTGGGGCATGGAAACACCGGACAAGTATACAAAGGAAGAATTACAAAATATGCTGGATGCATTAGAAGACAAAGAAAAATATGGCTTTATCCTGCGTGCAAAAGGTATGCTTCCGTCTGAGAACGGCTTTATCCACTTTGATTATGTACCGGGTGAGAGCGAGATCCGTGATGGCAGTGCTGAGTACACCGGTAAGATCTGTGTCATTGGCTCCGAACTGAAGGAAGATGCTTTAAAAGAGCTGTTCAGTAAATAAGCAGACAGAAATATGATAAGAAAGAGGAAAGAACTTATGATTCCTGTATATATGATTAACGGATTCTTAGACAGTGGTAAGACAGAATTCATCCAGTATACGATCGCGCAGCCTTATTTCCAGATGCGAGCAAAAACGCTTCTGATCGTATGTGAGGAAGGTGATATCGAATATGATCAGGCACTTCTGAAAAAGAGCAGAACGGTCATGGAACTGATCGAGGATGAGGAAGATTTTACAGCGCAGAATTTGATCGAGCTGGAGAAAAAGCATAAACCGGCGCGTATCCTGATCGAGTTTAACGGTATGTGGAACAGCAAAAATGTAAAACTGCCATGGCACTGGAAGCTGGAACAGCAGATCACCTGTATCGACGGTTCTACATTTTCCACCTATTTTACGAATATGAAATCTCTGCTGGCAGAACATATCCGCAAGTCCGAGCTGATCATCATGAACCGCTGTGACAATATTATTGAACAGATACCGACTTATAAGAGAAATATCAAGGCGATCAACCAGAATGCTGAGATCATCTTTGAGGATAAGAACGGCGAAGTAAATGCGACGCTCGAAGAAGATCTGCCGTTTGATGTGGGTGCAGATGTGATCGATCTGGATGATACAGGCTATGGAATCTGGTATATTGATGTGTTGGATAATATGCAGCGTTATGCCGGCAAGACGATCTCCTATGTAGGTATGGTGCTGCATCCTGAAAATTTCCCGAAGGGATATTTTGTACCGGGCAGAATGGCAATGACCTGCTGTGCAGAGGATATGGCATTTCTGGGGTATGCCTGCAAGTATGACCAGGCAGATACCTTAAAACAGAAGGAATGGGTCAAGGTAACAGCAAAGGTAGCCATTGAATACTTTGAAGATTATGGCAAGGAAGGTCCGGTGCTGCATGCTATTTCTGTGGAGAAGACAAAAGCGCCGAAGGAAGAAGTGATCAGCTTTGTGTAAGCTGTAAATTGAATGATATTTTAGGAAATGAAAAGCCTTGCAGAATATGCAGGGCTTTTTTGTTGTGTTATTCTGATAAGCACTATATAATTGAATTAATGATGCATTTAAATGAATAAGGAACTTATATGAGATATTCATAAAATAGAGAAGGAGTTGTGTAAATGGGGAAAAAAGACCTTTCAGAAGAAGACATCAAAGCAAGATATATAACACCAGCAGTGGAACAGTCAGGTTGGAATAAGAAGCAGATTCGTTATGAATATGCATTTACGGCGGGACGTATTATTTTAAAAGGAAATACAACTTTGCGAGGTAGAAAAAAATTTGCAGATTATCTTCTGTTTTATAAACCTAATCTCCCATTGGCAATTATAGAAGCTAAAGATAATAACCACTCAGTAGGAGCAGGACTGCAACAGGCTATAGAGTATGCAGAAGCTCTGGATGTGAAGTTTGTATATGCATCCAATGGAGATGGCTTTGTAGAGCAGGATTTAATAACTGGTGATATTCGTAACCTTTCCTTAGATGAGTTCCCATCGCCAGATGAGTTATATCACAGATATGTAAATGAGATGAATTTCTCTGAAACTGGTGAGAAAGCTCTGCTAGAGCCATATTACTGGGTGCCAGGTTATAAGACACCTCGTTACTACCAGAGAATTGCCATTGACAGAACTGTAAATGCTGTGGCAAGTGGAAGGGACAGGGTACTCTTAGTCTGTGCAACTGGAACTGGTAAAACATTCATGGCTTTTCAGATTATCTACAGACTATGGAAAGCTGGTATTAAAAAGAAAATATTATTCCTTGCTGATAGGAATGTCCTTGTAGACCAGACAATATCTGGTGATTTCAAGCCATTCGGGGGTAAAATGACTAAAGTCGAGAATAAACAGCTTGACAGTTCTTATGAAATCTATCTTGCATTGTACCAGCAGTTAGCTGGTGATGAGGGTGTAGAGCCATTCAAGCAGTTTAAGCCTGAGTTCTTTGACCTGATACTCATTGATGAGTGTCATAGAGGCTCCGCTAAGGAAGAGTCAGCTTGGAGAAAGATATTAGAATATTTCTCTGGTGCAACTCAGATAGGTATGACAGCTACACCAATTGAAACAAAAGAAGCATCATCGCAGACATATTTTGGAGAAGCTATTTATGAGTATTCTCTGAAACAGGGTATTAATGATGGATTCCTTGCTCCATATAAGGTCATTCGTATAGGACTTGATAAAGACCTTGTTGGTTATCGTCCAGAAGCTGGCAAGGTTGATGATAATGGCTATGAAATCGAGGATAGAGAGTACAATATCAAAGATTTTGATAGGACTCTTGTACTTGATGAGAGAACCAAAGTCATTGCAAGGAAAGTTACAGAATTCTTGAAGAAAACTGACAGGTTCAGCAAGACCATTGTGTTCTGCGTAGATGTGGAGCATGCGGAGCGTATGCGTCAGGCTCTCATTGCCGAGAATAAAGACCTGTGGACTGAGAACCATAAGTACATTATGCGTATAACTGGAGATAATGCTGAAGGTAAAGCCCAACTGGATAATTTCATTGATGAGGACAGTACATATCCTGTTATAGCAGTCACAAGTAAACTGATGACTACTGGTGTTGATGCTAAAATGTGCAAGCTCATTGTGTTGGATAACAATATAAATTCCATGACAGAATTCAAGCAGATTATTGGTCGAGGTACTCGTCTGCTTGAGGATTATGGAAAAACATATTTTACAATTATGGACTTCCGTAACGCATCAAGATTATTTGCGGATAAAGATTTTGATGGTAATCCTGAGGTGGTAATCGATATTACTGGCGATGACCCAGTAGATCCAGTAACAGGCAATGAAGACGATACTGAAAATACAGGAGATGATACTGGCAGTAATTCAGGTACTGGAAATACAGGAAATACTGGTGATTCTGGCGATGATTGGGGTACTGGTGATGGCTCTGAGAAGCCTAAGAAGTATTATGTCAAGGATGTAGAAGTCAAAGTTCTGTCTGAGAGAATACAGTACATTGATAAGGATGGAAAACTTATAACAGAAAGTCTTATCGATTATACAAGAAAGAATATTTTAGGACAGTATGCGAGGTTAGATGTATTCCTCAAGAAGTGGAATGAAGCAAGGAAGAAACAGGCTATTGTAGAAGAACTTCGTGAGGATGGTGTACTGCTGGATGCTGTTCGTGAAGAAACAGGTCAGACTGATATAGACGATTTTGATTTAATCCTGCACCTTGCATATGATAAAGAACCACTTACCCGTATAGAGCGTATCAAAAATGTTCAGAAGAGAGGATATCTCTATAAGTATTCAGAGCTTGCACAAAAGGTTCTGGGGACACTTATGGATAAGTATGCAAGTGAAGGATTGAAAGAGATAGAGGAGACAAGGGTTTTACAGTTACACGAATTCCAGCAGTTTGGTAGTCCTATGAAGATTGTCAAAGCCTTTGGAGGTAAAGCAGCATATGAACAGGCTGTGAAAGAACTGGAAGATGAAATCTTCTCTGCGTAGTGAGGATAATATGATAGATAATTCATTTAGACATTCTGCTGGATTTGGTAAAAGAATGGAATACAAAATAGTTGGGGATATGCTGATGGAGGGATTAGATTGTTATATGCCATTAGTTGATGACCATGGCGTAGATTGCGTTATAAAACGTGAGGATGGTGTATTCATAGAGATCCAGATTAAGGCTAGGTCAAAAGACGTAACTGATGGTGATGCTGCATTATTTTCAGCGATAACTCATGAACTTACACCTAATTTTTATTTTGTATTTTATTCAGAACGATTGGAAAAAACATGGATTCTTTCTTCAAAAGAATTTTTGGATGAATGTGTTACAAATAAAAAGGGTAAGAATATAGGAAAACATAGTATTTGGTTCAATGGAAACAAAAAGAATAAAGTTACTGGTATTAAGGAAGAATATGCATTTCCAAAGTATGATAAATACTTGGTAAGTGACTTTTCAAGATTTCATGCACCAAGTAAAAATGTAATATAAATATGTCCAGCAAAAGAACATAACAAAGAAACAGTGAAGGTAGGTTTTTTACCAATGGCTATAACTAATTTCGTTAAGAGAATACAAGATGTAATGCGTAATGATGCAGGGGTAAATGGAGATGCTCAACGTATTGAGCAGATTGTATGGACTTTGTTTTTAAAGATATATGATGCAAAAGAAGAGGAATGGGAGCTTATCAATGATGATTATATTTCTATCATTCCCGATGAGTACAAGTGGAGAAACTGGGCGGTAGATTACAAAGATGGTCAGGCTCTTACTGGAGATGCACTTCTTGACTTTGTTAATAATAAGTTGTTCCCTGCACTTAAAAATCTTGAGGTATCAGAGGATACTCCAATGAACCAGATGATGGTGCGTTATGCCTTTGAGGATGCCAACAACTATATGAAAGATGGTATCCTGCTTAGACAGGTCATCAATATCATTGATGAAATTGATTTTACAGAGTATGAGGAAAGACACGCATTTGGCTCAATCTACGAGTCATTCCTTAAGGATTTGCAGAGTGCTGGTAATTCAGGCGAGTACTACACACCGAGAGCTGTAACTGATTTCATGGTAAAAGTTACTAAGCCAAGACTAGGCGAGAGGGTAGCTGACTTTGCCTGTGGTACTGGCGGATTCCTTGTGTCTGCTCTTAATGAATTATATGAGGAGAGCCTTAAATCCAACGAGAACAAGGAAATTTATAATAATACAGTTTATGGTGTGGAGAAGAAAGCTCTGCCACATATTCTTTGTGTTACCAATATGCTCCTGCATGATATTGATAACCCTGAGATAATTCATGGTAATACTCTTGAGACTGATTACAAAGAGTACAGAAAGATGGAACAGTTTGACCTTGTCCTTATGAACCCACCATATGGCGGTAATGAAAAGGATTCTGTAAAAGCAAACTTCCCTATGGAACTGCGTAGTTCTGAGACTGCCGATTTATTTATGGATATTATTATGTTCCGCTTAAAGAAGGATGGTAGATGTGGAATTATTCTTCCTGATGGATTCCTCTTTGGTACTGATAATGCAAAGGTAAATATCAAGAAGAAACTGCTTGAGGAGTTCAATCTACATACAGTAATCAGAATGCCACATAGTGTCTTTGCTCCGTATACTTCTATAACGACAAATATTTTATTCTTTGAGAATACACACCCGACAGAGGAGACATGGTTCTATCGTCTAGATATGCCTGAGGGGTATAAGAATTTCTCAAAGACAAAGCCTATGAAACTGGAGCATTTTGCACCAGCTCTTGCGTGGTGGGATAATCGTGAGGAGATTGAAGTAGATGGGTTCCCTAAGGCTAAAAAATATACTGTAGATGAAATCGCAGCCAATGGTTATAATATTGACCTCTGCGGATTCCCACACGAAGAAGAGGAAATCCTTGACCCGATGGATTTAATTAATCAGTATCAGGAAAAGAGAGCATCCCTTAATGCTGAGATTGACCATGTATTAGAGAAGATTACTTCTATGTTGGGAGGTAACTAATTTGAATGCACAGGATTTAAAAAACAGCATTCTACAGCTTGCTGTTTGCGGTAAGCTCGTCGAGCAGAGAGCCGAAGAAGGAACTGCGAGAGAGCTTATTGAACAGATAAAAGCTGAAAAGGAACAGCTCATAAAGGATAAAAGGATTAAGAAATCAAAGCCACTGCCTGAGATTACAGAGGAGGAGATACCTTTTGAAATTCCTGAGTCTTGGGAATGGGTGAGATTAATTGATTTGTGTAGCTTGATTTCAGATGGTACACATAAAACACCAGCATATGTAGAATATGGTGTACCATTTATTTCTGTTAAGGATATATCAAGTGGAGTTATGGACTTTTCAAATGTGAAATATATTACGCAAGAGGAACATCAAAAATTGATATCTCGTTGTAAACCTGAGATGAATGATGTTCTATTGTGTAGAATTGGTACATTAGGCAAAGCAGTAAAAATATGTACGGATAAGGAATTTAGTATATTCGTAAGTTTGGGATTATTAAAATTAATTGAAGCAGATGTAGCCGATTACATAGTTCAAGTAATTAATTCTGGCTATGGTTATCTGTGGATAGACGATAATAAAGTGGGTGGTGGAACTCATACAAATAAAATTAATTTAGATACACTCAGGGGGATGCCAATTCCAGTACCACCACTCGAAGAGCAGCATCGCATCATTGCCAAGATTGAGGAAATTCTTCCATATATCGACCAGTATGACAAGGCTTATACGAAACTGGAAACATTTAATAAAAAATTCCCAGAGGATATGAAGAAGAGTATCCTGCAAATGGCTATGCAGGGCAAGCTGGTGGAACAAAGACCAGAAGAAGGAACTGCTGATGAGCTTTATGAGCAGATAGTTGCTGAGAAAGCCCAGCTTATTAAGGATGGCAAGATTAAGAAGGAAAAGCCGTCGCCTGAGATTGCTGAGGATGAAATTCCTTTTGAAATTCCTAGTAGTTGGAGATGGGTGAGATTTTCAGAAGTAATGGATATACGTGATGGAACACATGATTCTCCTAAGTATGTAGAAACAGGAATCCCATTAGTCACGAGTAAAAACATATCAGGTGGAGGATTGGATTTCTCTAATGTGAAATACATTTCACGAGAAGATGCTGATAAAATTAACGAGCGTTCTAATGTTGATACGGGTGATATTCTGTTTGCGATGATTGGCTCAATTGGTAATCCTGTGATTGTAAACAAAGATAGAGAATTTTGTGTAAAGAATGTTGCTCTATTTAAAAACTATGATAAATCAAAAATATGTATCGAATATGTGTATTGGTTTTTGTATAGAGAACAGTATATCATGAAAAAAGTTGCATCTGGTGGAGTTCAGTCATTTATTTCATTGAAAGTATTTAGAAATTATTTGTTTCCACTTCCACCGCTTGAGGAGCAGAAGCGTATCGTTGCCAAGATAGAGGAACTTTTACCATATTGCAATCAGCTAATTAAGTAAATATCAATAACTAGACAAATTTATGGAAAGGCGAGATAGGAAGATGTAGAGTATGGTGAAGAATGTGAATAAAGAGTGGTTTTCCGACTATAAAGAGTTGATTCTTTTAAATAAAGTGAAAGACGCCCAAAAAGTGTTATTAGATAATATTGATAAGAATCAAGTTATTTATCGGTATAGCAGGGGTTTGAACAGAGATTTGTGTAATTGGGAAAATAAACAACTGTGGTTAAGTAGTGCATTCTATTTTAATGATCCGTATGATTGTTTGGTTACAGTTGATTGTGGTTTGAGAGCAAATTACCCACAAAGTCAAAGAAAAGAAGCTATGGAAACATATATGAGGCAGGAAGCTGAAAATAGAAAAACAGAAGCATTAAGAGGTTCATTTTTTGTGGCTTGCTTTTCAGAAGTGAACAATTCATTCCCTATGTGGGGATATTATGCAGCTGATCATAAGGGGATATGCTTAGGATATAATCTTCATGAACTTATAGAAAAATATCAATGTATGCCTGTTATTTATAGTAATAAATTGCTTTTTTATAATGAAGGAAGTTCTGAAAGAAACATATTAGCCAACACATTAACCAAGTCAGATGAGTGGATACATGAAAGAGAATGGAGAATAGTAATTAATGATGATACAAATATAGGAAAGTCGGGAATAATAAGAGAATTTGTTATGCCGCAAGAAATACATATTGGATGCAGGCAACAGGAAACAGTGAAGGAGAATCAAAATAATCGTAGGCTGTATAATAAAATGGAAGATGAATTGTATGCAGATTTAGATGATATACTCCAATTTGCAGAGGATAATAGTATTAAGGTGTATATTCCAATGATAAGCAGAAAAGAATATAAGATGATAGATAGAGCGTTGAGGTTGAAGTAGTAGTTTGGGACAGAGGAGAACATATGTCAAGCTTTGAAAGAAAATATGATTATCAGGAAATTATTATTGAAGAAAGCTCTCAAATTTATAAAATCGTGAATGATTATAATTTATATTATGCTTTGCCAAGACAGAGTAGAGAGGCTCCAAATGATGAATGGACATATTTACAGGCATTTTATCGAGGACAAAGTGATTCTTCTTGGAAGATAACGCCAAGTATATGTAGAGCTAAGTCTGTGGATGAAAGTATATCCGAGTCTGGAAATTTACTATTTGAAAAAATGGCATATATCCAACATTACATACATCCTACGAGATTAATTGACTTTACAACGGATATAGATATTGCATTATATTTTGCATGCAGTGAAAATCTTGATAAAGATGCAGCAATATTTATATGGTCATATCTTCCAGATAATCCGAAGTGGACAAGAACAATGATTCAATGTGAATTGGTTAATATAAAAAAAGAACGCATTAGTATAAGCGAATTCACGGAGATACTTTTTAGTAAGTATCCAGAGTTGAAAGAAAAGAATGGCTGTAAAGAGGAGTTTTATGCTGAGGTAGTTTCTTATCTGGATCATGGATTTATGATTATGCGTCCCCAATATCCATATCGGGAAAACTTAAGAATGCAAAGACAAAAAGGATGTTCGTATGTATGTGGTGTGAAATTTGAAACACCGATTAATGAAATGAGAACAAGTATTAATGCGGGGAATAATATTATCTGCCCTCATGAAGTAATGGTTCCTAGGGAATTGAATAGAGGAACATTTTTGGTAAAAATTATTATTCCAGCGGGGCTAAAAAATGTGATAATGAAACAGCTTGCAGAAAAGGGGATTACTAGGGAATTTTTATTGCCTAATTAAAAAACGGAAAATAATTTTAATATTTAGATGTTGAAGGAGAAGATGGTATTTGAAAGGTCTATTTGATATATCAAAGTTTGATTCATACAAAGAAGATAATCGTCGAGAAGTTAAGAAAGCAAATGGGGGATTGCCGGTGGCATTGTGGGATACATATTCCGCGTTTGCAGGTAAAAACGATGCTTCGTGATCAGGCTGAAAACACTATGGACATGGAAGTACCTGATGATACTCCAATAGAAGATTTGAATTATGAGACATTACATGGATATCGAAATCGTCATAGAACATTGAAGCCGGGACATCCTTTTGAGAGGTTGAATGATGAAGAGTATTTAAGAAGTATTGGGGCAGCAGCTATTTCAAGAGAGGACAAGCAACTACATCCCACTGCAGCCGGTATGTTAATGTTTGGAGATGAATATAACATTGTAAGACATTTCCCAGAATATTTTCTAGATTATCGAGAAATGCTTGATCCAACAATACGATGGACAGATCGTATACAATCAAGTTCAGGTGAGTGGTCAGGTAATTTATGTGATTTTTATTTTAGAGTATATAACAAAATGAGTATGGATTTAAAGATATCATTTGTAATGCAAGGTGGAGATAGAATTGAAGATACACCTGTTCATAAGGCTCTTAGAGAGGCGCTGGCAAACTGCCTGATAAATGCTGATTAATATGGAACACGTGGGGTGGTAATCAAGAAAGAACCAAAGAAACTTACATTTGAAAATCCTGGATATATTCGAACTGGTAAGATTCAGATGCGTAAAGGTGGAGAATCAGACCCAAGAAATAAGTCACTTATGAAAATGTTTAATTTGATTAATATTGGGGAGCGTTCTGGTAGTGGAGTGCCTCATATATTTAACATATGGGAAGATGAAGGCTGGACGGAACCTGTAATTGAAGAAAGATTTGATCCCGATCGAACAATATTGATGCTTGAATTTGTGGAAAAGCAAGCGAAGAAAACAAGCGAAGAAAAACAAGCGATAATA
>OIYT01002288.1_pt1 | contig 11887 bp, 10 predicted proteins | sample 1588201 | NCBI WGS metagenome assembly OIYT01 (sample SAMN03283260) | human gut metagenome | biome: human-associated habitat; material: feces | host: Homo sapiens | place: USA | collected 2013
TATATCATCATTGACGAGGTGCAGGAGGTGAAGAATTTCGTGGAAGTACTGTCCACCTTATCTGTAACCGAGGGTACGGATGTATATGTAACTGGTTCTAATTCCCGATTCCTTTCATCGGATGTCGTCACCGAATTCCGTGGAAGAGGCGATGAAATCCATATATGGCCATTGTCGTTCAAGGAATTTATGTCTGTGTATGAGAGTAGTAAAGAAGACGGTTGGGCAGAGTATCTGATGTATGGAGGACTTCCACAATTGCTTACACAGGATGGTGATGAGAAGAAAACGGACTTCCTGCGTCATCTGTATCGCACCGTGTATCTGCGTGACATATATGAACGGAACAGCATCGAACTGAAACCTGAGTTTGAAGAACTTTCCAAGACACTTGCTTCCAGTATAGGAGCACCCGTCAATGCGTCTAATATTGCCAACACATTCAAGTCGGTCAGCAAGGTGCAGGACATTTCAGACAAAACCGTTTCCGCCTATATGGGATATATGCAGGATGCCTTTTTGATAGAGAAATCCGAAAGGTATGACATCAAGGGTCGCAAATATATCGGGTCGTTATACAAATTCTATTATCAAGATATAGGTCTTCGGAATGCTATTCTTTCGTTCCGACAGAATGAGCCAACCCACCTGATGGAGAACGTGATTTACAACGAAATGCGTCAACGTGGCTGGTTGGTGGATGTGGGCAACATCTATCATCGTATCCGCAATGCCGAGGGACAGCAGCAACGAGTGACATTGGAAGTCGATTTTGTTTGTAACAAAGGCAGTGAACGGATTTATATCCAATCGGCTTGGCGTATGCCGGACGAGGAGAAGATGGAACAGGAAAAGCGTTCGTTGCGGTTGGTGGGAGATTCATTCCGAAAACTCCTGATTGTGGGTGAGCATACCAAATCGTGGAGTGACGAAAGCGGTATTCAGACGATGAGTATCTACGATTTCTTGCTTGATAGAGGAAGTACGGAAAGAATATAGTTGAAATAATGAGACCTGCTATTCTCACGAACGGCAGGTCTCAATCGTCTTATATGTAAATATCTATCAAGGGAATGATAGAATTTCTTTTATAGAACTGAATCCTCCAATATAAAGTGTTCAGTAATTACCGATTATGTTTTAATAAACTTTCGTACCGTCTATAGTGACTGAAAGTTTATCCTTAGTCATATAGTTCTTATTACCCCATACATTAGTACCAAGTTCCGCACCATCTACAGCTGGCGATTTAGCTTCAGTTGTACTAAATCCGTTTACTGTTGTATTATTGATAGTCAATGAATATCGTTTGCCATAAGTGTTACCAGTTTCAATTGCAGCCTTGTTCTCTACACCACCATTATCATTGAAAACACAAGTGTTAGTAGTAAGGTCTGAACCTGTTTCTCCATTACCATCTACATAGATAGACTTACCAGAACAATTAAATTCGCATTTTTCATAAGTCGCTGACGACGTTCCATACAACCAACAATTATAAGCATCACCTGTTACATTGAATTTACAATTAGTGAATTTAGCATTAGTCTCATATACATAATAGGTACCATTGATTGTACAATTCTCATAAGAGGAACTTGCTGTATGAGCCATACCTGCAAAAGTTGCAGTACTTCTGGTGATAGTCATATTTTTGAAAGCGAAAGTACCACCATTTCCGTTAACATACTGATTATATCCTTGTGTACTATAATCAAAAACAGTATTTTCACCAGAACCAATAAATGTAAGGGTTTTACCAGCTATCTCTGTGAGTTGAGTTGCATTGTAAGTGCCATCAACCAAGTTGATAGTAGTTACACCCATCTGAAGAGCAGTTTTAATACCATTGTTGCTTGAAGCAATATAATTGTCACTGGCATCTTTGACAAGTCCTTCTGCTATTACTGAAACGTTACCGTTTAAATTAACTGTTTGATTCTCATCGTTAGCAATAATATGGGTATTTACATCTTTACCGAGAGTGTTGTTGTTAATGTTTGCAGTATAGTTGGCACCAGGATAAACACTTGAACCCAACTCAACAAAGTTCTCAGAATTATTGACAATATTATTTGAGAATGTAGCGGCATTTCCATCCTGTGCAACATATTTCAAAGTGTAATCCTTAGCAGTTGTAAATGTACAATTCTCTACAGTCATATTCACATCTCCGTAGATTTGCATAGCGCGAGCACTTGAATGACTCTCTTTTCCTTCAAATGTACAGTTGTTAAATGATAAATTCATCAAATTATCGCCTGTCCACCAAGTCATTACGCCTGTTTCCTTACCTGAAGTTCCTGCAACAATAAATGCACAATCTTCGAAAGAAAGATTACCTCCCCAAGCACCAACACAAGGTGCAATATTTTGTGATGTTCCAATGAACCAACCTGCAGGAGTGACTGAATTGTCAAAAGTAATACCTTTCACCTTAACCGTTGAAGGATTAGCGTTTGATTGGTGATCAAGAGCAGCGATAACAACATTAGGACCTGCTGCTTCAAGGGTAAAGTTCTTGCCCCCCGTAACTTTAACAACCTCAGCATAAGTGCCTGTTGCGATTTTGATTACTTCACCATCTTGAACATTATTGACAGCATCTTGAATGGTTGCATAATATACGCCATTGATATTTACAGGCTGTGCTGTACCATTATTGTATTCACCATCATAAATCGGGTCGATTGTGATATTGAATGTAACATCACCTGTCAAAATCTTACCAATAATGTTAGTACGCCAGTTACGCTGAACTGGAACAGCGTTAAGACCTTCGCTAAAGTTGATATTATTACCACTTTTAGGAGCAAAAGTGAAATCCAAATCCTCTAAAGTAGCCTTTGCATAACCTGTTGTAGCATCATTAGCCAATATGTAACTCATTGAAAGGTAAACGTATTTCTCTTTTGTGCCATCCTGATTTAAATCAACATTCAATGTTTCAGGAGCCGTGAACTGTGCAGGGATAATACCAAGACCATACTCGACTGTTTCTTCTCCTGCGACTTCACCTGTAAGCAAATTGATAGATGTTGCTGCATTTGTGATAGTAACCTTCGATTTTTCTATCTCAATTTCCGAAGCGACTGCTGCATCCCAATCAGTCTGGTAAACACCCACGTTAATCTGAGCAAAAGGACGTTTTAATACAACATCGATTTCAGTATTACCAGTAACAGTAAATGTTTCTGCTTTGAAAAAGGCATCACGAGTTTCATCATTATTCAGACCAACATAATCAACCGTCACATTTTTCAAATCTGTTGTTGTGTAAGCTGTACAATTCGGATTCTGAGCCCAAAAAGCTACTGTATATTGCTGACCTTTTGCTAAAGTAATGGTTACATTTTCAGTAAGACTATTGTCGAAAGCACTATTGTCAACAATCTGTCCATTTACATCTGCATTTGCAATTGTTTCAATGAGTTCACCATTGGCATTATAAACTGCATAAACCAACTTCTTTGCACCTGTACCATCACTGATGGCACGGGTAGCAATACCACCTTCGGTCGCAAGTGAGAACGTCACCTGAGCCTCATTTCCTGACTGAACCACATCCAGTTCGTCATTCGAACACGATGTTGCGAACAGCATACCAGCTGCTACGAACATACCTAAGAATAATTTCTTGTTCATTTTTTTGATTTTTAAATTTAACAATAAAGTTTACTTGTTTCTGATTTTCTGTTTTTGTAATGTTTGCCACATCCCTTTGAATGTCGCACCCATTGTCGAGGGCTGTTCTACGTGAGCAGAACGGGGATTTATCATCAATCGTTGTTGCCTGCACCGATGCAGGGTAAAGGTCTTGGGAACTATCCCTTACCTTTGCGGATTTACTTGATTTCTTTTTTTGTTTGGCTTTAACTCGTTAATTAGGTTATACTTATATGTCAATTCTCTTATTCTGTTGCTGTGAAATTCCCTGCGATGTTGCTTCGTTGATTGGCCTCAATTTCCACCTGTGGAAATTGTATCGTCTTGCTTGCATTGCCATCGGTCAAGATTAGTTCAGCAGAAACCTTTGTTGCTGTGGTCGGAGCAAACAGATAGCCCATAGCGAGGTAGTTATATACCGTTTCATTACCGTAATTATCTTTTACAGAGAATGTTTCGGTTGTGGTATCGCTGAAATTCCAAGTGTAATCGGTTACACCGCTTGCGGTATTGGTAAATGGGTGGAATGTGTCGGGAACATCTTTTGCAGTAAATGATGCCTGCATCGGTGTTCCTGTAGTTCCTACATTGATTTGAGCCAACGGACGGACAAGTTCAACGGGATAACTGCAATCTCCTGTAATGGTAACATCTTCCATTGTGGCGAAGAAAGCATCAGCGGCTTCCGCTTGGGTGAATGTTATCGGATTAGGTAGAGCGTTCATTTCGATGGCGGTTAGATTATCTATATTGTAGATATTCTGATTGTCATCATATGCCCAAAAGACAAAACTGTATGTCTGCTCCTGCGCCAATGTGAGTTGTACATCTGCCGAAGTGCCGTATATTGGGAATGACTTGCGGTCTATTTCGTGATAACTCCAGTTACCACTGCTGTTGGTATGCACATCTGCAACGCCCTTTTTGAATATTCCCACCACGAGGGTATTCACCTGTTCCGCTTTGCCGAATGAACGGGTACGAGTGTCAGTAGGAAGTGTGGCAGTGAAACTTACTCGAACATCGCCCACCTCTTGCCAATCATCTGAACAGGATTGTATGCCTACCATCATCAAGGCAAGCACCGCCAATATTGATATGTTATGTAGTAGATTCTTCATCGTTTCTATCTGTTAGGGGAAAATCAGGTTATGGTCTCCGTCAAAATCGGGATTGATGGTTACACCTCCCGATGCTTCCGACATCAGGAACATTCCCGTTAGTGTGGTATGGTGGCTACGTTTCAACGGCACTTCTATCGGCTCGGTCAATGAAAGTTGTGTACCCTCATTGTCGTAGATGCCTATCTGCACCGTTACAGCCGACTTTTTGCCGTTCACAAATACATAGTCAAAGCCCATTGAGGCCTCTGATTCTGAGAGCTTCTTCAAGGTAGATTCAAACATCACTCCCGTAGAGGAATCCACAGGCTTGTCGGTGTGCATACTATAAGCGTGGGGCATAAATCCCACATAGTAGAATACTACCTTGTAATCTTCGATGTTTACGGCTCTTGTCGGGGTATCATCGGTTGATGCAGCCTTATTTCCATTGGCTTTGGACGCAATACGGGTAGATTCCTTATCTATGAACTCCACCACATCGTTGGTGACGAACTCAAACTTCGCTAAAGGTCGCTGCATCGCCACATTGAGCGTATCGGGCAGGCGTTCCATAATGTCTGCCACGAGGGTAATGTTGTTTGAGCCTCTGAAAGCATCACGGTAGTCATTGTTACCCTTGTGGTCGCCTTGCAGTGTAATCTCTGCGAAGTTGTCGGCATTATGGAAATGGCTGTCGCCACTTGTCTTTACCAAATCCGACCATACCATAAAGTTGTAGTTACCGGGCAGAACATCGAGCGTCACTTCGTGGTTGTAACCCTCTGATACATCTTTGGTAAATACGAATTCTTGTGTATAGTTCGATGTGGTACGCTGTTTCTCCGATATAGGATAAGTGCGGACGATATAGCGTATCTTACCATAATCCTGATGGTTGTCGTATGTCTCGCCTAAACCCTGCTCGATAACCGAAGCGCCATCGTAGAGGTGTTCCCATTCAGTCATATCGGTTTCATAGTTCAAACGAAGATGCAGTTTTACAAATTCAGGCGTTTCTGGCCACTCGTGAACATCACAAGCCGAAAGAAGCAGCATCGGCATACACATAATAAGGTATAGAATCTTTCTCATCGCTTGCCTCCTTTCTTCTTTAAGTCAAACATATATGAGAACGATACCGCAGCTTGGTCTATACCCCAATAGGTCTTCTTGATACTCTCTATCATCAGACCGTCTTTCGTATTCGGTGTGTTGTGGAACTTGTCGTAGTGATTTGAATATACACCTGCTCCGAGAGAGAATTCCACTCTCCAACGGTTATTCTTGCTAATAGGCAGACGATAACCGACACTCACACCTCCACCGATGGCAGGTGTTTCACGATTATGGTCTTGGTAGCGGTAATCACCGTCAAAAGCAAAATTGTAATATGCCAATCCGAAATGTGCTCCAGCAAAGAACCCGTCATTATCTCCCTTCAACCAATAGCGGAACTCAGGCTGAATGGCTGCTGTGCGGAACTTGATGGTGGTCTTGAAATAGTCCCAAGCCGAATAATAGATAGGCAAGGTAAACGACCAATGCTTCGCTAAATCAATTTCAGCGGCTACATTGGCGATACCCATTCCCAAACCGATGGCATTGGTCTTCAAATGTAATTTGCGACTCCATCCCTCCATTTCGGGGATAACTGTTTCTATAATAGCCGTTGTGTCGGGTACAATTTCCACAACTTCAACTATTGGCTCTACTTTAATGGTATCGGGCACGATTATAGGCTCTTGTACGGGTGGTAACTCCTTCTTGTAGGTTACGAACACTGCACAGGCATTTCGCATCTGCTCGAAGAAGAGTTTGTTCATCTGTTGCCATACCTTACCACCGTCCAATGCTCTCAATTTCACGATACGGTTGTCGATGTGCGTATTCGGGTGATGATAATCCACCAATAAGGATTCTTCATTCAAGATGGCTATGACTTCATCCTTGTGCATCAATCCCGAATCCTCTATCTGCGATTTGAGATAGTCCCAAGGGATGTAGCTATCATTACGGGTAATGAGGCTGTCGGGAATATCCACCTCCTTGCGAACAAGTTTTTCGAGTGCCGTGAGACGACCTCGTGCCAACTTGCGGTTAAGCTGGTCGCTGCCTTCGGGAGAGGCTGCTCCACAGAAGGATACTTCAACGATGTTGATGGTACTGTCCTGACGGATTGTCCGCAGGAAATCAATTATCTCCTGCATACGGACTGCATTGTCCGAGTATGCGGAATCTATAACCGTGCTGTTCACACGGAAGTCAATGCAGATTTCCGTGTGCCTCTCTTGCGAATGCGCAACACCTACACTAAACAGCAAGAGAATCAGTGTTATACAATATTTCTTAATGCGCATAAATCGAAATAATAGGTCACTTCTCTTTGTAAGAGTGATTTATGCGGTATATCCCCTTTGATTACAAGCAGGTTATTTGAGTCGCTTTAAAGTATTTTGCTCAACAATCCATATTGGCCCTAAACAAAATCAAATTCACGCATAACTTTTTTTAGTGTAATTTGGTGCCATTTGCCGAAAATTGTGTAATTTTGCAGTGGTAATCATTTCTCTTACAAAGAGATAAGTTTTCTCTTACAAAGAGACCTTTCATTTGCTCAACAATCCTTCACTTACAGAGATTTCAATATCATACTATTGGCCTTGTCTATTGCCATTGTGTCCAATGATGCGAGATAGATGCGTGTAGTAGCCTCTGAATCGTGTCCCATTCCTTCACTGATAACCGATAGCGGTACATTTTTGCTCTTGGCAATGCTCGCCCAAGCGTGACGGGCAACATAGAGGGTCAGAGATACAGACAATCCGAGTTCCTTGCCGATAATTTTCAGACAACGGTTGATGTTATGGGCTGCATAGATGTATTGCTTGCGTTCATCTATATCACTGAATGGTTTGATAATGGGCAATAAGTAGTTGGATTGTGAAGTGTCGTATTTATCTACAATCTCCTGCATACATTTCTCCCATTTGATAAATAGTTGTTGTCCCGTCTTGCGTCTGCGATATGACAGCACGCCATTCTGTAAATCCTTTTTTCGTAGGTATGCCATATCCACGAATGACATACCACGGGTATAAAAACTCATCAGGAACATATCACGGGCAAAATCAAAGGTCAGATTCATCGAAAAATCCATCTCCTTGATTCGCTTGATAACTTTAAGAGGTACGGCTCGCTTGACGGTCTTATCAACTCCCGTATAGACGTGCTTGAACGGGAATCGCTGAGCCGTCAATTCTTTCTCAACTGCTCGATTATAAACTGCTCTGAGATTACGCATATAGAATGATGATGAGTTGGGGCTTACTCCGTTATTCTTCAAATAGGCTTCGTATGCCATCATCATATCGGAGTCCAAATCATCCAATGGCACATCCCTGTCCTCTCGGAAGCGTTTGAAACTACATAGGGTTGCAGCGTAAGTTTCCGATGTGCGTATCTTACCTAATGTTTTAAGATTGGCGATTACACCTTCCATAAACGAGAAGAGATAATTTTCAGGATTATCCGATGCAAACTCCGCTATTACATCATCGGCTGTATAATCACAACCGATGTACTCAAAATTTGCAATAACCTTTTGGAAATGTTTTACATCTATTCGAATTTTATCGCCAATCTCCGAGAGATAGCGTTTTCGGCTCTCGTTGAACTTGGGTAATACTACCTCCGACAAGTGGCTGTTCCACTCGTAGCCGTAGAGACGGTAGCCCGTCTTTTGCTGACGGGCTACACGATTATGGATTACTTGATAGAAGATTGTCCCTTGTCCGCCATCAACCGTTGATGGGCGGAACTTAATCTTTACTGTTGCCATATTACAATCAGGGTTTTGATTTATTATGATTAACTTTACTATTGTCCTGCTTGTTCTTTATGGACTTGGCTTTGCTCTCCTGCTCCTTTGCCGCTTGTTCTTTGAGCCTTGCTTGCTCGGCAAGGGCGGCTTGCTTGCGAACAGCCTCTTCGTAGGTTTCCACATCTTCACGCATCTGCTCAATCTTTTGGTTATCTCGGTTAAGCTCAAAAATGTCTTCCAATGTGGCAATCTGCTCAGCTGAAGCATCGCCTTTCATCTTGATGTAGCGATATTTGAGAGCATCATCCTCTTCATCCTTATTTTGTTGCGCCTCAGAGTAATATGCAGACGCCAAGAAAACGATGACAATGGTGTTTAGCGTGAGCATAAACCAATCAAGTTTGGAATTGAAATTCAGATTGAAGTTATAGTCATTCTCTCTATGAAGAACTTTGGACTCCTCAATCATCGGTATAAGTGATGCCGTCAACTTTTTAAGGTTTTCAAGTTCATTATGAATGGCTGCAAAATCAGGCTTATTCTTACCCGAAACACCTTTTACATTATCATTGACAACACCAAGGTTTTCACTTAAAGTCTTTGTAAGTTCTTGAATCTTTCGTTCTGTGTACTTACAATTGGCACCTGTGGCATTCTCAACAAGGGTCTTAATTTCTTGTACTAATGCAGTGTTATCCACATTGGCAACTATTGGATTACCCTCGTTTGGTTGAACTTTTTGCAATTCAACTACTGCTGTTTCAATTCTCTCCAAGCATCCATAGATGCCTTCCATAAACGACTCGTGGTCGTTGTTATAATTTTTGTTGTTCATGTCTTTTCAATTTAATTGATTATACATTTGGTTATTTACAGTCCGATTCCTCGGCGTTTTTTCTTGTCTTTCTTTCGCTGTTTCTGCCAAGAAGATGGTTGTTCTTCCTCTACTGGTGCATCCGAAGGAGTCAGTAAGCCCAATCCATTGCCCTCAATAAGACTATCGGTAACGCTATAATTTTGCTCAACCTCTTGACTTATCGGTTGCTGTTTAGGTTCAATTTCAATCTGCTTTTTCGGCATATCCCAACTTAATTGTTTATCAAGTTTTGAATAACTGAACTGCCTGCTCACATCGGAAGCCTTGAATGTGTAGCCATCTTTGGTGAAACTCAACCCCTCATTCTTACCCGTTCTGCGGTTAATCTTGAAGGTCATTCCAATGCCTTGCTTTTGGAGCTGGTTGCCCAAGTCCCACCAAGTACGACTCCGCTTCAGTGCAGCCTTGATAGCATTGTGAATCTCGTACTTCACCCGTTCAGGATCGTGGAGTTTCTTCACATTGGTCTTGCTCTTATCCTCAGCGTAGGTCAATCCGTATTTGTCTTTCAGTTTCTTTGTAGCTATCTTGTTTCGCTTAAAATCGTTCTGCGAAGAGATTACTTTACCATCGTAGTTTATACGATTATATACCAAATGACAATGCGGATTGTCGGTGTTATGATGCCTTACCAAAAGGAATTGGGTATTCTTAATGCCCATCAATTCCATATACTCCAATGAGATTTTAGCCATAAATTCATCGGTTAATCGTGGGGCATCTTCGGGTTTAAAGCTTAGTGCAATATGTCCTAACGGTTGCTTAATCTTTGGATTTAAGAGGCACTGACAGTTGAAACTATCAATCATCTCCATGTTTGTTCCGAGCAGCACACCATCCGATGCAATGATTTCGGCATTGTCTTTTTCCATCACATAGCGTATGCAACCACCAAAGGATTTTCCCTTCTTGATTTTGCCTATCATTTGCACCTCCTTTCTTCGGCTTTATAGTCGCTTAATACCTCTTTCATCTTAGCAAGCAGTTTCATCACGACATTCTTTGTGCGATAGAATCCCGTCTGATGCGATAGCTTTGTCAGCTGATTGAGATTGTTTGCCATACCCGTAAGGTTGCGGATAATGGCTGCATCCTCAGCCGAATGTTTGGCTACTATTCGGGCATCAAAAGCTGAATCTCTTATGTACTCGGCAAGCGTTCGATTGGCGTTCTTGCTTCGGTGGCGTAACATCTCATAGTCGGGCTTTGAGAACTTCACTGTTACCGACTTTGTGAGTCGTTTCAGAGTGCTTACCTGTGGTCTGCCTCTGGGCTTAGATTTGTTTGTTTTCTTATAATTCATCATAGTCCTTTTTATTTGATTATTGATTCTTCAAGTGGGTTTTTCACAATCTGCGACCATCGGGAGCGGATTGCCTCCACCTTCGGGGTGGAGCGAGGTTTTTCGGGTGCAATGGCGGCTTGTCCGACATTTTTCGGCATCCCGAAAGATAACCTCGCTACACCCCAAGACTGAGGTCTTGCTGCGTCCACCGTCATTGACGGTTTTTGATGGTTTCGATCGCTTTTTCTGATTTAGTTACCGTAATGCAGTCCGTCCAAACTGCTGTTGGGCGGTAGAGTTGGCATTACGACAGACTGCCACCTCTTACATCCCTTTCCAATGTTCGAAATCATCTGCATAGAGTTCGATGTGGTGGCGAACGATGTTCTCCAATAATCCCGACATACTCATTCTGTCCTCACCGATTTTGCAGGCGAACTTGTCAAGCATCTTGCGTAACTTACCGCTGATGAATACCGGCTTGCGGTCTTCAATTTTGTAAGGTCGCATAAAGGTGTTTCGGTACTCCTCCAACGAGAGCTTACGTTGCTTACTGCTTACTCGGCGTTGGATGGGTGGGGCTGATGGCTGTTCCTCCACTATATTGGTAGGAGGAACTTCATCAACATCCTCTGTAACGGGAAGTGCTGCTTCCGTTTGGGCTTGTTTTAATTCTGATGGAAGAGGCTCTGGCTTGATGTTTTCAATTGAGAAATTTTCCAATGCAGCATCAATACTTTTCTTTCGGCTCTCTTCTACTTGCGAGTTTTGCTCGGAGAAATCCAAGCCTGTCATTTCTTGCAACTCCGTTTTACTTAAAGTCTGTTTTTTACTCATTTTTTGAATGGTTTTGAAAGTTCAACATATGGTCTTTGTGCACAATCTTGACCGATTATCTGCTGCAAAGAAAATGTGCATACAATTCAACCACAACTAATTAGGTCTATGTAGGCAATTATGAATTGTATTGCTTTTTAGAGTGATTTGTTAGCAGTGCCGACTGCATAATTCTTCCCAAGTTGAACGGATAGTGATGAATTAAGGCGAAATGCTTAATTGAGGAAATTAAGGACTAAAATACGATAGCGGATAGACGGACTGCCGAAACATCGGGAGTTGGTCTATCCGCTATCCTG
>OIYT01002292.1_pt1 | contig 11878 bp, 10 predicted proteins | sample 1588201 | NCBI WGS metagenome assembly OIYT01 (sample SAMN03283260) | human gut metagenome | biome: human-associated habitat; material: feces | host: Homo sapiens | place: USA | collected 2013
TGTGATGACATACTCCTTGTTGGTATCATCAAAATAACCAAATTTCATGTAGCATATACCTTCCTTCCAATGTTTTGTGAAGGCTTCCAGATGGCTATGCCAGCCCCCCTGAAGCCGCTTTTGTATCGACTTGTGCTAAATTCTCCCTTAAAGTCAGCCATACACTCTGATTATATAATAAAAGACTTTAAAACACAACAAAGTTATAGTGAAAATTGCACAATTACTAAATGTATTAATTCCTGTATTTGAGTAATTAATTGATGCTTATGCTGTGTTATACTGTGTAATATCAAAACAGTATAGGAGTTATTTACTATGGGAAAAAATGAAACTAAGAATTATGTAGGCGGAAGCGGAATGGATGATATGGAGCTGGACGAGCGTGATATACAGCTTATGGAGGAGAGCAGAAAAGAAGGCAAAAAGAAGCTGTTTATAGCACTTGGTGCGATCGTGTTAGCAGTGATAGTAGTGGTGATATACATAGTTGTCAGAAAAAATATGACCGGAAAATCAGAGAGCGAGGATCTGATAAAGACCTACATGGAGGGCCTTGAGGAAGCGGATCTTGACAAGGTGGAGAGTGTTATGGATCCTGATACCATAGACAGCGATTCGTCAAAGGATCTGGTCACTGTGTTCCAGACTTATAAGGAAAATAATATAGAATATACAGTCAGCTATACCATGGGTGATGGGCATGTGGCAGAGTCCAGCGATCTGGCGGCAGTCAGCAGCACTGTATATGGAAAGAACCAGAAGGAAGCAGGTATATCAAAGGGTTATGTCATTCCGGTTACCGGAAAGATAATGATGACATTCCAGGGTCAGACTTCACCGTATGATCTGGACATGGATATCATTTGTTATGAGAAGGATGGAGAGTGGTATCTCGGCGGAACAGTTATGACTACGGGAGATACGACTACAGATGATACGACAGAGTAGTCACGAGAAGGACAACTGCTGGATACAGATATTGAATACAGAAACTGAATATATGGACATGGATACATGAACAGACGACAAATGGTGCGGATATTAAATGTAATATTCGCACCATTTGCTGTCTTCTGCCAGTGTGCAGCTATCTCTCTTGATGAGCTTGCACTGGAGCTCAATTCTTGCGACTCCCTTGTGACCGCCCTTGAGTCTGTCCATTAGAAGCTGCAGGGCGAAATGCCCCATGTCCGTCTTGGATATCTCCACGGTGGTCAGCATCGGAGTTGTGTACTGGGCTTCCTCGATACCGTCGCTGGATATGATGGAAGGAGTGTAATACCTGTTCTTGCATTTGGCAAGGTACTTCAGCATCCCTATGGCCGTTATGTCATTGGCACAGTATATTCCGGTTGGGCTCTTGTCGGACTTCATGAAGTGTTCCATGGCCTCAAATCCTTCAACCTCGCTGAGCTTTGTGTTGATGACGTAGGCCGTGTCGATATCAAGTCCATGATCGTGAAGAGTTTCAAGATATCCTTTGTAGCGGGCCTCGTTATTGCAGTTTCCCACATATCCGATATTCTCATGTCCAAGAGATATGAGGTATTCAACCGCTGTTCTGGCAATCTGGCTACCGTTGCAGATGACCTCATCTACCTCGCCATTTGCGGAATCCCTGTTGATATACACTGTGCTGCGATAGCGCTGGCTGAGCTTCTTCAGGGCTGCGCGGTTGCATTTTCCGATGACGATGAGCCCGTCGTTGTGGCCGTCCGCTTCCTCGCACATCCTGCGGATTACAGAATCCACGTTCTCATACCTGCATCTCCTGTCGTCGGAGAAGATGGACCGATACCATACCTTGGACAGGATGCATCCGTTCTTGTGGATCTCACTCTCTATGACATGCAGCAGTTCTGTAAAGAATGGGTCCGACGTGGCAGAGTCCATTCTGGTCATGAGCACATTTATATAGTAGGTTTTCTCCACAGTCGTGCCTTTTCCATTCTTGAGCTGGCGGGCAGACTGGTTTGGCGTGTAGTTGAGCTTTATAGCTGCGTTCCAAATCTTATCCCTGAGTTCAGGCGTCTGGCATTTGTATTCAGGGTTGTTGAGAACCCTTGATACGGTTGAGATGGACACTCCGACGCTCTGGGCGATGTCTTTTATGGATGCCATGTCGAATCCTCCTTTCTAACATTATTGTAGTCTGGCAATGTTGTAGATAGCATATAAAACATATATAAATACTATGATTAATGGGATGATAGCGCAGCTTTGACTTCGTGTCAATACAAATATAGGAGCATGTAATTTATATGACCACGCTCTCGATATGGCTCAGCGCTTCATTCACCTCTATATGGACGTTGTCTGACAGATCAGCTTCCGGGCTGTTTGAGACAGGAGAGTCATCCACCAGATACAGCTTGTGCACGAATACATTCACGGTCTCGCCCTCTCTTATAAGATCCTGTCCGAGCTGTCTGTGGGCTGTTATATGGGTTCCGTTGATGCATATGGTGAGCTCCAATGAGCTGCCTCTGAATGCGACACGCTCCACGACACCCGTTTCAGTGGACACCGGATATGGAAGCAGTTCGCCCTGTTTGTACACGGTGACGAATTCCGGGCGGAGTATGGCACGGCTGCCGGACTGTACCTCATGGAAGCCATTGAAGTTTGTATAGTCGTCGATTACAGTCGGCTGTCCAAGGAACTGTGCCACAAATGCCGTGTGCGGATTACTGTAGATGTCCACCGGTGAGCCTATCTGTTCTATGCGCCCGTGGTTGGTGATGATGATCTCGTCCGCCACCTCAATGGCCTCGTCCTGGTCGTGTGTCACGAATATGCTGGTTATACCCACCTGGCTTATGAGCTCCCTGAGCCATGCGCGGAGCTCCTTTCTGACCTTTGCATCTATAGCGGCAAATGGCTCATCGAGAAGCAGGAGCTGTGGCTGGGTGGCAAGAGCTCTGGCAAATGCGACCCTCTGACGCTGGCCTCCCGACAACTGCCTTGGGTATCGTTTCTCAAGACCCTTCAGTCCAACCAGTTCTATCAGCTCCGTCACTCTGTCGCGGATCTCTGACTTTGGGTATTTCTGTATCTTCATTCCAAATGCGATATTGTCATAAACTGTCTTGTATCTGAACAGCGCGTAATTCTGGAATACGAAGCCAATCTCCCTCTTGCTGGCGGGAATGCCATTTACTTTTTTGCCATCTATGTATATGTCCCCTGAGTCCGCGGTCTCGAGTCCTGCAAGTATGCGGAGGATAGTGGTCTTGCCGCTTCCACTTGGACCCAGAAGTCCGATGAGCTTTCCTTTCTCAATGGAGAAGCTGACATCATCGGATGCCCTGTAATCTCCAAATGTTTTATTGATGTTTCTGAGCTCTACGTATGAATATGTATCTGTAGGTGTATTCATATCATATACCTCCCTCTTTATTTCCTCTGTGTTCAAGTATGTTTCTAAGTATCAGTATGATGACTGCCATGATGACCAGTATGGACGACATGGCAAAGGCTCCTGTGAAGTCAAATGCCTGGTACAGCAGTTCGATATAGAGTGGCATGGTGTTGGTGAGTCCTCTGAGATGTCCCGAGAGAACTGACACAGCTCCAAATTCACCCATGGCCCTTGCGGAGCACAGTACAATTCCGTACAGCAGAGCCCAGCGTATGTGGGGGAGTGTGATCTGTGAGAATATCTGGAATCCGTTTGCTCCCATGAGGGCTGCGGCTTCCTCCTCATCGTTGCCCGCCGCTGTGAGAACCGGTATGATCTCCCTTGATATGAAAGGAAATGTTACAAATATAGTAGCCAGGACGATCCCCGGAACCGCGAATATGATCTGTATCCCGAGCTTTTCAAGGTATGGATACAGGAAGCTCTGCCTGCCAAATGTAAGTACGAATATAAGGCCCGCGATGATCGGGGATATGGTAAGCGGCAGATCGATGAGCGTTGATATGATCTTTTTGCCCCGGAAGGTGAATTTGGTTATGAGCCACGCGGTATAAAGTCCGAAAATTGTGTTGACCACCACCGTGATGACCACGACCTTCAAGGTGAGAAGTATTGACTTCACTGCGTAGGTGTCGGATATGGCGGTGACATACTCATTCCATCCGTCCCGGAGTGCCGTCACTATGACATACACCAGTGGGAGCACAAGTGCCACGATGAGGAATATGGCGCACAGACCGATGAGGAGCCATTTGATTATGCCACGGTCGTTTCTTATGTTCATGTTGTTACCTCCCTTCAGTCTATGCCGCTGACTATTCTTGATGTGCGGCTCTGGATAAATGCGTTGACAAGCAGTATGACAAATGCTATCGCAAGCATCACAAGTGCTATCGAGGTTGCACTTGCGTAGTCGTATTCCTGCAACTCTGACATGATGAGCAGAGGGGTTATCTCAGTCTCATATGGAGTGTTGCCCGCTATGAACACGACGCTTCCGTATTCCCCCAGGCTTCTGGCAAATGCCATGGTGAAACCTGCGATCAGTGCCGGAAGTATCTCGGGCAGGATGACACGGAAGAATATCTGGATACGGGAGGCTCCGAACATGGCGGCTGCTTCCTCGTATTCCCTGTCAACCTTTTCGAGAACCGGCTGGACACTTCTCACGACGAATGGTATTCCAATGAACACCAAAGCTATGGTTATACCTATCCGTGTATACGCGATATCTATACCGAATCTGGCAAATATCCTTCCTACCCAGCCGTTCTGTACCGTGAGATGGGTGAGAGCTATGCCTGCAACCGCTGTGGGAAGGGCAAATGGCAGCTCGATGATGCCGTCCATGATTCTCTTTCCCGGGAATTTGTATCTGACAAGAACCCACGCAAGGATGAGCCCCATCACCGCATTTATCAGTGATGCGATAAATGCAGTGGACAGGCTCACGGCGTAGCTTGACAGAACTCTCGGTCTGGTGATGGTCTGCCAGAATTCGGATAGTGACAGTCTGGCTGAGAATACCACCAGAGAGCACAGGGGAATCACCACTATGATTCCGAGGATTGCCATTACTATTCCGAAGGACAGGCCGAATCCTGGTATGATGCTTTTGCTTTTCTTTTTTGCGTGTGTGTGCTGATGTGTCATGTCTCAGTCATTCCTTTCCTGTATGTATTATCTGGATTTCCCGCCAGACTGCCATTTCAAATTAATTCTTTTCCTCGTATATGGAGTCAAAGAGCCCTCCGTCCGCGAAATGCTTTTTGCTGGCCTCTGTCCATCCTCCGAAGTGTGATATGTCTGTGAGGTCAACATTTGTTATGATCCATTTGCCGTCCTGTGGCAGCTCCGATATGGTGTTGCTCTGTCCCTGATATTCGAACTGCTTCAGGATATCCTGATCTGATGGTCTGTAGTACCACTCTGCCTCAAGCTTCTGTGCCTCGTCGGAATATAGGTAGTTCAGATATTCGGTTGCGACATCCCTTGTGCCTCTCTTGTCAACCACCTCGTCGACTACTGAGACTGTAGGCTGGCACAGTATAGATACGGAAGGAACCACGATCTCGTACTCACCAGGATGCTCATCCAGTGAGAGGAACGCCTCGTTCTCCCATGCGAGAAGCACATCGCCCTGACCATTCTCCACAAATGATGTGGTGGCACCGCGGGCACCTGAGTCAAGCACCAGTACATGTTCATAAAGTGTCTTCATATTTGCCAGAATGTCCTTCTCTGACTCGCCCTTGCTCTCAAAGTAGTACCATGCTGCAAGGTAGTTCCATCTTGCGCCGCCTGATGTCTTTGGATTAGGGGTGATGACTCCGACATCGTCACGGAGCAGATCGTCCCAGTCCTGAATGTTCTTCGGATTGTCCTTTCTAACAAGGAATACGATGGTTGATGTGTAAGGTGAGCTGTCCAGTGGGAATTCACTTGTGTAGCCCTCATCGATGAGTCCTGCGTCCTTGATCGCGTCCACGTCGCCCTCAAGTGCCAGTGTCACCACATCGGCCTGAAGTCCATTTGCCACCTCAAGCGCCTGCTTTCCTGAACCACCGTGTGACTGAACAACTGATACGTCCTGTCCCTTTTCCTCTTTCCAGTGCTTTGCAAATAAATCGTTGTACGCTGCGTATAGCTCTCTGGTTGGGTCGTAGGATACGTTCGTTATCTCAATAGCGCCCGCTGAGTCAGATGAGCTGCCGGTTGAGTTAGATGCTGCGCTCACACCGCATCCTGACAGAACTCCAATTCCAAGTGCTGTGACTGCGAGTAATGTTGCCAATTGTTTCTTCATAATCTTCTTCCTCTCTTTCTTTAATTTCCCGTTTTCATATCGGGTATGTATGCAATATATGCTTGTAAATGCTGGAAATCAAAAGAAAAGAGTGAAAACGTTGTCACATGCACAATCTATGCATAAAAATGAAACTATATATGGCTGGATTGAGTGTGGGATGTGGGGAAAAACAGATGAAAACGTTATTTTAAGTGAAAACGTTGTCACATGGAAAAACATAGAAAAACAGCACGTCAGGCTGTCCTGACGTGCTGCCTTATTGAACTTTTCGGTATTATTTTTTCTTCATACCTGAAATTATGATTATCACAAACGAGATTAGAATGGTCGCAAGCACTGTTATAAGGATTATGAGCTGAAGGTTATGTACCTTACTCTTACTCTTATCAGTGGAAGCGTAGCTGCCCACGGTGAGTGTGCTCTTTTCTGTTGTGACCTCAGTGGTCGTCTCGGTTGTGGTACGCTCTATCGTGGATATTTCAGTTGTGGTCGCCTCGGTAGTCACAGGGGTAAATGTATTTCTATACTCTGTGGTGACCTCGGTCGTACTTGCCGTTGTCGCCTCGGTTGTGGCTCTGGTAGTTGTCTGTGTGGTTGTGGAAGTCTTCTTCTTGGACACTGTAAATGTTGTCACAGCATCTCCGGTCTTGGATCTGATGGTTATGGTGTGGCTTCCGACCGAGAGGGATTCAAGATAGCTCGTCTTGAGCTCGATTATGATGCTTCCCTCTTTCTTGTTGTAATATGAAGGGTCAAGTTCCTTGTCATCTATGAGAACACAGACAAAGTCAGCGTACTCAGCGTTCGATCTGAACTTGATAGTGTTCTTGCTGGCCTTGCTCCATTTGCTTCCCTTGCCGCCGATGATCTCGGGTGCTGCCTTGTCGATGACTGTGTCAGCCTTGCTTATCTCCTTTGTACAGCCCTTGTTGCTGAAATATTTCTTGCAGGCTGAGCAATACCAGTATTCTATATTGCCCTTGCTGGAGGTGGTTGCTGCTACATAATCAGTTTTCTTAAGGTCTGTGTGGTTCGTTGTGCTGAGTTTGCCGTAGCTCTTGCCGCACACAGAGCACACTGCCTTCTTCTGGCAGGTTGCGGTTCCGCCGGAGCAGTCCTGGATGACCTTATATCCACAGCCCTTGTTCTTGCACTTGCGGGAGTGGGTTTTGCCGTTGCCATCACTTGTCCAGTTGCCGAGGTTGTGGCTGCTCTTGCCCTCCACGACGATCTCACCGCAGTAGCGGCATTTCTGAGGTGTCGTGCAGTCACCGTCGTCGGTTTCTGCGGTGTGTTTCTTGTTTATTGTTACAGTCAATTTGGTTTCATTTCCCGCCTTGTCGGATACGATGATGGTCTGCTCACCATCTGTGGCTTCCAGAGCAAGTGAGTGATCGTCGTCAAGGGGTTTCTCCTCGCCGTTCACTGTGACCTTTGCCAGATGGGATTCCTTCACGGTCATCACGGCTGACAGGCAGTAAGTCTCTCCGTCGGCGATTCCTGTGACCTTTGGCGCGTGTGTGTCGATGATGAAACCATCTGTGGATAAGTATGTTGTTTTGCCGTCCTCTGATGAAAGCTTTGCGTATACAACATATTTGCCCTCGTCCTTTATGGAAAATGCTTTCTTATACTTGGTAAATGTTGCTGCACCCAGATCGTCCGATGACAGAGCTGAGTCGCTTATCAGGTAGCCGATTGTGATGGAAGGGTCGGAGTTGTTGTCACAGGTGATGGTAATCTTCTGGGTCTTGTTGTAATACTGCTCAAATGATGATACATCCTGGAGACCGTTCCAGCTCTTATCGCCCATGCTGATGGTGCCTGTAGGAGCAGAGTCTGATTTCCACGTCGCATAAAATACCAGGTTTCTTTTAGCCGATGAGTCATCAGTATCGGAATACTCATATCCGTTATCTGCCGCCTTCTCAAAGGAAGAGGTGTATATGATGTTCACGGTCTTGCCTGATCCGTCGGACTTCGTGTTCCAGCCCTTGAACTCATAGCCCTCACGGGTCGGTGGGTAGTCGTTCAGTGCCACGCCATATCCTGATCCTGCTACATCAAAGTCATATGTTCCGCTGTCCGCATCTCCGAGCTTGCCTCCATTTGCATTCAGTGTGAAGGTGAGCCCTGAACCGGAGAAGCTGTCCTTGGTGTACATCGCTGTCAGCTTTATACGGTTTGTAGACTGGAAGTATGATGTGTCAATGCTGGTGACCTTTGTCTTGTCGTTGTACCATCCTGTGAATGTAAAGCCGTCTTTCTCCGGCTTGTACTTTGACAGGTCAACAGTCGTAAATTCTGCTGATGGGCTGCTTATCACAGTGGAAGTCTCCCCCGATAACTGTCCTCCTGCTGCATCCAACTCCAGATAGTATGTGTCTGGATCGTCGGTATCTTCTGCAAATGCTGTGAAGCATGTCATACAGAACATTGCCGCGAAAACCAGTAAAAATCTAAGTATCTTTTTCATAGAATCCCTCCTTGCATATGGTATTATAATAATTTTATTATACCGGGGGGAGAAAAACAACGAGACAGGGGAAAAATTAATAATATGAAAGAACGGCCTCCGCCGGGAGACCGTTCCATAGAAAATGTCATGTTTTATGCCATTGTGAATATTCTTTCTTTTACTGTCTTGGACTCGCCTGGAGCAAGCTCTGTGTAGCCTGTGATCTCCGGTGCTCCTGAGAGATTTGGAGCGTCAATATTCCAGCTCATTGGCTCAGGACAGAAGTAACCCTTGTCGCCGTGATCGTTCCACATGATCCAGAACTTCATTGTGTCGTCAACCTCATAGCAGACCTTCTTGCCTGTGGCAACATCAGTTGCGTATACTCCGTAGAAAGGCTTGCCGTCCAGCTCGTTCATCTCCGCTGTGTAGAGATCGTTGTCGATGTCCTTCAGAACAGGAACCATGGTTCCGTTCTTGTACTGGAGATCGTAATCTGTTATAGGAAGGTTCTTCTCTGTAGGGATAGCGTGCTCATCAAGCTCCCATTTGTCTCCAACAGGTACACAGAGACGTACATCCTCGCCCTTTCCTGTGCTTGTGAAAGGCCCCTTGAATGCAACGTGATTACATACGCCGTATGGCATCTGCTTGTCGGAGAGGTTGGTGAGTGTGAATTCGTAGTGCATACCGTCCGGAGCAAGAGTGAATGTGAAGTCTGCTCTGAAGCTCACAGGGTATGTAGCGAAAAACTCATCCTTCTCATCATATACATATGAAGTCTTGCCGATGGCCTTGTCTCCATCCACTGACACGCTCTCTATGCTGTGGTTTCTGAGATGAAGGAAACCGTGGAGATGGTTGCCGAGAGGATCATTGCATGGGAAATGATACATGGCATCGGAGGTTCTTAAGTTGCCGTGTGACAGTCTGTTAGGGAGATACAGGGTAGGCATTCCGTAGATCTCTGCTGCTGCTTTGAGCTGTGCAGGAGTCAGGGAAGGATCGTTCCTGAATATATCAATATCCAGAGCTGTGTTCTCCATCTTCATAATGTTGCTTCCGTTAAATGGTGCGATCAGTGCACGGTAATCGCCTGATATAAGTTCAATACAAGTCTCGCCCTTGTAGTCTATTGTACGTGCTGTAGTGTTCATCGTGTTCTCCTCTTCTATAAATATGTTGTGTTTAAGTTGTATGCTGAAATCCACAAAAACATTGAACTTTCCTATGTGAAATAGTAACACGGAAAAAATTGTATGGCAACAATGAGGTTCACAAAACGCGGCGTTCTTGATTATTTTATCATTAATTGCTATACTATCATAGGATATTTTGCGAAAGACATGAAAGTTAGTTAATTCGGAGGTCGAAGGTGACTAAGAATAATAACACTGATTATAGAAAAAAGATATACAGACAGCGGCATCACCGCAGAATGAAACTCGTCGAGAGCGGAATAGGAGTGGTCGTCGCAGTCATAATGATATTTGCGCTTGGACAGGGCAACCTGAAAAAGAATGTGAACGGCCAGGAGGAGTTCCAGCCTGAGAGCGGAACATCGGCAGATATAAGTGAGAGCAGCAGTCAGGATATGTCATACAGTGACACGGAGGAGGCTGCACAGCAGTATCTGGCAACTGCGGAGGATGCGGCCATTCCGGATCCGCGAAATGGTCAGTATGTACAATTTGTCAATTACACCAACCCTGATGTGAGCGGCAAGGGAGCGGACAAATATGACAGCAATATATACATGCCGGCGAATGCCACGGATGACCAGTATTTCTCGACATCTCTGCTCATAGGTGATTCCAGAGCCGAGGCGCTGGGACTGTACAGCGGTGTAGACAACTGGGATATGTGTGTGGCGAAGAATCTGGACATAGAGAAGGTCGCTAATACCAAGATGTTCACCTGCGATTCAGGAGAACAGTGTACGGTTGTCGAGATGCTTGGCATGAAGAGCTACGAGAATATATACATTTCATTTGGGCTTGAGGAGCTTTCGTGGTATAACGAGCGGTACATGTCGGCCTACAAGACTTTACTGGATCAGATCTCCCAGTTACAGCCTGCGGCAAATGTATATGTGATGTCAGTACTTCCTGTATCGGCGGAGCTTTCATCAAAAGACCAGGTGTATAACAACCCGGGTGTGGACAAGCTCAATTCTCTCATGCAGGAGATGTGTGGCAGCTACGATCAGGTGATCTATCTCGATGTGGCTCACAGCGTGTCTGTGGATGGTGTTCTGCCGGAGGATGCGGGAATAGATGGAAAACATTGTAATAAGAAATATTGTCTCAAGATGATGGACTACATCAGAAAGAACGTGTATGTCAGAAGATAGTGGAGACGGATGCATATGATAAAAAGAATAATATATTTGTTTGCATGCTGTCTGGTGATCTGTTCGCTTGCGGGATGCGCAGGAAATGGAGACGACGAGGCAGATATGCCGGATGTACACTCTCTGGCTGATATGCTCATGCAGAACGTGAAGTTTGAGGATTCCGTGGAGGAGGTCTCCTCTGAGACGGCGCTCAGATATTATGGTATAGACAGCGTTCAGGTGCAGGACAGTGCAGTGTACATGTCAACGGGAGCCACCGCCGAGGAGCTCGCAGTATTTCAGGCGTCGTCAACGGTCGATGCCCAGGGCATACTGGCGGACATGAAGAAAAGACGCGACTCACAGTTGCAGATGTACCTTGATTACAAATCGTCGGAGACCGCCAGACTTGATGATGCGGTTCTGTATGTGCATGATACATTTGTGGTATACATGGTGTCCGATGACAGCGAAAAGGCACAGGGAATAATAAGTGATTATCTGGAATGATCTTCCGGGTGATCATTTTTTTTGTCTGCATTTCCTTGTGTAACACCGGGACAGATCATTCATATTATAGTAATAAATCCGCTGTCAATAAAATAAGATAAATAAAGAGCGCTGTATGCGGTTGTAATTTTATGCACTGGCATGTATTATTATGTATAATGTATACAATATACAAAATGCGAACAATTGACAGCTTGAGATATCAGCACTGTGGTGCGTTGCGCCACAGTGACTGAAAGTGGCTGAAAATGAGTTGAAGGTCAATAGAGAAAGAGGTATAGACATGGCAAAACAGAATTGGAAACCAGGAAATATGTTGTATCCGGTTCCGGCAGTTATGGT
>OIYT01002300.1_pt1 | contig 11855 bp, 7 predicted proteins | sample 1588201 | NCBI WGS metagenome assembly OIYT01 (sample SAMN03283260) | human gut metagenome | biome: human-associated habitat; material: feces | host: Homo sapiens | place: USA | collected 2013
GCGTCTTTCATGTTTCAGCCAAGAGACCTGCGACATTTCTAACACCAATACTTCCTTACTCGAGCTTCGGCAGGTCGGCCTCGTCCAAGGCCACAAGGCCGCGCTGCTTCTGTCCGTCTATCAAGATACGGAACGCATGGGGGAAGCGGACATGGCGCACATGCTTCGTCTCCTCGACGGCAGGGAGCGCATCGAGCCGGTCGGTACGACAGATTCCCTCACCACGCCAAGCGTTGATAGTGAAGTAGCCGACACCAAACGATGTGAGGTTCTGAAAGAAGTGCGTGCCCTGCGAGGCGTCGATCTGATATCCCTTGATACCCAGCTCCACTATGACGCTGGCTGCGGAGATTGAGGACCATTTCACAGGAATACCCAATCCCGGATCGCTGGAGCCCCAGCGGCCTGGGCCGATGAGGACATAGCGCTCGCCATCGTCGGCAAACTGGCGGTTGAAAGTCTCAACTTCCTGCGCCACCTCCTTGTTTTCGAGCGGATTGTAACCTTCGGAAGTCTTCACATAGACCACATCCCTCACCTCGTGCGACTCGCCATGACCCAGCGCCATATCCGTCCGGAGCAGACACTGATCATCGGCGATCTGCGACAGGTTTTCGACGACCGCCTGGTTTTCCTCCACGATGGGACGTATCTGCAGCAGGTACATCTCGCCCGTGCGATCGGCATTGAGGTTGCAGGCAAACTCTATCTCTACAGGGCGCTTCATCGCGTCGGCACCAAGTTGCATGGAGAGCTGCATCAGCTTGGGCAGGGGGAAGACCCCCTGCTGGAGCACGCCAGCAAAGGAGATGATCTTGCGACCACCCTCCCATAGTCCGTCGCGGATCACATTGTCCTGTGGGTCGTAGGTGGAGGCGATGAAATGAAGCGCATGGTCCTTCTCGGCCTCCCTCACCCCCAGTTTGAGTATGTTGAAGCCATCGTCCACCTTAAAGTCTTCGCCTATGTGGCGCGTGTCGATGGCATAGAAGTCGGTCTGCGTCTGCCTCAGGGCAGTATGGAGTTCGCTCATCTGCATCACGTTTTTTGGATGATAGGGCGAGAGGCGTATCGACTGCCCACCCTCCACAATGTACTTTCCCAGTCCCAGGGCAAGGGAGACCACACCCTCCTCGGCTTTCTCGTTGCCAACGGGATAGTAGTTGATCGAGCGGATGACACCTGAGATATTGGGATAAAAGCGCCCATCATACTGCTTGCCCACCACCTGCTGTAAGACCACCGCCATTTTCTCCTGGTCGATGACGTTGCTAGTAGCCAGCATATAGGCCTTGGAGTCACGGTAGAAGACCGAAGCATAGACGGCCTTGATGGCACAGGCAAGCATTCGGAGCATTTCCTTCTTGTCCTCCAGGAAAGGAATCATATAGGTGGCATAGACCCCGGCAAAGGGCTGGTAGTGGGAATCCTCCAGCAGCGAACTGGATCGCACGGCTATTGGGGCATTGGTAGCGGCAAAGAAGGCTAGGAAGTCGTCGATGAAGTCGTCGGGGAGCTGCGCTCGGAGGAAAGCCTGCAGGATCTCCTCGTCCGTGGCATCGGAGAGGGCGAAGGGATAGAGGTCGTTCTTCTCCATAAACTCATCGAAGACGTCCGTGCAGAGCACCACCGTCTTGGGTATCTGCACCGTGGCGTTGGCATACTGGTTGAGCTCGGGATGGCGCTTGATGATGTTGTCGAGAAAGGCCAGTCCGCGTCCTTTGCCACCCAGTGACCCGTCGCCGATGCGGGCAAAGTGGGCATACCGATCGAAGCGCTTGCGGTCGAAGAGTGCCACGACACCTTGATTCTTCATCCGCCGGTACTGCACAATGGCATTAAAGATGATCTCGCGGTGGAGGTCCACGTCCTGCAGCTCGTGCCAAGTAATATTTCGGAGAAACTCCGCGACGGGGAAGATGGCACGTGCGGAGAGCCAACGACTCATGTGGTTGCGACTGATGTGGTAGAGCATGGAATCGCGCGGTATTTTGAAGATGTTGTCCTGCAACTCCTTCAGATCGTGGATGCGCATCACTTCCGCCTTCGTCTTCGGGTCGCGGAAGATGAAGTCGCCAAAACCCATGTGCTCTTCGAGAATATGGCGCAAATCGACGCTGATCTTCTTGGAGTTCTTATCAACAAACCAGAAGCCCTCAGCCTCCGCCTTCTCGCGGTTATGGCTCTCTGCGCTCTCCACTGTGAGCGGCAGATACTCATCCTCCTTTCTGATAGCGCGGAGCAGTTTCAGTCCAGCCTCAGGATCTTTGTCGTCGGTATAGAATCCGCCTTGCAGATGTGGCGGCGCCAAAGGGAAACGCACATCGGAGATCACACCGAGGCAATTGTCCTTATACCTATTATAGATGGTCCACGCCTCCTCATAGTTGCGCGCCAGCATCACCTTGGGTCTTCCGCGCATTCTCAGCGTGGCAGCATGGGGGTTGAGTGCCTCTGTGGCGAAGTTCTGACTCTGCATCAGAATATAATTGTAGAGGTTGGGGAGAATGGAGGAATAGAAACGAATGCTATCCTCCACCAGCAGGATCATCTGAACGCTGCCCTCGCGGATGTCGTTGTCGATATTGAGTCGGTCCTCGATGAGCTTGATGATGGAGAGGATGAGGTTGGTGTTGCCCAGCCAGCAGAACACATAGTCGAAGATGCTCAGATCCTCGTGCTCCATACGGCGCGTGATGCCGTGGCTGAACGGGGTGAGCACCACGCAGGGGATCGTTGCGAAACGGGCCTTGATGGCACGCGCCACGTCGAAAGCATCATTGTCTGCATTGCCTGGCATACAAATGACAAGGTCTATGCTGACCGTACTAAGTATCTTCTCTGCCTCCTCGATCGTAGAAACCTGCGTAAACGTGGGCGGATAGCGCAGGCCAAGGCGCGTGTATTCATTATAAATTTTCTCCTCCACGCGTCCGTCATCCTCCAACATGAAGGCGTCATAGGGGTTGGCGACGATGAGGACGTTGTAGATGCGGCGCATCATGAGATTGACGAACGAGACGTCTTTCATGATGAATTTGCTCCATTTGTCGGGTAGTTGTTCTCTCATTAGGATTTATTTTGTTTTGGGCAAAAGTACGAAAAATATGGGTAAACACCTAACTTTTGGTCACAAATATCTCTCGTTGCGGGCGTTTTGGAAACAAAAAAGTCGTAAAACAAGCCCCCGCGGTTTGGGTAGGCAGCAAAGTTTATGAAAAATTTCCGCAAAATCATTTGGTAGTATGGATTAAAATCCCTACTTTTGCCCTCGAAATAAACAACAAGACCATAACAACTTAAACATTCAAAATTACTATGGAAGTTGAGAAAATCATGAGAGACCTGGAGCAGAAGCATCCAGGTGAGAAGGAGTTCTTGCAGGCCGTACATGAGGTGCTGCTCTCCATCGTTGATGTTTACAACCAGCATCCCGAGTTCGAGAACGCTAAGATCATCGAGCGCATGGTAGAGCCGGAGCGTGTTGTCATGTTCCGCGTACCCTGGGTGGACGACAAGGGCGAGGTTCAGGTGAACATCGGCTACCGTGTACAGTTCAACAGCGCCATTGGCCCGTACAAAGGCGGTCTCCGTTTCCACGCTGCCGTGAAGCTTGACACGCTGAAGTTCCTCGGTTTCGAGCAGACCTTCAAGAACGCTCTCACCACGCTCCCGATGGGTGGCGGCAAGGGTGGTTCCGACTTCTCTCCGCGCGGCAAGAGCGACGCTGAGATCATGCGTTTCTGCCAGGCCTTCATGAGCGAGCTCTACAAGTACATCGGCCCGGACTGCGACGTTCCCGCTGGCGACGTAGGTGTTGGTGGCCGCGAGATTGGCTACCTCTTCGGTCAGTACAAGAAGCTCACCAGCCAGTTCCACGGTGCTACCTTGACTGGTAAGGGCTTTGAGTTTGGTGGCTCTATCCTCCGTCCGGAGGCTACTGGTTTCGGCGCTCTCTACTTCGTAGAGCACATGCTGAAGACCCGTAACATCGACATCAAGGGCAAGACGGTTGCTATCTCTGGCTTCGGTAACGTGGCTTGGGGTGCTGCCAAGAAGGCTACTCAGCTCGGTGCCAAGGTCGTGACCATCTCTGGTCCTGACGGCTACATCTACGACCCGAACGGTCTGGATGATGAGAAGATCGAGTACATGCTCGACCTCCGCAATAGCGGCAACGACGTTTGCGCTCCTTACGCTGACAAGTTCCCGGGTTCTACCTTCTACGCTGGCAAGAAGCCTTGGGAGGCTGAGGCTGAGATCTACATGACTTGCGCTATCCAGAACGAGCTCAACGGCGAGGACGCTAAGAAGATCCTGGCTCGCAAGCCGATCTGCGTTGTCGAGGTCAGCAACATGGGTTGCACCGCTGAGGCTGTTGAGGCATTCGTTGAGGCTAAGCAGCTCTTCGCTCCGGGCAAGGCTGTCAACGCTGGTGGTGTTGCTACTTCTGGTCTCGAGATGACCCAGAACAGCATCCGTCTCCACTGGAGTGCTGAGGAGGTTGATGAGAAGCTCCACTACATCATGTCTTCCATCCACGAGCAGTGCGTTAAGTACGGCACGGAGGCTGATGGTTACATCGACTATGTGAAGGGTGCTAACATCGCCGGCTTTATGAAGGTCGCAAAGGCTATGCTCGCTCAGGGTATCGTCTAATTCATAAAATAAAAAATTCAATACACACCATAGGAAGGGAAGTCCGCAAGGGCTTCCCTTTCTTCATGCTCTTGAACAAACGATTGAACTTTCCGAGAAGACGACCGAGAAGTATCAAACCCTGTTGGCCAAACACCATCCGAAAGTTTGGGTCAGAACAATGCAAACAGCTAGAATAAGCTAAACAATACAACAAGCAACCTTACTTGTAGCCTCATCCCATTTGTAGAAGTACAAAAGGATGTTTTTCTGTCTGTACAGGACTGAATATCAACAACTCATGCGTCCCTATCGCTCCTACGATCTACTCTCGCTCACCTCCATGGGCACGGTCAAATCGACCGTGTAACGGTTGGGATCGTCGTCAATGCGGAGCGTATAGCAATCACCATAAATCAAGTCGAGGCGCTTGCGGACATTTCGCATTCCTACGCCTCCCTGTACGTCCTCGAGACTATCGATCTTCGGATTCTCGCAAAAGAAATGGATCCGTTCGCCGACCTGCTCCATAAGGATGTGGATATGCGTGTCGCGCTGGTAACTTACGCCGTGTTTGAAGGCGTTCTCCACAAACATGATGAAAAGCAGCGGCGGCACTTCCCCCTGCATCTTGGGCTGCATATCAACAGTCAAGTGGACGCGGGAAGTAAAACGAAGGCGCATCAGCGTGATGTAGTTGGAGAGAAACTCCACCTCCTTCTGTAGCGGGATAGAAGTACTCTCGCTCTCATAGACCACATAGCGCATCATGCGTGAAAGCAGGATAATAGATGACTGCGCACGTCCTGGGTCTATATCTACCAGCGCATGGATGTTGTTGAGCGTGTTCATAAAGAAGTGGGGGTTGATCTGGGCCTTGAGATACTTCAGCTGATTGGATAGTTTCTCCTGCTGCAATAGCATCAGTTCACGACTGGTATCCTCGCTACGGAAATAAATCTTCACGCCCAGGTTGACACCAAACATCAGTGTAAGGATGAAAAGGCTGGCCAAATCGACCCGCTCCACGATGCCAGGCTTGGCAAAACGAAGCACACGCACCTCCACGCCCCGCACCGTTTTACCCTCCTTGTCTCGGACAATCACCTCATGACGGGACCGCTTCTCGGGAGGAGGCGGTCCGAAGAGGGGAAAAGTGAGATACTGAAACACGCCAAGCAGAAGTACCAATAGGAATGCGAAGATAAAGTAGCGGCCCTTACGCGGTCGGAAGAAAAGCGGCGCAACAAAGCGGTTGTGAAAGAGGAAGAAAACGAGAAACAAGCCCATCGTCGCCCAAACCGCACCATAAAAACCCCAGGGTAACGGTTCGCTGCTATTGCGCGAGCGGAAATACATCATCAGAAAGGGACTGAGCAGCACAACTGCCCATCCGAAAGCGTAGATGACTCGCTCACGATGGCGTTGGAGAGCGCGAAGGAAACATTCTTTCGTCATAGGGTTATTCTTCATCTTGTTCGGTGCAAAGGTAAGAAAAGACCGCTTGCCAAACAAATCTATTCAGCAAATCTCACCTTTTCATAGACGAATTAAGGAAAAACGAAAAACGAATGGTCTGTTTTTAGATTTTTAGGCACTATTCTCTTGCCCACTCTTCATTAATTGCTTACTTTTGCAACTATATGAGAACGTACGTACAAAGACTATTGTCGCTCGCCACTCCGCTGCTGATGCTGAGTGGCAGCATCGCCGCACAGTCGGCACAGAGTGAGGGAGGAGCAGGCTTCGGATCACCCATTAGATCTGCAGAAAGTTCACAGGAAGGCAACGGTGCCATCTCAATGAAGGTTATGCCAGAGCGCGTGACCATCGTGCCCGAACTGCCAGAACGCGTAGAGGTGTTGTCGCTTAACAATTCCCTGATCAATTTCCAACGCCAGGACACTATATGGAACAACATCGCTGCCAAGATGGGCAAGGACGCCGAATGGACGCTACATACCATCCTTGGCCAACCACTGTCGTTCCACTGGATGGAGACCGACGAGGCCGGGTGCAACTCAGAGGGACAGCCCTCGGCCAAATCGATGATCAAACTGAAGCCCTGGACCCACATCATCCTGCAGGAGCAGACGGATCGTCCACGAGTAGAGTACGAAGACTTCCGCGAAAGTGTGGGCAAATGGGTGGACTTCATCCGTAACAACTGCCCCAATCCTCATGCAGTCATCATCCTGCCTGTCAACTGGGTGCTGACCTCCTGTCTCGACACCTATTCCGAGACCGTCAACCTCGTCATCGACAACTACCGAAAGGTGGCACAAGAGTTTGGCGTGGTGCTCGCCCCCGTCAGCTCTGCCTACCGTATGTGCTATGAGCGAGAAGGCGTGACCGCCCTAAAGAAGTGGTACACCGACGACCGCCACCCCACCATCGACGCTGCCTATCTCGCAGCCTGCATCGAATATGCCACCATCTACGGTGAAGATCCGACCACTATCTCGTGGGCCCCGCGCAAGATATCCCCGCAAGAGGCACTGCGCATTCGTGAATATGCCAAAGAGGCGCTGACAGACTATACACAGACCGTGGACCACCACAAGGGAACGGTGCAGTTGCAAGCCCGCCTCTACGATGCCACAGGAAGACCCCTGCCGGATGACGGCATGACGGAGTGGGTCAGCAATGGCGCGACGGTCAATCACGAAGGACTTTTCACAGCGGGCAAAGAGATGGCCGACTACATTGTAACGGCCACCAACGGTGCGATCAAGTCCTCCGCTACGGTGACAGTAGCCAAAGCCATCACCCGAATGGAGGGTCTACCCGTAGTGGAGCTAGACGGCGCCGAAGCATCCTATTCACAGAACTTTGACACCATGGGCAACAGCCCAACACTGCCAGAGGGATGGCGAACTGACGGTCAGGATGGCTACGCCAGGACTTTAGGTTACTTCGTGCTGGCCAATGACGAGACACAGTTTGTCCAAGCCGACGACCTCGTCACACTCGATGCCAACACAGCCTGCGGAACATGGAACTTCGGACAACGGTCCGACCGTGCCGTGGGTGGCATCACGTCGGGGCGTTCCAATGAACCACGGGTTATCAATGTCTATCTGCACGTCAGAAACACGGGTACCACCCCCATCGTCCAACCCCTACTCAGCTATGACATTGAAAAGTATCGCAAGGGAAAGAACAAGGCGGGCTTCAACGTCCTGCTCTTCACCTCCCGAGATGGCATAGACTGGACCAAGGCGGAGGGCGATGTCTTCAAATCCCATTTCGAGGCCGACGAGGCTACGGAGGGCTATGCTTCCGTACCGGGGGATACACGCCAGGTGATCGGTCAGCTGCAAACAACTATCCAGCCAGGCGATGACCTCTTTCTGGCCTGGAGCATCCGTGTGGCGGATGGCTACAGTAGCGGAGAAGCCATCGCTTTGGGCATCGACAACGTGTGTCTCAACTGCCCGCCTGCCTCAATCACCACCGCACGTGGCGTACAGCAACACGACGCCCAACCCCGCTACAATCTCAGCGGCCAGCGAGTCAACGCCGACTACCATGGCATCGTGGTCTCCGACGGTCAAAAGATTGTCCAATAACTCTGACGGCATACCGACTCCTCTTCTCCTAACTGGGTAGGAGGAGTCGGTACTCTAGCTACAACACTACACCGGTGCCACTACAGGTGACCATCAGCATTGATCCACTCTGCCCCACGGTCTCATAGTCGATATCTATGCCCACCACGGCGTTGCAGCCCATCTGCTGCGCCCGCTCGGCCATTTCACGCATTGCTGTGTCTTTCGCTTCGCGCAGCACACTCTCATAAGACTTGCTCCGACCTCCAAAGAAGTCGCGCATTCCCGCCATAAAATCTTTTATTGCATTGGCACCAATAATAGTTTCGCCCGTCACCACGCCACGATACTCGCGGATGGGATGACCCTCAAGGGTCGGAGTGGTTGTTAAAATCATACTCTTTTTCTTTTGAACATTTATTATTTAGACGAATGGCAAGGCCAAAAGTTTCAAAGTCCGTCAAGGAAAATCATTCAATCGCCCCACGCCCACTTTTTCTTCCACCTCTAGCTACCCATCTACCTTCTCGTTGGTTGACTGGGCGATTTTGTCAATCATTACTGTCGAGCGATGTCTGCGAAAAAGAACCTGCTAACAAAAAGAGAGAAGGAAATGAAGAAAATTCATATCTACTTCAACAGATTTCCGCAGATTTTTACGCTATCCTCGCATTTTTTACCTACCTTCGCATCATTAAAGCACTTCCAAAGAACTGGACATGATGAACAAACTCGACAAGAAACTGATATTATACATCGTGATCATGCTGACGGTATGGACCACTACGAAGGCTATGCCGATCTCGGTGGACACGGGCTCAGTGGAGAAAGCCGACTCGCTGCCACGTCGTCATCACGACCTCGCCATGACCCTGAACAAGAAGACGGGGGACAAAGTTATGGCCTATCTCAATCTGGGATTTCTGGGAAGCACCAATCTCTTGCACGGTGTACAACTCAACGCTATGACCTCTCTGGCACATCAGGAGATGAGAGGTCTGCAATGCGCCGGACTGTCCAACATCGGCACAGGCATCAAAGGCGTACAGCTTGCGGGATTCTCCAACGTGAGCCTTTCCTCATTTCGCGGCATTCAGATAGGCGGCGTGACAAACATTTCGCGGGGTGTGGAGAAGGGTATTCAACTTACCGCCCTCGCCAACATCAGTTCGTCATACATGCGCGGACTGCAGATTGGTGCATACAACTACGCGGACACGCTGAACGGATCACAAATAGGACTGTTCAATGCCTGCATCAGTCATCCACGTGGCGTGCAAATAGGTCTGCTTAACTATAGCCGCGATACTACGGCGCACAAAATAGGATTGGTGAACATCAACCCACTGACACGCATTGACGTAATGGCTTTTGGTGGCAACAGCAACAAGACAAATTTGGCTCTGCGATTCCGCAACCGAAGTACATACAGTATCCTGGGCTTCGGCACGCACTACATGGGGCTGGACAAGGAGTTCTCTGGAGCGATATACTACCGTCTGGGACAATACTTCACGCTATCACCACGCTGGACTATCAGCGGAGACGTGGGCTTCTTCCATATAGAGACATTCCAACACGAGACGGATAGTAGGCCCGAAAGGCTCTATTCGCTACAGGCGCGTATCAACGCTGATTATCAGATAAACCGCACACTGTCGGCATTTGCCTCCGTCGGCTACGGTACGACGCGTTACTACAACAAGAATCGAGAGTATCGCACGCGCCCTATTGTCGAAGCAGGCATCGCCGTGCACTACGGACGCCATGCGAGACCCATGGCGAAGCTCTTCCCCGAAGCGCAGGAGGAGATAGGCGATACAGCACGCATTTACGCATTCCACAACCCGGAGAACCAGCGGAAACGGCCGTGGCTGGCAGCCCTGGAGGTGACAAGCATCAATGTACTCGTGAACCGGTTTGACTGCTGGGTATTAGGAGAGGAGTTTCCAAGAATCAGCATGCACTCCATCAAACACAACTTCGAGACGGGTTTTGTATGGGACAATGATCAGTTTTCTACCAACCTGTTTGCCCATCCTTATCATGGTGGGCTCTACTTCAACTCTGCACGAAGCAACGGGATGAGCTTCTGGGAGTCCATTCCTTATGCGCTTTGTGGCAGTCTGATGTGGGAGTTTTGCGGCGAGACAGAGCCACCCGCCATCAACGACGTGATGGCAACGACGCTAGGAGGTGTTGCTATCGGCGAGATAACGAACCGTGTGAGTGCACTGGTGCTCGACGACCGTGCTCATGGATTCAGCCGTTTCCTGAGGGAATTGGCAGGGACACTGATCAATCCGATACAGGGCTTCAATCGTATCGTAAGCGGCAAAGCATGGAAAGTGAGAAGAGACTACTACAAATACCACGACTACCAGGCTCTTCCGGTAGCTTTCAGCGTGGCAACAGGCGACCGCTACCTGGCCGACGAGGGCGGCATCTTCCGCGGCGAGCACAATCCCTATGTGGACTTTGGACTGGCTTATGGAGACCCCTTCGACAGCGAACAAACTCGCCCCTACGACTATTTCACAGCCAACATCACTGTCGGTGTTAGCTCAAACCAACCGCTCATCACTAGTGTCCATCTGCTAGGAAGGCTTTGGGGTACTAACATCTACGAGGGCGAAGGCGTGACCTCGCTGTTCGGACTTTTTCAGCATTTCAACTACTACGACTCGGAGCCCGTGAAGGAAGGAAGCCAGCAGGTGCCCTATCGCATTTCGGAGGCTGCGAGCATCGGCCCAGGCTTTATCTTCCGTTTCCCGCGCGTGGGCAATATGGGGAGCATGGAGCAGCGCCTCTTCCTCGACGCCATCCTGCTGGGAGGCTCGCTGAGCGACTACTACACCGTCATCGACCGCGACTACAACATGGGAAGCGGTTTCAGCCTCAAGGCGCAGACACTGATGGAGTTTCCGAAGGTCGGCAACTTCTCGCTCGCTGCCGACTTCTACAAGATCTACACATGGAAGGGGTATACGCAGGAAAAACTCGAACACTCAGACCTGCTGTATCTCAATGCGCAGGGCGACAAGGGTAGTGCTTCGCTGCTGGTGGTGAGCCCGCGGTTTAATATCTATTTGAAGAAAAATCTGAGCATAGAAGCTGGAGCTTCCTATTATATGCGCGACACGAGGTACAAGTACCATACCAACGTCCACGCACAGACCTTTGAGGTGCGCCTCGGACTAAGATACACGCTCTGACTTCTCCAGCAACAAGGGCCTATCGACGGACTTGGCAAATGGGCTACCTGTAATGACTTCTGCCAGATTATATGGTGACATCATCATACATTAGCGATAACCTTACCGTTTGTAGCATCCTTGAAGTTGTTCTCGCGGAATGCTTTCTTCATATTCTCAATCTGCTTCTTGCAAGACTTTGAAATGCTTATAGTTTTGCTTGCGATATCCTTCAAAAGCCGCTCGTCAAGTGTTGTCCCTTTATGGTCCAAGCTATCTATAAACCCAAATGAACTCGCTGAAAGAGAAGAAAGAGTGTCCCGGAAAGGAGATACGACTGTTGTGGCGCCACATCATCATGCGTCAGAACCGAGCTGATAGGGACGACGAATTTGTGGAAGTGCGAGTACATGTAGGCAGCCTTGGGCCAACCCTTGTCGTGGCCAATCTCGATATAGCACGACATAAGGAT
>OIYT01002303.1_pt1 | contig 11840 bp, 10 predicted proteins | sample 1588201 | NCBI WGS metagenome assembly OIYT01 (sample SAMN03283260) | human gut metagenome | biome: human-associated habitat; material: feces | host: Homo sapiens | place: USA | collected 2013
ATTACAGCGCGGAATTGTCGGAGAAAATCCACCGGGGACAGAAGGAAAACGCGTTGAAAGGGCGCAACAACGGCGGCACAGTTCCATTGGGATACGTCTTGAACAAAGAGACACAGCGGTTAGAGGTTGACCCGCTGACGGCCCCTATCGTGCGGGAGATGTTTCAGCGGTATGCGGCGGGGGACACGATTAAAAGCATTCGGGACGATTTCAACCAGAGAGGGCTAAAGACCAACAAGGGCCATGAGTTCCGCTATTCGACCTTTAACACAGTGTTAAAGAATCGCAAGTATATCGGCGAATACAAGTATCAGGATGTTATCATTCCCGGCGGTGTCCCCGCTCTTGTTTCAGAAGATACCTTTAACCGGGTACAGGCCAAGATGGAAAGGAACAAGCAGACCCCAGCGGCAGCAAAGGCCCCGGAGCGCTATCTTCTAACCACAAAACTGTTTTGCGGTTCGTGCGGTAAAATGATGGCCGGAGAGAGCGGGACAGGGACGAGCGGAAAGATTTACCGTTATTACAAGTGCAGCGGCGCCAAAAACAAAAAGGGATGCACCAAAAAGCCCGTCAAAAAGGAATGGATTGAAAATCTTGTGGTACAGCAGACCATGTTGATGGTGATGGATGACGCTTTAATCGAGCGGTTGATTGACAGGCTTTTGGATTTGCAGGGAACAGAAAACTATGATTTGAAACTTCTGAATCAGCAGTTGGCGGAGACGGAAAAGGGTATAGAAAATATGCTGGCCGCTATTCAAGCAGGCATCATCACTCCATCCACCAAGGAGCGGCTTATGGCGCTGGAAGCGCAGAAAGCGGAGTTACAGGAAAACATACTAAAAGAGCAAATCCAGCACCCCACACTGACACGGGAGCAAATCGGTTATTTCCTGCACCAGTTCAGGACAATCAACACCAACGACGAGGACGAGCGGCAGCGTCTCATTGATTGCTTCGTCAATGCCGTGTTCGTGTTCGATGATAAAATCGTCCTGACCTTTAACTATAAGGACGGCGCGAAAACCATCAAGCTCTCTGACCTACATAGTTCGGATTTGAAAAGTTCGTCTCCACCAATTACCGCCGGATTCCTGCGAATCCGGCGGTTTTCTTTTGCCTTTTGCAACTTTTCCGGTGCATTTATTTTTCCGCTTTTTGTTTGACCCAAGCCGTGACCCATACGCGGAAATAAGAGGAAAGGATTAGACAGCACCGGGCAGGAAATTCCCTGCCCGGTGTTGCTTTTCTGCCATTTCTCTCTATTTTCCTGTGTAGAATTTTCGATTGTCTTTTTGTCTGTTTTTCACATTGCTTGGTTGATGACGTTCCCGATAGTGTCCGCCGCATCCCGTTTCATGTCTGCCGTGGCGTGGGTGTAGGTACTGAGGGTGAAGCCTGCGCTATAATGCCCCAGAGTGTTGGATAGTGTCTTCACATCTACCCCGTTCTTCAGTGACAACGTTGCGAAGGTATGCCCATAACTTATAATAAGGACAAGACGGAAAAGTTCCCTATTTTCAAGGGATTCCGGGCTTGTCCTTGTTCTTTTTCCACTTAAAAAGGGCCTGAAATTGGGCTTGCGAAAGAAGGCAAATAAAAAGAGTTTAAGCGAAAGACAAATCTTACAGGTTTAAAGGAGTGATCAAGGCGGACACATAGCACCTCAGGCCGCTCCCACAGTTGACGAATCATCAGTTGTGGGGGCGCTTTTTTGTTTCTTTGCATATCGACAAGGAGGCAGATGCCATGCCGGCAAACTTGAATCTAGATTACTACTAATGTCTGACAAGAATCAGTATAGGCTATGCCCGCCCCGGACAGTTTGAAACGGCAAAACAAGGGCGGCTATACCATATCATTCCATGTATTACAGGACCGTGCAAAACCCACCGGCGCGGGTGCGCAGAGCCATAAAACGCCCAGAACAGCCGCTTGATCTGCGCTGAATCGGCCCTCGCAGTTCTTTGGAACCGCCTCAAGATTATTTGATAGTCCGGCCGAATCAGAAAAGAGGAATGTCAATTCCTTGCAAGATTCTAGATTTTTGTTTTTCCCCTGCTGGTGTCTTTCGGACCGCAAAATGGTCCGTCCTGGGGTTTGGGAGCACCCAACAAGCGCATGGAAATATCCAAAAGGATATTCCCATGCCCTGCTTGCCTACGTTTTTTTCCAGAACCCATGCGCCCTCCTACATAACTCCGCTTTGTCAAGGTAAAATATTGTTATTACCTTGATTGGAGGACTTATTGTGAGAGAATATAAATTAACTATGGAGCAAATCGCATCCTTCGGCCTCTATTTGCGGGAGGAAGAACGCAGCATGGGCACCATTGAAAAGTACCTGCGGGATGTGCGGACCTTCGCCGCGTGGCTGGGCGGCAGGCCGGTGACGAAAGAGAACGTGACCGGCTGGAAAATCTACTTGCAGGAGGCGGGCTACGCCCCGGCCACCATCAACTCCATGCTGGCGGCGCTGAACAGTTTCTTCCAGTGTATGGGCTGGGAGGATTGCCGGGTGAAGTTTCTCAAGCTCCAGCGCAAGCTGTTTCGTGACCCTGGCCGGGAACTGAGCCGGGAGGAATATGCCCGCCTGGTCGCAACTGCCCAGGTCCGAGGGCAGGCCCGTCTGGCCCTGCTGGTGGAGACCATTGGCGGCACGGGAATCCGGGTGTCCGAGGTAAAGTATATCACCTTGGAGGCGGCGCGGCTAGGTCGGGCGGAAATCTCCTTGAAGGGCAAGATACGCACCATCCTGATCCCCGGCAAGCTGTGCCGCAAACTGCTGAAATACGCCCGGAAAAACAAAATCGCCTCCGGCGAGATCTTTCTCACCAGAGACGGAAATGGACTGTCCCGCAGGCAGATATGGGCGGAAATGAAACGGCTGTGCAAGTGGGCGGGCGTGGATGAACACAAGGTATTTCCCCACAACCTCCGCCACCTGTTCGCGGTCACCTTCTACCGGGCCAGCCGGGACATTGCCAAGCTGGCCGACGTGCTGGGCCACTCCAGCATCGAAACCACCCGCGTTTATCTGCTGACCACCGGCGCGGAGCACCGTAAGCAGATGGAACGGCTGGGGCTGGTGTCGTAGGCAAAAGAAATATTTTGCATATCACGCGCTATTTATCTGTACACAAGCAGGGCAAATTCCCTGCGTTTTTCTGGCTATTTATGAAAAAAGAAGAACGAACTGGCGCACTGAACCAAGGCCGCAAAAATTTTTGTTTCTGCGGCCGCTATTTTTTCTTGCCAAATAGCAATACTGTCTTGAAATTAAATGCCATTCGTGCTATAATTGGAAAAATATGTAATAGTTTTTGCAAGTTTGTTTTGCATGGCAATATGCAAAATATTTCTTTAGCCAATAGGCGCTGCTGCGATTTGATTTGGAGGTGGTTGGTTGACAAATCATGATCCCAGCCTGCGGAGGCAGGCAAACCACTTAAAATTTTGAGATTGGAGTGAAACAAGAATGAAAAAACGCATGTTTTCCCTGTTGATGGCTCTGTGCCTGATGCTCACCCTGGTACCTGCGGCGTTTGCTGCGGACGCCCCCGTAACAACAGAGACGGCATTGACTTCCGCAATCAGCAGCGCCAACGACGGTGACACGATTACCCTTGGCGCTGACATCACCCTGACTGGTGCGGTGACGATCACCAAAGCTGTAACACTTAATGGCGATGGCTATACCCTTACGGCCGACAATTTTGCCGCTATCAAGATTACGACATCCGGTGTTACTGTAAGAAATTTGAACATCAAGACTGGATCACATGGTATCACCTTTGACGCCAGTACGCTGACTGGCAGGCCGACTCTGAACGTAAATAATACTACGATCAAGAATACCAACGTCACGGACTATGATCGGACTGCTGACTATGGTATGGACAATCGTGGCATTAACACCTATAACGTGAAAAACGGCATTGTCACGATCACCGATTGCCACATCTACGGTTTTAAGTACAGTATCAATCCGGTTGTCGATCCCGTGAACGGCCTTCGAAATGGCGAGGGCACGACCTTCAATATTACAAACACAGTTGTAAAGGGATGGACTGCTCTGAATATGTGGAGTGCAAACACAAACTACAACTTCACAAATTGCACTCTAGTCGGCATTAACACGCTGAGCGGTTCGTCAAACAATTATTCTGTTATTATCGCGAATCACGGTATTTATGGAAACACCGATGATGTTGCATCGACTGTCACTATTACCGGCGGCAGTATTGCCGGTGTGCAGTACGGTCCTTGTACCGAGGCTGCGTTTGGCATCGATAACGAATACAAGACCGAGTTTGTTTTCCATGCGGACGCAGGCGGAGTACCTGTTTACATCGACTGCTATAGTGTACAAAATGTAGAGGGTAGCCATCTCGCTTTTGCATATTTGTGGAATTTCTATTATTTTGACTGGATCGTGAATGAAGAGGCTGCACAGCAAAAGGCCGATAACTATTTGGCAACGAAGGTTACCGGATTTAATGATGCAAATGTGGAAGTTACTTATGGAGGCATCGCCGATTATGAGGCGACGCTGTCTTAAACCGAAAGGAGATTTAGTTGATGTCAAAACGGCTGATTAAACTCGCATCAGTTTTGTTGGTATGCTGCTTGCTGTCGGCAATGACTCCTGTAGCCTCTGCCGCATCTGATAGCAGCACTGTGCTTACTTCGGAAAATGGCGGCAGCACCGTCTATTACATGGTTACCGGCGATAACGAAGTAGAAGTTTGCAGTAGTTCGGCGCCCTCATTAACAAATCCTTCCAGCTATACCGGTGAGATAACTATTCCTGCTAGCATTACGGTTGATGGGACGACCTATTCTGTAACCGGTGTTGGCAACGGTGCTTTTGAAAGCAGTACGGTGACAAAAGTCACGCTGCCTAATAGCATTGAGTACATTGGAAACGCTGCTTTTTGGAAAGCAGGACAGCTTAAGGAGGTTGTGCTTCAAGAAGGATTGAAGACAATTTCAGGCGTTGCTTTTCAAGAGTGTTCGAACCTGACTACGCTGAACATTCCTTCTACTGTGACTGAAATTGGTTCCAGTGCTTTTTGGCAGTGTGAATCTCTGACTTCTCTGACGATCCCGGCGGGCGTAACAGAAATTAAGGATAAAGTTTTTTACGGTTGTAGTAAGCTATCTGAGCTAAATATTTTAGGGGCTGTTACTTCAATAGGGAATCAAGCGTTTGCAGGGTGTCCCGCGTCAAACTTGACGATTCCCCAAACTGTTACGCATATTGGTACAGGCGCGTTCTTAGGATGCGGTGCCACATCGCTGACGATTCCTGAGGGTGTCACCGAGGGCTTGGCGAAAGCGCTTCTTGGATATGAACATGTCGATGGCATCATACTTCCGGAAAATAGTTCGTACAAGATTGACAGCGGTGTTCTTTATCATGGCACGGTGTTAGAAGCTGTCCTGGACCGGAAAATTAGCACCCTTACTGTTTTGCCAGGAACGACGGAAATTGCGGCGGGCGTATGCGCTGCTGATAAGGGTATCACGTCGGGGGTTGCTGTGAGTGCCTGTGGAGACTTAGTTACGATCGTTGTTCCGGAAAGTGTTCAGAAAATAGGAACAAATGCGTTCAATGGTGCGCTGAAATCTCCTGGTTCGACCTTGATCATGATGGGTGAAAAGCCGCCAGAGATTGAACGCCTTTGGACTGGAGGAAGGGATAATAATATCCCGACTGAAGAGAATTTGACGGTTATTATTCCTGCTGGTTCTGAAGACGCCTACAAGAATAATAACACTTTTGAACGTTATATTCTAAGTGAAGACGAAACCAAACCTGACATTACCTATGGTCTTACACTGGATAATACCGCGCTGACAGAGGGCAATACCTATACCCCTGCAATCACAGTTCCTACTGATGCGGCTGTAGATGTATCGTCCAGCGACACGAATGTGGCTACTGCGGTTTATGCTGACGGTGTTTTGACTGTTACGGGCGTCAAGGCGGGCAGCGCCACCATCACCGCCAGCATTAAGCTGAACAATGTGACACTGGTATCCAAGAAATGTACCGTCACCGTGACCACCGCACCCGTCCCGGCCACCGGCATCACCCTCAATCAGAACAGTCTGTTCCTGTACAGCAACACCACGCCCAACACCGCCACCCTGACGGCTATCGTTAAGCCTTCCAACTCCACTAGTACCGTGGTTTGGACCAGCAGCAATACCAATGTGGCTACGGTTTCTAACGGCGTTGTGACAGCGGTGGGCAATGGTACGGCCACCATCACGGCCAAAGCCGGTGATTACTCCGCCACCTGCGTAGTGACGGTTGAGCGGTATTCCTCCGGCGGCGGTTCTTCCGACAGCAGCGGATACAGCGTCTCCGTCCCCAGCAGCTCCAGCATCAAGAACGGCTCCATCTCGGTCAGCCCCCGCACTGCGGACAAGGGCGACACCGTGACCATCACCGTCAAGCCTGATGCTGGCTACGAGCTGGATGAACTGATCGTCACCGACTCCAAGGGTAACGAGCTTAGGCTCACCGACAGAGGCAACGACAAGTACAGCTTCACCATGCCTGCCTCCCGAGTGAGCATTGAGGTCAGCTTCGCAAAGATCAACGACGATCCTACGCCCAGCACAGGATTTGTGGACGTGGCCGAGAGCGCCTACTACTATGACGCTGTGGCCTGGGCCGTGGAAAACGGTATTACCAGCGGCACTACGGCGACCACCTTCTCTCCCGACGCATCCTGCACCCGGGCGCAGATGGTGACCTTCCTGTGGCGGGCCGCCGGTTCTCCCAGGGCGACAGGCGCCAACCCCTTCACCGATCTGGACTCCAGCGCCTACTATTATGAAGCGGTGCTGTGGGCGGTGGAGAACGGCATTACCGCAGGCACCAGCGCCACCACGTTCAGCCCTGACGCTATCGTGCCCCGCGGGCAGACGGTTACTTTCCTGTACCGGGCCAATGGTTCTCCGGCCGCCAGCGGCAGCAGCTTCTCGGATGTGTCCGCTGACGCTTACTACGCTAACGCCGTGGCCTGGGCCGTGGCCGAGAGCATCACCTCCGGCACCAGCGCAACTACCTTTGGACCGGACCAGTCCTGCACCAGAGCGCAGATCATGACCTTCCTGTACCGGGCCAACGCGTAAATCCATATTCCAAGCAATAGGAGGCAGGGGGCATAACGCCCCCTCCTTCTCCCAGCCCTTCGCTTTAGAGGAGGGCTGGGAGAAGGCCATCTTCTAACGAAAAAGAGATGTGACTGAACATTCCGGAGTGGTATCTTATGCCACTAAGCAAAAGAGATGAATGATGTCATGGCTGCCGCCATAGAATAGCCTGTGACAACTTCATATTCATAGGGAAAATTAGGCCCGAAAAGACTGAATCAGTCTTTCCGGGCCTTTGTTTTGTCGTTTTATACGGGATTTTACAAAAATTCCGACTTTCATGTAAAATCAGAGCATTTTCAAGTGAAGTCCTGATTTCCCCTCCTTTCCCGCCAGCATCCCTTCTTTTCGGCTCTCCAAGCTCTGAAAGAAAGCGATATTTTCTCCATCCTTCTGCTGGTATTCGCCATTGGGAGCGCACAAGACCTTTTCCTCGCTGCCGTGGCCCCCCCTGAAGATTTGGACATTGCCCTATTTCAAATCTTCGGAGGTACGAAAATGCCTGGTCATAGAAAATGTAAAAAACTTCCAAATAATTTGTCGTGTGTTCTTTGCCCGAACACATGAAGGATTATGATAACCCCCAAGGAGATATGAAAGGGGGTGTGTGCGCATGAACCCCGCAGAACGACGCCAGGAACTGCTGGAAGTGCTGTGCCTGAGAAGGCATGATACATACGACAATCTGGCCCGCGAATTCAACGTCTCAAAGATGACGATTCGCCGCGATGTTGCGGTGCTCATGTGTTCCTACCCGATTGAAACGGTCCACGGAGACCTCATGGATGTGTCAGGGTGATAGAAGGCTATTACCTCAATCACAGGTCCTCTGTGCGAAAGTCTCTCAACCTAAAGCAGACCGATCTGCTCAGGAGACTGAGAGATCAGCTTGCGGACGATTACCGCGACACGATCAACAGCATCCTCGTTTAGTTTGCTCCCTGACGCAAATTTCCAGCACCTTGAAAAACAGGGGAGTTGTTGCTGTGCAGGAAAGAAATTTATGAGACCTTGCATCCGAAAATATGTATGGCATGAAAAACGGCCAGACTTCTAAAAATTGCAAAATGCAATCTTTAGAAACAAAATCCTTTATTCAGGAAAATGCAGAAAAATGGGGGACTATAAGGCTGGCGAATAACTCACACGTTTGCGGGCCAAGAAGTATTTTCTGCCATATACATGCTGTAGCAGAAAATGGATTTGATTTGATTCGTGGCGGTGAACGCCGCGAACTCTGCGAGGTTTTTTGACAAGCTACAAAGGTGCAAAATGCGCCTTTGATTTTGCTCCTTCTTTTGTAAGCGATACCACTGGAAAATTAGGTGTTTATCAGGCTGGCTTTGTGGTTGTAGGGCCTCTGGTGACATGGGCAGAGGCTTGACACTTGACCGCCCTGGTCTGCTGGCGTTTCTAGACGCTGTGGAGGATGAAGGTGTGGACATGTTCCTGCTCTATGATCTCTCTCGCCTGGGCCAGGATATGGGCAAGGTGATTCGTTTCTGGCATTGGCTGCGTGGGCGCGGCGTCCATATCTATACGATTTCTGACGGCGAGATAGAACTGAGCGTAAACACTTTGCTTTTGGAAAGTGTCGGAAAATAAAAAGCGCCCCAGAGGGGCAAAAATCGAATAAAATACTAAAAAATTCAAGAAATTTTTTGTCCTGGCCTTGACATAAAGGTGTCTGAGGTCGTGGAACCGAATATGCTCGGCTCCGATGGCCTTGAGAATCTTATCGTGCGTGTGCCGGAAAGAATCGGGATCGAACATTCCTCCCGTCTTGGGTGACAGGAACATATATGGATTTCCCGGATGCTTCTTGTGTTCCTCCATCAGCAGATCCACCGCCTGCTGCGAGACGGGCAGGGCACGGACGGAGTTCTGGGTTTTCGGCAGGCTCACCACCGGTTCTCCCTTGATGCGGTTCACTTGTTTCGTGATGGTGATAGTCCTGTTCTCCACGTCCAGGTCTGTCCAGAGGAGGGCCAGTAATTCACCCCGACGCAGGCCTGTGGTCAGTTCCAGATAGAACGCCGCCAGCAGGCCGCGCTTGTCTGCTTCCATCAGGTAGGGCCTGATTTTTTCTTCTGGCAGCACTTTCATCTCCCGTTTTTCCAACTTTGGCAGCTTGCATCCTTTAGCGGGATTCACCAGGATCAGCCGCTCTGCCACTGCTTGTTCCAGGCAGTTATTTAGCAGAGTGTGGATTCCCCGCACCACCCGGACGCTCAAGCCTTTATCTTTCAACTCAATGTGCTTATACCGCTGCACCCTGCCGTTCTTTTGCAGGTCGTTATAGAACTTCTGGATTCGGATGGTGGTCAGCTTATCCAGCTTGATGTCGCCCAGCTCGGAGATGATGTGGTTGTTGATGTAGTTCAGGTAGTAGTCCTTTGTCTTTTCCCGAAGTCGAGGTTCGGCGTAGACCTCATACCACATCTTCACCCAGCTTTTCACCGTGTGGGTGCCGCTGTGGTTCATGTCCAGCCGCTGACTGTCCGCGATGGCTTTCTTCAGCTTTTCCTTAACTTCCGTTTGGGTCTTGCCCAGTACGTTCTTGATTTTCTGTTTTCCGGTCACTGGGTCATAGGCCGCCGTGTAGAATCCCTCCCAGCGGCCATCCTTGCGCTTTCGGATACTGCCTTCGCCATTGGCCCGTTTCTTTGCCATACCGTTTATTCCTCCATGATATCTGTCAGGCAGCCGTCATTTTCATCGAAACTCTCTACGGCCAGCATCATTCCCAGGCGGAAGCCGGGGATGAACTTTTCGATGGCAAGCGTACTGCTGATCTCATCCTGCGCATTCACCAGATTCAGAAGCAGATGCTTTTCTTCGTCTTTGAGCCGCGCCATCAGCTTTTCCTCACACTTCTCCGCTTTCTCCATGACCTTCTGCAAATCAGATCCTGGTGCAATCTGCCTGTCGCATAGGGTGATGTTGCCGTAATAGAGTTCCTCCAGTGTCTTTCGCATCTGTGCCGCCTCCTTTTAGCGACACACAATATCATCCCCTGGCCTTAATAGCCATCCCAACCAGGCAGTGTTATCAGAATGTTATCAATTCAGCGGCGGCACTTGGTTCTCCAAGTGCCGCCGCTGAATTGATCAGCTTACTCCTGTGCTCCGCTTCACCCATTCCCGAAGTTCCTCCTTGGGAATTACGATGCGGGAGCCGATCTTCAGTGCGGGGAACCCCTCTGTCCGAACCAGCTCGTATGCACCGGCGCGGGAGATGCTCAGTGCCGCCGCCATCTCCGGGACGGAGAGCATCAGCGGAAGTTCCTCGTAAGATTTTACTTTTTTCATGTATCCCTTTCTACCTTCCATGCGGAAGGATTTTCATTTGTTATCATTCTCTTGTTGATTTACTTTCCCTCCATCTGATGGAGGGGGAGTCCTGCGGAAAGTACGGTTCAAAATATGGCTGCGTCAAACAGGATTGCTTGAAAAACTTTCGCCTTGTATTCTTTCCCGTTTCAAGCTATACTGATATCATATCAAGATTTTTTCTGGGGGTATCGTCATGAGTACTGCTGAAATTGAGGAATCCATTCGTACGGCCACTATATCTCTGGAGATGGAAGGCCTGCATATTGACTCGCAGTATGCTGATTGGTGTCGGCAGATGCTTTCTGGTAAGATTTCTATGAAAGAATATATTGCCATGGTTATCGAAAGGGCAAAGGGTTGACACATGGCGTACAGCATGAAAAGCACGTCGGATCATTGCTATGAGGGAACCACTTGTCTGATCAACAAATTGGACATCCGCGACGAGCATAAATTGGCAGAGGTCGAAGCGGCGATTGTGTTGGGAAAACTTACCGCTTTGAAACAGCGTCCGGTACAGGGCACTTTCGACTTCGAGCATTATAAGCAGATACACCGATTCCTGTTTTGCGACCTCTACGATTGGGCAGGCCAAATCAGAGATATCGACATTTCCAAAAAGGGAACCACATTTATTGCTGCAAATGAAATCGAAACCTGTGCCAAGCCCTGCTTTGAGAGGCTGCAATCATTTTGTACAGAGGGTCTAAGTCACCGAGACGTGGCGGAGGGTGTTGCGGATTTTTACCACACCATCAATATGCTGCACCCTTTCCGTGAAGGGAATGGTCGGACACAAAGGGCGTTCTTTGCACAATGGGCGGAAGAACGGTTAGGCTACAGGTTTGATCTTGCCGCACTTGACCCGGATGAGCTTATGATCGCAACGATTTATGCGGCGCAAGGTGTTATGGATCATCTGGTAAACTGCTTTGATAGGATGCTGCAGCCGTTCGACATGAATATGGGCATAAACATGACCAAGCTATAGGTTGACTTGCCTCCCGCTAAATAGCGGGAGGCATATGTTGTCTATACGGCACTCAACATGCGCCCTTGCCGACAGGGACTTCGCAGGAGCTGCGGTCAGTCCATGGTCATACCGCCCATACCGAATCCATGGTACTGCTGGTATTCTTCCTCCTGGTCGCCGTCATCCACCATGACGGCCACGCCATGTTCGATCCTTCTGCCCATTGCCAGCATCCGTTCGATCTCATCCTCGCTGTGATGAACAGTTTCCAGGTGGAAGCGGTCATTGTCGCCGGCGGCCTGTGCCTCAAAGATGGAGGCGAGGCCGCACACCGCGTCGTCCAGTGTCGGTTCCGG
>OIYT01002313.1_pt1 | contig 11797 bp, 8 predicted proteins | sample 1588201 | NCBI WGS metagenome assembly OIYT01 (sample SAMN03283260) | human gut metagenome | biome: human-associated habitat; material: feces | host: Homo sapiens | place: USA | collected 2013
CCGGCCAGCACCCCGGCGGCCTGGTGGTGGTCCCGGACGACAAGGATATGGAGGACTTCTGCCCGGTGCAGCACCCGGCGGACGCCGATGATTCCGATACTATCACCACCCATTTTGAATATCACTCCATGGAGGCCAACATCCTGAAGCTGGATATGCTGGGACACGATGACCCCACCATGATCAAAATGCTGGAGGACCTGACCGGCGTGAACGCGCGGGCCATCCCCTTGGATGACCCGGATACCATGAGTATTTTCACCTCGTCCAAGGTGCTGGGCTTTGAAAATGACGAGATACTGGGGCCCACCGGCGCCGTGGCTATCCCGGAGTTCAACACCCGGTTCACCCGCGGTATGCTGATGGATACCATGCCCCAGGATTTCAATACCCTGGTACGGTTGTCCGGCTTCTCCCACGGTACCGACGTGTGGCTGGGCAATGCCCGGGACTTGATCGTGGGCGGCACGGCCAGCGTTTTGGAGACGGTGGGCTGCCGCGATGATATCATGTTGTACCTGATCTCCATGGGGCTGGAGCCGAAGATGAGCTTTAAGATTATGGAGGCGGTGCGTAAGGGCAAAGTAAAGAAAAAGGGCTTCGAGGACGGCTGGGAGGAGGCTATGCGGGAGCATCAGGTGCCGGATTGGTATATCGGCTCTCTGGCCAAGATCGGCTATCTGTTCCCTAAGGCCCACGCTGTGGCCTATGTGATGATGGCGTTCCGTATTGCGTGGTTCAAGGTGCATGAGCCGCTGGCCTTCTACGCTACGTTCTTCTCCATCCGGGCCAAGGCCTTCGACGCGGAGTACTGCTGCGCGGGCAAGGATGCGGTGAAGCGGAAGATCCGGGAGATCGAAAACAACAAGGATGCCACGGCGGTGGAGCAGAACCTGCTGACCACCCTGGAGGTGTGCTATGAGTTCTATCTCCGGGGCTTCCATTTTGACACCATTGATATCTACAAATCCGACGCCACCAAGTTCATCGTGACGGAAAACGGCCTGCTGCCGCCCTTCACCACCGTCCACGGCCTTGGCGACGCGGCGGCCATCGACACGGTGGAGAAGCGGGCGGGGAAGACCTTCATCTCCATCGAGGAGTTCGCTATGTGCTGCAACAAGCTGTCCAAGACCCACATCGAGCAGCTGAAGGCCCTGGGGGCTTTCGCGGGCATGGCGGAGACCAGCCAGATGACGCTGTTCTGATTTTTGACAGACGACAGCTGTAAACCACAATTTGACTACTGAATTTGTGCGTTTTTCTGATAGACATTTGGAGAAAACGCATGTACAATCACAGTTGCAAATAAAAGAAGAAAAGGAGCGATTTACTATGCTGAACGCAAAAGTCAAGGACCTTCTGAACCAGCAGGTCAACAAGGAGTTTTACTCCGCCTACCTGTACCTGGACTTCTCCAACTACTTCGAGAGCCGGGGCCTGAGCGGCTTCGCCAACTGGTACAAGATCCAGGCTCAGGAGGAGCGGGACCACGCCATGCTGTTCTACCAGTATCTGCACAACAACAATGAGACCGTGACCCTGGATGCAATTGCCAAGCCGGACCAGGTGCTGGACAGCGACATGGCGGTGCTGAAAGCCGGCCTGGAGCACGAGATCTACGTTACCAGCCTGATCAACGATATCTACGCCGCCGCCTATGAGGTGAAGGACTTTCGTACCATGCAGTTCCTGGACTGGTTCGTGAAGGAGCAGGGCGAGGAGGAGACCAACGCCAACGACCTGATCTCCAAGATGGAGCTGTTCGGCTCCGATCCCAAGAGCCTGTACATGCTCAACAGCGAGCTGGCAACCCGCGCTTACAGCGCGCCGTCTCTGACGCTGTAAGCCAAATCACGCATATAAAAAGCGGCCGCTGACGCGACCGCTTTTTTATTTATTCCGGCGAAGTGGTGGCTCAGACACTGATCCTGGACTCCTCGTTCTTGATCTCCCAATGGATCAGGAAGGTCAGCGCACCCCGCAGCAGGATGATGGCGCCCAGGGTGATGAGCTCCTGAGGCTCCCGGACAATGGCGGTGCGGAGGACCTCGCCGCCCAGCTTGAACTCCAGCGCCAGAGCGATGCCCTGAGCCAGAACCAGGCGGACATGTGGGTCCTTGCGAAAACACCCGGCAATGCTCCGCACCGCAGCCACCAGCAGCACCGCGACGCCCACACACTCCAAAAACAGCACGCCGAACTGGACGATAAACTGGAAGCCCTCTTCCAAAAGCTCAAGCAAAGTCATAACGCGCCCTCCTCAAACGTTTGCGTTAAGGATATCTTAGCATATTTTGAAAAAATTACAAGAAAAATCTCAAAAATTATGCAACCAGGCCGACCGGAGAGACCGGTCGGCCTGGTTGCCGTGTGGAAGGGGAGGGGCTCAGCCCTCCAGTTTGGCGTTGCACCTGGACAGAAAGCGCTCGTTGTTGATGATGGCGCGGGTGTGGCTGCCCTGGCTGATGGGGCCCTTTTCGTCCCAGGCCTTTACGCTGAAGTCCACCATCTTGCCGTTCTCGGAGACGGCGGTGATCTCCGCCTCCGCCCAGACCTTCATGCCGATGGGGGTGGGGGCGTCGTGGCTGATGTCCAGATGGGTGCCCACGCTGCCCTGGCCCTCCTCCAGAAAGCTCTGGAGCACGGTCATGGCGGCGTTTTCCATCATAGCGGCCAGAAAGGGCGTGCCGAACACAGGCAGGGCGCCGGAGCCGATGGCCGCGGCGGTCAGCTCCTGCGTGACGGGCTGCTCCAGCCGGCACTTTGTTCCGATCAAAATCATGGGAAATTCCTCCTTTGTAAAATGCTTTACAGGTACAGTGTACACGAAAAATTGGAATTTGCAAGAAAAACCGGCGCTAATCTCAGCGCCGGTTTCGTGTGATTTAAATGCCAAGCTCCGTCCACAGCGTGTTGTACAGCGCCCGAGTCTCGGCGGGCAGGACCAGATAGGCCTCGCACCGGTCCAGGACCTCCTGGGGAGCGGCCATGATCTCATAGAGCTCCGGGTCCAGCTCCTCTTCGTAGCACTCCTCGTAGTAGGCGGGATACGCCTCCAGCGCCTCCTCATTGGGAGAGGCGTACCAGATATAGTCCATGTTGGCCAGGTTGGCGTCAGTGGAGGCGATGAAGTTGATCCACGCCTCTGCCTCCTCCTTGTGGGGGGCGTCTTTCAGGACGCACATGGCGTCCATGAACCAGTTGCTGCCCTCCTCGGGGATGACGAAGGCCAGGTCCTCGTTATTCTCCAGCATACTCAGGTAGTCGCCGGCGTAGTAGGCTCCGATGGCGGCGTTGCCGCCCTCCAGCTTCTGGAAGATCTCATCCATGACGAAGGACTGATAGACGCCGTTTTTCTTAGCGTCCGACAACAGCTGGAAAGCCTCCCGCAGCTCGCCCTCGTCGGTGGTGTTCAGGGAGTAGCCCAGATACAGCAGGGCGGTGGCCATGGCGTCCCGGGAGTTGCGGAACATCAGGACGTTTCCGGCGTACTGGGTGTCGAACATGGCGCCCCAGCTGGTGATGGGCCCATCCACCATGGTGGTGTTGTAGATGATGCCCACGGTGCCCCAGGCGTAGGGAACGGTGTACTTGTTCTCCGGGTCGTAGGGCAGGTTTTTGAAGCGGTCGGAGATCAGCTCGAAGTTGGGGATGTTGTCATAGTCCAGCTCCGCCAGCATGTCCTCCTCGATGAGCTGGGAGATCATGTAGTCGGAGGGGACGATGACGTCGTAGTCCCCGGCGCCGCTTTTCAGCAGGGAGTAGAGGGCCTCGTTGCTCTCAGCGGTCTGATAGTTGACCACGATGCCGGTCTCCTCCTCGAACTGGGTGATGAGCTCCTCGTCGATATACTCGCCCCAGCTGCACACGTTGACCACCGGCTGGGAGTTGGTGGCGCTGGTGAGCATCGTCACGCTGATGATAAAAGCGGCGCCCAGCGCCACGGCGGCGCCACGGCGCAGCCACTGTCCCCGGGGAGAGGAGAAGGTCCGGGATACCCGCTCGGCCACGGGGCCGCGGCGGCGGGCGGCCTGTCCGCCCTTGCGCTCCAGCCGGGCCTCCCGCACGTTGACGATGACCAGCAGCAGCAGCACCGTCACGAACAGCAGGGTGGAGATGGCGTTGATCTCCGGCGTGACCCGCTTTTTGGTCATGCCGTAGATGGTCATGGCCAGGGTGGAGGAGGACGAACCGGCGGTGAAGTAGCTGATGATGAAGTCGTCCACGCTCATGGTGAAGGCCGTCAGGGCGCCGGAGACGATGCCGGGCTTGATCTCCGGCAGAATGACCTTCCAGAAAGCCTGCATCCAGGTGCAGCCCAGGTCCATGGCGGCGTCCACCAGGTTCTTGTCCATCTGCCGCAGCTTGGGGCCGACGGACAGGATGACATAGGGGATGTTGAACGCCACGTGGGCGATCAGCAGGGTGCCGAAGCCCAGGGTCAGGCGTGTGGGCAGTTCGATCACGCCCTGCGCGCCGTTGAACCAGCGGGCAAAGTCCCCCCAGAAGCCGAAGAAAGCCACAAAGAACAGGCACATGGCAACGCCCGTGACGATGTCGGCGTTCATCATGGGGATGTTGTTGATCGTGGTCAGCACGCCGCGGCTGCGCCGCCGGAGACAGAAAAACCCGATGGCGGCGAAAGTGCCCGCGAAGGTGGCGATGGCCGTTGCCAGCAGGGACACCAGCAGCGTGGTGTAGACGCTCTGCATGATGAGCCGGTCGCTGAAGAGCTTCTTGTACCAGTCCAGCGAGAAGCCGGACCAGACGATGTTGCTGTTTCCCCTGTTGAAGGAGAAGACGATCAGCAGAAAAATGGGGGCGTACAGAAACAGAAACACCAGGGCCGTGAAGACCCGGTTGAAGACAGACGTTCTCTTTTTCACAGCATCACCGCCTGTTCCTCGCCCTCACCGAAGCGGTTCATGACCACCATGCACACCACGACGATGACCATCATCACAAGCGAGATGGCCGCGCCCAGCTGGGGGTTGTAAGCGCCGCCCAGGAACTGCTGCTCGATGAGGTCGCCCAGCAGAAGGTCGGTGCCGCCGCCCAGCATCTTGCTGATGGCGAAGGTGGAGACGGAGGGGACGAATACCATGGTGATGCCGGAGAGGATGCCCGGGAAGGACAGGGGCAAAATCACCCGGCGGAACACGTTGAAGGAGTTGGCTCCCAGGTCCCGGGCCGCCTCGATGAGAGAGCGGTCCAGCTTGATGATGACGGAGTAGATGGGCAGGATCATGAAGGGCAGGTAGTTGTAGACCATGCCCAGCACCACGGCGCCCTGGGTGTTCAGCATGTGGAAGAACTGGATGTCCGTGCCGAAGACGCTGTTATAGAGGTCGATCAGGCCGATGCTCTGGAACAGGCGGTTCAAAAGGCCGTTGTTCTCCAGAATGGACATCCAGGAGTAAGTCCGCAGCAGGAAGTTGATCCACATGGGCAGCATGATGAGCACCATGGCGATCCGCTGGAAGCCGGGACCCTCCTTGCTCATCATGTAGCTGACGGGATAGCCGATCAGAAGACAGATGACGGTGGCGATGAGGGCCAGCTTGAAAGAGCGGCCGAACACCACCGCGTAGGTGCCCATATTGGAAAAGTTATCCAAGGTGAAACCGCCCTCGGCGGAGGAGAAAGCGTAGACCACCACCATGATGATGGGGGCCACCACGAACAGGGCCATCCACACCACATAGGGAATGGCGAGGCGAGAGAGCTTATTCTTCATCCCCGCTCTCCTCCTCGTCCAGCGCGAGGCTGGCGTCGTCCAGTTCGTCATACTCCTCGGAGAAGGAGGAGTAGTCGCCGAACATACCGGAGTATTGGCTCTTCTTCATGACATGGATGCCGTCTGGGTCGATCTTGATGCCGATGCGGGCGCCGACAGGGGAGTGGTCCGTGGTCTGGATCAGCCACTTGAAGCCCCGGAAGTCCACGATGATGTCGTACTGCATACCCTTGAAGGTGACGCCCGTGACAGTGCCGGTCAGCTGGCCCTGCTCCACGGGGACGATGTCGATGTCCTCGGGCCGGATGACCACGTCCACAGGCTCGTTCTCGGCGAAGCCGCCGTCCAGGCAGGGGAACTGCTTGCCGTACATCTGGACCAGCCTGTCGTGGACCATGACGCCGTCGATGATGTTGGACTCGCCGATGAAGTCCGCCACAAAGGCGTTTTTCGGCTCGTTGTAGATATCCTCAGGGGTGCCGATCTGCTGGATGGAGCCCTTGTCCATGACCACGATGGTGTCGGACATGGTCAGGGCCTCCTCCTGATCGTGAGTGACATAGATAAAAGTGATGCCCACCTGCTGCTGGATGCGCTTCAGCTCGATCTGCATATCCTTGCGGAGCTTCAGATCCAGGGCGCCCAGGGGCTCGTCCAGGAGCAGGACCTTGGGCTTGTTCACCAGGGCCCGGGCGATGGCCACCCGCTGCTGCTGGCCGCCGGAGAGGGCGTCGGGCTTGCGGTTTTCAAAGCCTTTCAGGTTGATGACCTCCAGCATCTCCATGACCCGCTCCCGGATCTCCTCCTCGGAGATCTTTACCTTTTTCTTTCCGGTGGGATCGCCGGGATCGGGGCGACGCTGCATCCGCAGGCCGAAAGCGATGTTCTCAAACACGTTCAGGTGGGGGAACAGCGCGTACTTCTGGAAGACGGTGTTGATCTGCCGCTGATAGGGCGGAACGTCATTAATCCTCACACCGTCAAAGAGGACGTCTCCCGACGTTGGTGTCGTGAAGCCGCCAATAATCCGCAGCGTGGTGGTTTTGCCGCACCCGCTGGGCCCTAACAGTGTGAGGAATTCCTTGTCATTGATGTAGAGATTAATGTTGTTCAATACAGGTTCGTTGTCGTACGCCATGCACAGGTCGCGCAGGCGAATCAACTCTTTGGACATGTATCCTCCCCCATTTCAATCATAATATTGTTTGAACAAATAGCGCCTCTTTTCTCTGTTGAGGGGGAACCTTTCTCGTCGAAATTCAGCAATTTGAACTATATCGGAAGTACCCCCAAATGTCAAGGGTATGACCACATTTTATCCAGATTTTATTTTTGGGGAAAATATTTGTCCCGGAAGGGGATGTCCGCCACGGTGAACGCCCTGCCCCGCAGGTAGTTCAGCAGCCCCGCGTCGGTGGGGAGGTCGAAGTGCAGCTTGTAGGAGTACAGGGCCTGGCGGGTCTCGTGATACCGCTTGTTGACCGCGCCGTTTCCGTACTTGCCGTCCCCCAGCAGGGGGCAGCCGATCTCCGCCATGGAGACGCGGATCTGGTGGGTCCGGCCGGTCAGCAGCCGGCACTCCACCAGGGACAATTCTCCCCGGGTCTCCAGGGTCTTATAAAGGGTGACGGCGGTCTTGCCGCCGGGGACGGGCCTGTAATAGAAAGAGACCAGCTTTTTCGCCTCGTCCTTCAGCAAAAAGCCCTCGATCCTGCCCTCCGCGGGCCGGGGGCGGCCCACAGCGACGCAGAGATAGGACTTCTCCAGCTCGTGGTCCCTGATCTTCTCATTGATGATCCGCAGCGTCTCGGCGTTTTTGGCGGCGATGACGATGCCGCCGGTGTTCCGGTCGATGCGGTTGCACAGGGCCGGGGCGAAAGCGTTCTCCCACCTGGGGTTCCACTCCTTCTTCTGGTACAGATACGCCTGGATATGGTTGATGAGGGTGTTGACCTTCTCCGTCTCGTCGGCGTGGACCACCAGGCCGGGGCGCTTGTCCACCAGCAGCAGGTTCTCGTCCTCGTAGACGATGTTCAGCTGGGGTCTGAACACGGTCAGGAAGAGATTTTCCTCGTTGGGCTTGTCAAAGAACTCGTCGTTGATATATAATTGTAAAACGTCCCCGGCGTTCAGGCGGTCGTCCCGCCTGGCGCCCTTGCCGTTGACCTTGATGCGCTTGATGCGGATGTACTTTTGCAGCAGGGCAGGGGGGAGCAGGGGCAGATTTTTGGACACAAAGCGGTCCAGCCGCTGTCCGGCGTCGTTTTTCCCAATGGTGAATTCCCGCATGGCGGACCTCCTGTGGCAAAATTCGAATCGACATTATCATACCCGTTTGCCGGGCGGTTGTAAAGTCCGGCGAAAATTTTTCAAATTGGTTGGTGCATATGATGGACAAAAACAAGACTCCCAAGAGACGCTTCAGCTATGTCTGGCCCCTGGCGGGGCTGTATCTGCTGTATTTGGCCTACCAGCTCGTCCGGAACGCGCTGGACGGCACCACCGCCTATCCCGTCATGGCCGTGGCGGGCGCTGTGGTTTTCATCGCCATCGGCGGTTTTCTGCTCTACCGGGAGTGGAAGACCTACCAGTACGATCTGGCCCACAAGGACGATCCCTCCACCTGGAGCGACGACCCGACGGTCTGGGCCGACGCGGCGGCGGAGGCCCTGCGGCGGTACATCCGGGAATGCGGCGTGCCCTGCTACGATGAAAGGACCCGGCGGGGTCTGGTGCGGCACCTGTATGTCCGCACGAACAGCGCGGGGCAGTCATTGGTCTGCGTGCTGGTCAACGGGAGGAAGCTGCCCTGCGAGGACGCGCTGGTGTCGTTTATGCGGCAGGCGCTGCCGAATGCCGTGGGCGTGGTGCTGGGCGTGAACACCCAGCCCACCGGGGCTGTACTGGGCAGTGAATACCGCACCCTGTGGGGCGCGGACGTGCTGGAGGATACCCTGTGCGGCCTGTCCTTCCGGCTGAGCGTGCCGTCCTTTTATCAGGTGAACCATGACATGGCGGAGGTGCTGTACGATACCGCTGTGGACTTCGCGGGACTGACCGGGCACGAGACGGTGCTGGACCTGTACTGCGGCGCGGGCACCATCACCCAGGTGATGGCCCGGCGGGCGGCGAGGGTCATCGGCGCGGAGATCGTGCCGGAGGCCATTGCCGATGCCAAAGAAAACGCAAAACGCAACGGCATCGGAAATGTGGAGTTCCTCTGCGGCGACGCGGCGGACGCGGCGGCGGACTTCGCCGCCCGGGGCCTGCGCCCGGACGTGATATGCGTGGACCCGCCCCGCAAGGGGCTCAGCCCGGAGGTGGTCGCCGCAGCGGCATCGATGGCGCCGCAGCGTATCGTCTACGTCTCCTGTGATCCGGCGACCCTGGCCCGGGATGTGAAGCGGTTTGCCCAGGCGGGCTATGCCGCCGTCCGCGCCGCGGCTGTGGATATGTTCCCCGGTACGGCGAATGTGGAGACGGTGGTGCGGCTGGAACGCTGTGTATAACAAAAGAAAACCCGCCCGTGGGGTCTTCCCGCGGGCGAGTTTTTCGTTATAATACAAAGATCCACCGGAAAAACCGGTGGAAAACCCATTGACAATATGGAAAAAAATTGGTATAATGACTTGCTTTATATTGGGAAAGTGGCGGCATAGCCCCACTTTCATCTATGTGCAGTATACCATCTCCGCCGGCAAAGCACAAGGGGTTGTGGTCAAAATGAACCAACAGGCCCGTGCGTGTCACGGCGGAGCGCCCCCGCGGCCGCACAGGTCAGCGGCTGCGGGAGGGAAATAAGAACAGAAAGGCGTGATCGTAGAGATGGCGAAAGACAAGTACTACGGCAAGACCCTGCGAAAGAACTTTGCCCGCCACGAGGAAGTCATGGCAATGCCCAACCTGCTGGAGATCCAGAAGAAGTCCTATCAGTGGTTTCTGGATACCGGCCTGCGCGAGGTGTTTGCCGATGTGGCCTCCATCGTGGACTATGCCGGTAATCTGGAACTGAGCTTCATTGATTACAGCATGGACGAAAAGCCCAAGTACGACGTGGAGGAGTGCAAGGCGCGCGACGCCACGTATGCCGCCCCCATGAAGGTGCTGGTGCGCCTGCACAACAAGGAGACCGGAGAGATCAAGGAGAACGAGATCTTCATGGGCGACTTCCCCCTGATGACCCACGGCGGCACCTTTGTCATCAACGGCGCCGAGCGCGTGGTGGTCAGCCAGATCGTCCGTTCCCCCGGCATCTATTACGGCAAGGAGATCGATCTGAAGACCGATCTGCCGCTGCTGACCAGCACCGTCATCCCTTACCGCGGCGCGTGGCTGGAGTACGAGACCGACACCAGCGAGGTGTTCTGGGTCCGTATCGACAAGAACCGCAAGCTGCCCATCACCTGCCTGATCCGCGCCCTGGGCCTGAAGACCGACGCGGAGATCCTGGAGCGCTTCGGCGATGACCGCCGCATCGTGGCTACCCTGGAAAAGGATACCTGCAAGACCTATGAAGAGGCCATGCTGGAGATCTACCGCAAGCTCCGCCCCGGTGAGCCCCCCACGCTGGACTCCGCCGAGACGCTGCTGCAAAACCTGTTCTTCGACCCGCGCCGCTATGACCTGAGCACCGTGGGCCGGTACAAATTCAACAAGAAGCTGACCTTCTGGACCCGCGCCAAGGGCCAGAAGCTGGCCATGCCCGTGGCCGATCCCGCCACCGGCGAGATCCTGTTCGAGGACGGCCATGTGCTCACCGCCGACGACTGCACCCTGATGGACACCGTGGGTGTGCCTGAGGTCAGCGTCACGCTGGACAGCGGCGACACCATCCGCATCTTTACCAACAAGATGTGCGATATGCGCCACTATGTGGACTTTGATCCCCGTGAGCTCTGCGGCATCAAGGAGCGCGTGCGCTTTGATGTGCTGCAGGAGCTGCTGGGCAAGTACAGCGGCGACGAGCTGGTGAAGCAGTGCCGCCTCCACGCCGACGATCTGGTGCCCAAGCACATCATCGTGGACGACATCTTCGCGTCCATCAACTACATGAACGCCCTGGCCCACGGTCTGGTGACCAAGGACGATATCGACCACCTGGGCAACCGCCGCCTGCGCTGCGTGGGCGAGCTGCTGCAGAACCAGTTCCGCATCGGCTTCAGCCGCATGGAGCGCGTCATCCGTGAGCGCATGACCATCCAGGATCTGGATATCGTTACGCCCCAGAGCCTGATCAACATCCGGCCTGTCACCGCGGCCATCAAGGAGTTCTTCGGCTCCAGCCCCCTGAGCCAGTTCATGGACCAGACCAACCCCCTGGCGGAGCTGACCCACAAGCGCCGTCTCAGCGCCCTGGGCCCCGGCGGTCTGAGCCGCGAGCGCGCCAACATGGAGGTCCGCGACGTCCACTACAGCCACTACGGCCGCATGTGCCCCATCGAGACCCCCGAAGGTCCCAACATCGGCCTGATCTCCTATCTGGCGACCTACGCCCGTATCAACGAGTACGGTTTCATCGAGGCCCCCTACCGCGCCGTGGACAAGACCACCGGCAAGGTCGCGGGCGAGATCACCTATATGACCGCCGACGAGGAGGACAACTACATCGTCGGCCAGGCCGCCGAGCCCGTGGACGAGAACGGCTGCCTGATCAACGCCCGTGTTACCGCCCGGTACCGGGACGAGATCGTGGAAGTGGAGCGGGAGCGCATCGACTACGTGGACGTGTCTCCCCGTATGATGGTCTCCATCGCTACCGCCATGATCCCCTTCCTGCCCAACGATGACGCAAACCGTGCTCTGATGGGCGCAAACATGCAGCGTCAGGCCGTGCCTCTGCTGAAGCCTCACGCACCCATCGTGGGCACCGGTATGGAGCACAAGATCTGCCTGGACTCCGAGGTGGCCGTGCTGGCCGAGGGCGACGGCGTTGTCACCAAGGTGGATGCCACCAACGTCTCCGTCAAGTACGACAGCGGCGAGACCAAGGACTACAAGCTCATCAAGTTCCTGCGCTCCAACCACGGCACCTGCATCAACCAGCACCCGATCGTCGAC
>OIYT01002315.1_pt1 | contig 11789 bp, 8 predicted proteins | sample 1588201 | NCBI WGS metagenome assembly OIYT01 (sample SAMN03283260) | human gut metagenome | biome: human-associated habitat; material: feces | host: Homo sapiens | place: USA | collected 2013
TCCTGCGCTGCAAGACCGGCATCTCCCGCATCGATCTGGACCAGCTGCTCTACTGTGAAGTGCTGGGCCGCACTGCTGGTCATTGCGCTGTTCCCGACAGGCGGCACCGCGCTGCAGGATGCCACTGAGCTGGTCGTCACCCTGCCGCTGCTGCTGGCACTGGTGCACTGGATCGCGCCTTCGGTGCGCGCGCTGTCGCACTCTTCGCTCAAGCTGCAGCTGCAGTTCGGCGTGGACGGCAGCGCAGGTTTTTACCGCATTGAAAAGTCCGGCACTTTGCTCCGCCTGAAGGCCGAATAAAATCACAGTGCGCATTCGTTCCACCCTTAATACGCAAAACGCCCCTCGGCTTCCGCAGCAGGAAACCGAGGGGTGTTTGTTATGCTTTATTTGTGTCGGGTCAAGCCCTTACGCCATTACTTGCGGGGATTCTTGATCGCAGCCTGGGCGGGCGATAAAATTGCAGAGTTCTCCTTTCCAGAAATATCATTTCACTTTCCGTTGCGCCCGTGGTTCTTTTTTGTAAGCCCCGCGTATGCGGGGAAAAGCGCCTTTGCGCACCGCCCATAGCATCAGCCGTAGGATCACCCCCGCGTATGCGGGGAAAAGTAGTCGCCCACTGCGTCCGCCAGAATGCCGTAAGGATCACCCCCGCGTATGCGGGGAAAAGCAAAAGAAGAGCCCTACCGGCCTTGTCACCCGGGGATCACCCCCGCATGTGCGGGGAAAAGGAGCCGACGAACAGGGCGTAGGTGGAGTAGCCGGGATCACCCCCGCGTATGCGGGGAAAAGCCAAAGGTGATGAACTTGGTCTTAGTCAGACCAGGATCACCCCCGCATGTGCGGGGAAAAGGTGGCGATGGTAACGACCGCGGTCTCCACGCCAGGATCACCCCCGCATGTGCGGGGAAAAGAATTGCGGGTCGAAACTTGCTTTGCGGACAATGGGATCACCCCCGCATGTGCGGGGAAAAGTAATCTCTTTGTTTTCAGGAGAATAGAACCTAAGGATCACCCCCGCGTATGCGGGGAAAAGCGAATATCGGTCGTTCTTTCCTGCACGTCCGTGGGATCACCCCCGCGTATGCGGGGAAAAGAATGGAAACTATGACACGCAGGCATGCGGTGGGGGATCACCCCCGCGTATGCGGGGAAAAGGTGGACTTGGCCAGAATGCCCGCTTCAAAGCCAGGATCACCCCCGCGTATGCGGGGAAAAGGCATAGTCCTTGTATGCGTGGGACATGTCCACGGGATCACCCCCGCGTATGCGGGGAAAAGTTACAGGCTGCTGAAGGTTTTCGTCTCTAAACCAGGATCACCCCCGCGTATGCGGGGAAAAGATTTCTGGCACTACGCTGATAACTACGCAACAGGGATCACCCCCGCGTATGCGGGGAAAAGCGCCCAGCTTGAGGGAGCGTCTCCATTGGCACAGGATCACCCCCGCGTATGCGGGGAAAAGCGGGATTTCTCCCGGCTTCCTCCTTTCTTACAGGGATCACCCCCGCGTATGCGGGGAAAAGGAGAGCGTAAACGACGGCACAGCAATCCGCGCGGGATCACCCCCGCGTATGCGGGGAAAAGCTCGGAGTTGTCAAGCTAATACCTCAGTTACCAGGATCACCCCCGCGTATGCGGGGAAAAGCAGGCGAGTACGGGAGCCAGACACACAGACCGCAGGATCACCCCCGCGTATGCGGGGAAAAGGGTTAAAATCTCGCTGAAATTTCGCGCGTCTGAGGATCACCCCCGCGTATGCGGGGAAAAGTTCCAACGTTCCATCCGCCTTCCGGTGCGGTCGGGATCACCCCCGCGTATGCGGGGAAAAGGCGTTTGTGCGTAGTTGCTGCGCATCTCGGACGGGATCACCCCCGCGTATGCGGGGAAAAGAAGAGAAAAGGAGAAAACAATGGAACACATCTAGGATCACCCCCGCGTATGCGGGGAAAAGCACAGGGAGCGTTGGACGGCACAGAAACAGATAGGATCACCCCCGCGTATGCGGGGAAAAGACTAAAAAGATCCCGTAGCACCGTGCCTCCTGTTGCTATTGTACCGCTGTTTCCTTCAGTTTGCAATAAACCTGTTGTATCAGACGGCAGTCCGGCAGGGCGCGATGCTCCACTTTTTCTGCCAGCTGAAAATGCTGTGCCAGCGTCACCAGCTTATAATTTGCGATCCTTGCAAGGTTTCGGCGGGCAAGTTGTGCAAGGTCGATCTGGCGGTTGGTCGGTGCCGGAAAGCCATATCGTTTGCAGGTCATGCGCAGAAACTCCAGATCAAAGGCAATATTATGTCCCACCAGTGGGTCTTTGCCAATAAACAACAAAAAGCTATTCAGCGCTTCCCGTGGTTCTGTTCCCTGCTGCAATTCCGCAGCGCTGAGTCCTGTCAGGGCTGTGATCTCTGCCGGAACGTTTTCTTCCACGCAGACCAGCATGGTCAGCTCCTCCACCGGTACACCGTCCCGGACCCGCAGCGCTCCATATTCGATGATGGAATCGGACGCGGCTTTCAGGCCGGTGGTTTCCAGATCGATCACGGTGTAATTGCCTGTGCTCGGCTTTGTTCTGCCCGCTTTCCGCGCCATTTGCTGCTGTGCCGCTTTGCTGAACCCGGGTTTCAGGTCGATTTGGTTTTGTTCGGCCTGCGGCAGCGGTCGTCGCATCAGTTTGATCCCGTCAAAGTCCACGGTTTCCCATGCGGTATTGTGGGTGCGAAAATCCATCCGCTGCTCTCCCGCCGTGGTAAACACCAGTGTTGCCTGTCCGTTTTTCAGGTTCTGACACACCCGCTCCCACAAGGCATCCCGCACGCGGCTGCTCACATTGCCTACATAAACGCCCGTGTTGATCTCGCACAACCATTTGGACAGATCCCCGCGCAGTTTTGGCGGGCAGTTCGTCATGGTGAGAACTACGATGTTTCATCACCCTCTTCTTCAAAATAATTGATGCCGTTGGCCACAGTGCCCACTTTGTTGTCCCACAGATAAACAGCTTCCGGCTCCTGTTCCCGCTCATCCGCATTCAGGAGCAGATACCGGATATCGTGCACCATGCGCTCCAAAATATGATGCTCTACCATGGCATCCCGCACCCGGCGGCGCACTACGGCCGGCAGGTCGTCCGGAGCCTGTGCCGCCACTTCAAAGGCGATGGGAATGGTCACCTCGGCCTTATACAGGTCGGCAATATCGTACACAAAGGAGCACTCGTGCCCCACATGAACAAAGCCAAGACCCGGGGCGCAGCCCAATGCCACGATCACCGCGTGCGCCAGACCGTACAAACAGGCGTGCCCGGCAGAAAGCGCCTGATTGACGGCATCTCCCGATGCAAAATCCTCCGGGCGGTACAGTCGGCCGCTCCACGGAACACCGGTATCCTTGGAAGCTTTGCGGTATACCTGCCGCACACGGCTGCCCTCGCGTCCCCGCAGCTGCTGCATCGTCAGCCGGGAGATATCTTCGTCCGAGAAACGGAGCTGATACATCTTGCGTACCACATCCAGGTGCTTGCGGGTGTTGCTGACAAGCTCTGCCTGCCGCAGCAACAGTTGCGAGTGGGTGGTCAGGGGACGGCCATGGGCGTAATACCGCACACCGTGCTCACCTACCCAGACAGCACCCACGCCCGTGTCACCCATAAGTTCCATGGCACGGTGGGTCACCCGTGTACCCGGCCCCAGCAGCAGCACCGAGATGCCCGCCGCCGGGATCTGAACGATCCCTTTTTCGTCTGTAACGGTGATTGCGCCGTCCTGTCGGCCAAGGGTGCAGTGTTCCAGATACAGAAAGGTCATCCGGTCTTTCACCTGCGGCAGCGCCTGCAGGTCCGGCCGGATCATGCCCGGCATCTCGTCCATCTCAGTTTCCTCCGCGCATAACGGTCATCAGTCCAAGGCCATAGGCCTTGCCGCGCCCCATGCCCTGACACAGCAGTGCCCGGAACTGCTCTGCATCGGTCACCTGCAAAATGCCCTCATAGGTCACTGCCAACAGGGTCACCGGCCGGGTGCCGTGCTTGGCAAAGTGCTGCCACTGCACCCGGGTCACGGTAAATTCCTCCTCCCGCAGGGCAAAGCCGTGCTTTGCGGCGCGCTCCAACAGCCACTGCTTCTGGTACTGTGTCGTGCAATGTGCGGCTACAGTTCCCCGCGCTGCGTGGTTTTGGGGGTCTTTGCAGCTTTTGGTGGGGTTTGCGGTCAGCCGAAACTGCCAGCAGCTGCCCGGCTCCACCCGCTGCAAAAGCGGGTCGTAGCTGCGGGTCTCCGCAGCCGCTCCGGTGCCAAACTGCTCCACCACGCCGGACAGCTCTGGCGCATCTTCGCTGAGCAGCAGCAGATACAACCGCTCTCCCAGACGATCCAACCGCCACAGTCTGCGGCGGCGCTCCCCTGCAAAAGCGCTTTCCACTGCGCCATGCAGTTTTTGCGGTGCCGACAGCGCAGCCATGGTGCTGCGGCGGGTGGGATCTAGTTCTACCCGTGATAAATACATTCTCTCGCCCCCTTTTTACAATTCCCGGAACGGATCGTGCTCCGTAGTCTCCGGGCTGTCCGGCACTTTCTGCCAAAGCTCCCGTACCGAGCGGTAGCCGTACTGCCGATGACGCGGGTCAAAGCTCACCGGCACATCCCGCTGCGGAGCCGTGCCCGGCTCCAGCGGGTCGGCGTCCAACAAGATCCGGCTCTGCCGTCCCGGACACAGGGGCGGTTCCGCTTGCAGCACCTCCTGCAAGCTGCCCGGGCGTACTCCCAGACAGAGCGGCAGGGTAGGCGGGCAGCAGCGGCGGCCGAGATACAGCGGAAACGCCGGGTGTAGCAGCGCCTGCTGCAGCTGCTGCAAAAGGGCGGCATCCTCGCTTTCAATACCGGCCAGAAACACGGCGTCCTGCAAATAATGGCGGTAGGTCACATAAGAGGTCTTTTCATCCTGCGTCTTTGCCGTGTGGTAGTCCACCAGCAGCTGCCCTTCCCGCTCCACGCGGACGCCAAACCGCAGCCCGGTCAATCGGAGCAGTGCTTCGCGCTCGTCCCGCCGCAGCCCCAGAGCTGCCGCCAAAAGGCCGATCACGCCGCTCTTGGTGGGTTCACGGCCCGTCTTGCGGGTCTCAAATTTGGAGTCCGCGCCCCACGCCTGTAAAGGCGCTGCCAGCCGAAGCAACAGCGTTGCCATTACCCCACCTCATTTCCGGCAAGTGCATCCCGGACAGCCTTTTCCAGTGCGTCCAGCATCGCCTTTGCCGTCTGCGCCGGAGCCAGTTCCTCCAGCCCGCTGCCCACGGTAAAGCTTTGCGCCGGGGCCTCGGCAAAGCTGCTGTACATCTGCTGCGCATACTGTGCCAGTGCCGCCTTGGAAGGCGCGGCATACCCCTGCGCACTGCGGGGCACGGCACGCTCGAATGCGCCGCACAGGTTCACCGGCTGATCCTCCCGCAGGGTCACATATACCGCATCCGGCAGAGTGCGGTTTGCAAAGGTGTTCTGCTTGCCGGTGGGCATGGAGAAGAGGAACGCCTCACCAAAAGCCCGCACCGTTTCCGCGGCCTGCGCTGCACCCAGCTGCCCGGCCAGCTCCATCACGTTCACTGTGGCATAGCGGTACAGGGTGGAGGAGTTGTACTCCACCGTGCCCAGATGGCCTGCACCGGCGTTGTCCTCTGCTTGACAGTCATCCACGGCGGTAAAGTAATCGTACTCGTTCTGCACAGCATGAGTGGAGATGCTGTGCGCCACCTGCGCAGCGGCGTCATAGTTCAGAGAAGGGTCATCTGCCACCATGCGGCCAAACAGCGCCATGTCCATCGAGGGCGCTGCTTTCAGGGCATCCCGATACTGCTTTTTATCCGCAGAGCCCTCCACAGCCAGCTCTGCCAACGCCTTTGCCTGCGCAGCGCTCATGAAGAACAGTGCCTTGGTGCCCTTATCGTCGCTCTTGATGCCCGCATTCTCCAGCGCTTTTTTTGCCAGCTTGTCCGCATCCAGTTCCGGGGCCAGTGCAAGGATCTGCGCCTTCACCAGATCGGCAACCTTTTTGGTGCGCTTGCCCACGTCCAGCCGGGCGTTCTCCGCAAAGGCAGCGCGCATGGCGTGCTTCCACGCCTGTGAGGAAACTCTGGCGCGGAGCACACCGCCGTACACTGCCGTTTTTGGGCTGCCGGTATCGTCCCGGTTGATGCAGCTGGGCGGGACGGTCTGCAAAATGTGGAAATCAACATACAGGCGCTTATTCATGATCAATTCTCCTTTTCTTTCTCATCCGGTGCAGGCTTCGGGTCGCGGTACAGGTCCTGTCCCCACCGTAGACGAACATTGGCGGGGGTCTGCACATACCGCGGGTCGGTGCATTGCAATTCATACAGGTCTGCCGCAAGCTGCGGATAGTCCAGCGGGATGCCTCCATCCTTTGCCGCGCTCAACAGCTGGATCATGCCCCGCAGATGGTGGCTGATCTCGGTAATTTCTTCTGCGGTGGCCAGCGCGTTGAACCGCCGGAGCACACTGGCCTCGGTCCAGTCCTGTCCGGCACTGTTCCGCTCTGCCAGCTGCCGCACCGCACGCCCCAGCGTGTTGCCGGGGCAGTTCATGGGGCGGTCGTTCCCCTGCTGATGCATAGCATACAGGGTCAGGGCGAGGTAGACCGCCCACTCTGCCGCCGAGGGAGCACTGCGGCCCTGAAAGCTTTCCGGCATTCCCAGCAAAAAACTTCCCCACAGTTCCGGCAGCTCGCCGGGTGCGTGGCCGATGCCCCGACGCAGCTTTGCCAGTTCTGCCCGCCGCTGGTTGTCCGGCAGAGACTGAAGCCTGTGCAGCTGCTGCGCCGCATACAGTTTGACGTCCTGTGTTTTCATACAATTCCCCCTTTATGGTTCTGTTTTGGGATAGATCTCCCAAAGCCTTGTGCGGAAACGATTATAGGCCTTTGGCGAGGTATACAGGATGGTACGCTCGGTCTTTTTATCCTTATCCACCACAATGCGGTGTCCCTTCAGGGCGGCATTTCCAGCCTCCATCACCATCTGTTTTCCCAGCTTTTCCGCGATGTTTCGCGCCTGCGCCTGCCAGCGCAGCGCTGCCTCATCCGGGTCGTCCTGCTCCGGGTCGATCGCCTGCAGCCACTGCCGAAAAGGCTGATCCACTGCAAAGTAGAATTGTGCACGAACCGCGCCGCCTGCATTTTCATTCCGGTCACCGGCGGCAATTGCCAGTTCCTGCGCAAAATGTCCGACCAGCGCCGCTGTCTGTTCACAGCGCTCGATTTCTCTGACGATCCGACTCTGCCATGGACGCCCTATCTCATCCAGAATCCCTGCCTGAAAGGTCAGGCTGTCGCTGAAAGAATCATTTACAAAGAAGTCCTTATCGCCATATTGGACACCGGAGATGCGAAAATGTACCTTTCTGCGGGGATCCAGAAGTTTCAATCTCTTTTCCTGCAACTTTTCGATCCAGCATACAACGCCCGGGCGATGCCCGCTGTCCTGACAAAAGACAGCCGGGAACTCCCGCCAGAATTGTTTAGCCGGGTCATGACGACAGGGCACAAACACCACCGGTTCATTTTTCTTGATTGGCATCGTGCGCCAGATGGTCATCTGTTCGGCAAAGACGTTTTCTCTGGGGAAGAAATCTCCTCCCAGCAGACAGAACCCATCCACATTCTCCCCTGTCCTGTGCAGCAACAGCCTTCTGGATTGCAGGGTGAGCAGCTGTGCCGGGTTGTCCGGGCAGCAAATTTCTGTCCGTTCCGCGCTCTTTGGTGCTTCCAATTTCCAACAGGGCTTGCTTTCGCCCCAGCATTCCCGGCTGTCGCGCAGCAGCGTCAGGTTCAGCATCAGGGTCTCGTACAGATTATCGCCCTGTGCCTGAATAAAACCGATTTTGCCCAGCCACCCGGCTCCTACTGACGGAAGTCCCTTTCCTTTTGGCTTCGCGGAGGTGTCATCATAGCCGTTCACGCACAGCAGCCACCGCGCCGCCTGCGGATAGATCAGCTGCTCCTTGCTCTGCCCCGCATACAGTGGAAAGAGCCGGAGTTTATTGCTGCTTTCCGACATTTCACCGTTGAGTTTGGCCGCGCCGTATTCCGTGCCGATCTTTGCCTGCGGCACCTGCCAGAAGGGGTGTGTCGGGTGGAACAGCCAGAAGCGGTCCTTCCACTGCTCCAGGTAGTCCCGGACAGGCTCTGCCGGGAAATGCCCAAGCTGCCACAGCTCGCTCCAGCGCTCCAGTGCATCATCGCTCTGTGCCAGCGGTTGGGGTTTTCCCTTTGCATCCACCCGGGAGAACACGGTGAACAGCACCGCCAGCAACAGCCGCAGCACGGCGGCATCCTGCGTGGGCATTTCGCCCGCCAGATCCACATAATCCTGCGCATGGAGCAGTGCGTCCGTCAAAGAAACTTCCTGCACCGTATTGTCTGGCCGACGAACCCGGACCCACGGCTCCGTCAACAGGTTAAATTCGATTTCCTTCATCCGTTTCCTCCTTTTGGTAATATAAGCCGTTTTCACGGTCATAACAAAGTTCCATGCCCGCAAGCCGGGCAGTCAGGTTTTCATCCAGCAGCAGGATCAGTTCTCCGTGCAGCAGCGGCGACAGCTGCCACGCCGCAAGGCGGCTGCGGTTATCCGCTTCCAACTCCCGGATGACCCTATCCACCTTCCACGCTTTGCCGAACACCGCCGGGAGCCGCAGCTTCTGCCGGGCAATCTTCAGTGCCGTTTCCGGCGGGGGCGGGCTGTCAGCAGCTACGGCGCTGCCACCCTCCTGCCACGGCAGAAAGTGGATGCTGCCGTCTGCCCGACACTGCATTATAAGCACCTCTACCGAGGGGTCGCCGTCCCGCACTGCTGCCCGCGCTGCCGGGTCGGAGCGGGCACCCTCGTTCTGCATCCAGTCGTCCAGCGTATTCAACTGCGCCAGCCGGTGCGTTTCCGGCTGCGGCACAAGGTACGCCTCGGCGCGCGCTTTCTTTTTCTCCTGCGTCTGCTCATATACGCAGCGCATTTCCTCCCCCTGCGCTCCACCGGGAGCTTCCCGCTCCCAGCCGTAGACCTGCTGCACCAGCGGAGAGATTTCCTCCGGCAGCCGGATGCTCCGGGGCAGAAACTTCCGGGTGCGCCAGAGCAGCCACTGTCCATATACCGCCTCGCTGCCCGCATCAAAGGCATCTTCCCCGGTGTCCAGCACCGCGCAGCAGGCCTGCTGCAATGGGGCGGGGCGGCTGCGGCGGTGACGGTGCAACCGTCCGATGCGCTGCAACAGCAGATCCATGGGGCAAAGCTCTGTAACAAGAACATCCAGATCAATGTCCAGCGACTGCTCCATCACCTGCGTGCCCACCACGATCAGGTCGTTCCGGCGCTCCGGTGCAGAGCCCTTGCCAATGCGTGCCATCAGCTGGTTTTCCCGCGCTGCGCGGTCCGGCATCAGGAACTGCGCATGGAACAGCTGCACCTCTTTGTCCGGCAGGCTTTCCCGCAGCAGCTGCGCGATCTTCTGCGCTTTTTTGACCGTGTTGACGATCACTCCCGCGCAGCCGCCCTCTGCCAGCTTCCGGCGCAGCAGCGCGGGTAACTCCGGCTCTGTGAGTGTGGTCAGCTGCACCGTTTTACCGGGTGCGTCTGGTGGGATGGCCGTCTGCTTTACCTCTGCGCCGTCCGTCCATGTCAGCAGCGGATAGCCGCAGCTGGTTTTCCATGGGGCGTCCGGGACAGCCTTTTTCTGCTGGTAAGCCTCGACCAGTTCCGCGCGCCGCCGGGCAGGCAGGGTGGCTGACAGCAGGATGACCGGCACCTTGTACCAACCCAGCCATTCCAGTGCGCGGTCCAGATAGCAGTTCATGTAGGTATCGTAGGCGTGGCACTCGTCAATAATGACCACCTTGCCCGCAAGCCCCAGATGCCGCAGCATAACGTGCTTCTGGGCAAGTGCCGCCAGCAGCAACTGATCCACTGTGCCAATCACAAAGTTTGCCAGCAGTGCCTGCTTGTTTCCCCGAAACCACTGGTGTACCTGCACCTGATGCGCTTCCTGCGCGTCCTCCTCCAACTGCACCCCGCGCCCCTGCAGCCGCAGATAGCACTCGTTCAGTTCTGCCATGCCGTGTGCCAGCTTTATAGCCTGCGGCAGCGTCTCCTCAGACTGTGTGTCTGCCCAGCCAAGCAGCCGGGGAAAGATGCCGTTTGCCGTGGCCTGTGTGGGCAGCCCGAAAAAGACACCACCCAGCCTGAACCGGCTGGCCATGACCTCCGCAGCGGCCAGCGCCGCCTCGGTTTTACCCACGCCCATCTGTGCTTCCAAAATCAGGATGCCCGGTTCCGCTGCGGTATCCACAGCCTCCAGAACAGCCCTCTGCACCGCATTGGGCGCAAAGCCGAACCGCACCGCAAACTCCTGCGGGTCTGCGATGCCCGGCTGTGCCTCCCACGGGAAGGGCAGCGCCAGCTTTTCCCAAGCCCTGTCCACCCGCGCCGGGTAATCCTCCATGCTGCCCAACTCCTCTACCGGGATCAGGGGAAAGTATTCCGTATTGCTGGCGATCCAGTCTGCCATGATCAGAAGCCCGGTCAGAAGCACTTCCTCCTGCGGATTCAGATCATCCAACTCCGCTGTGTCGTCAAAGCCACAGTCCTGCAAAACAGTCATAAGCAGTTCTGTCCAGAAGTCCTCCCAGACCTTTTTCTGTCCCTTGGGGTAGTAGTTGCTCTCCCAACCCTCTAACTGATCATCGACCGCCGCGCAGCTCTGTGGCTTGCCGTGGTGCGCCCCCACAATGGAGGCGATCCCGCCGGGGCAGTCATCCCACAGCAGGACTGCCTCGCCCGCCCGGGCATGCGGCGACTCCCGGCGGTTCTGTTCAGGACAGTCCAGCGGCGTCAACGTTTCCAGCCGCTGCCGCGCCTCCGGCAGGGTGCGCAGAATATTTGCCTGAAAGGCTACCGTAGCCTTGCCTATATCATGGATTCCACCCAAAAACCGGGCATGCGCGAGCAACGCTTCCTCGCGCTCAAAGCCCATGGCTCGTTTTACGCTTTCGGGGAGCCACTGCCGGACTAGCCGCTCCATGATGCCCGCCGTATCCCACAGATGCATCCAGAGCGGCAGCCACAGGCTGGTATTTTCCGGGTCCGTTTTACCGGCCAAAAGCCTTGTTTTATTCAACGTCCTTCGCATTTTTGCTCCTTTTCCGGTGTGTGCCTTTCATGTACCGAGCATAACAGATAATGTGTACTATAATCCGTACTTTTTGTATTTTATCTCCGCAAATGAAAAAAGCGGCACACCGGGTCGTGCCTCATCAAAACGAAGTGTCCTCGCAAGGTAAAGAAACCTGCTATTTATAGCCCGGTTCCGTTTTCTGTTTCAAAGATACGCTTCTGCCCTTCTGCTGTCAATGACTCTGCGCCAATTCATCAAAGCTACAAAAAACGATTTCTTTTTTGTATAAAAAGCCGCCCCGGCTTCCATTGCGGAAACCGGGGCGGTTCGTTTGTTTTATTGGTGCTTTTTCAAGCCCTTACGCAATCACTTGCGGGGATTCTTGATCGCAGCCTGAGCGGGTGCCAAAATTGCAGGGCGTTCACGGCAACGGTGTGCTTTTCTTTTAGCACGCTGCATCTCCAAAGAACGGCTTCACTGTACTAAGAGAAACTCCGTTCCGCTTTGCCTTTTCCTGCTCATAGGTCACACGAGTAGCTTCTTCAATAAAAGCTCTGACTTCCGGAGTTGCTGTTGACCATGTGACATTAAAGCGTCTGCAAATTTGATAAAATGTGCGAT
>OIYT01002324.1_pt1 | contig 11767 bp, 10 predicted proteins | sample 1588201 | NCBI WGS metagenome assembly OIYT01 (sample SAMN03283260) | human gut metagenome | biome: human-associated habitat; material: feces | host: Homo sapiens | place: USA | collected 2013
TATTTCTATTTTACCACAGTTTGCTGATTTTTTACAGAGTTTTTTTCAGAGGCTCCTTACTTCTGATACAATAAAGAGCCTTATTTTACAGAAAAAAGCAAGCTATGTATATCATCTTGAATGTGCTCAAACAGGATTCCGTCATGTTATCATCACTTCTAATACCGAAGAACGTTATCCCCTTGATAAGAAATTAGTTCGTGGAAAACTTCAAGTCTGCACTTTTATTGTTGCAAGAGAAGATTTACATCATTTTGCTTGTGATGAATTTCATCAAGACTATGAAGGGATGGAGTTTGAAATCGAGGCAGGATGTGTAATTGCTGTTGGTTCACAAGTTAACTTTGATATTCAAAAAGAAATTGATGATATTGCAAATCTCCCTTCTATTTTTAGCATAATCAAAAATCCTGATATGGATGTAAAGGAAATGCTTGTTGAATCCGAGAGTAACAAAATCATCGTAAAACTCCCTTTCTATGATTTTTCTACATATAAACAGTTAAGCAGAGATGCAAATAACTACCCTATTCTTAATGCCTTAACAGTTATACCTGCACTCACTTTTGTTATGAGCGAGCTTAAACAACGTGATCCGGATGAGCGTTCAGAAATTGATTATGGTTGGTATCGGACTGTAAAAAATGTGCTACTCAAAACATTTGAGATAGATATAGAAAGTGACAGCTTTGATGAGCTTAATACTCTTGAATATGCTCAAAAACTTATTAATAGCCCCATACCCGAAGCATTTAATTCTTTGTTTTCGGGTGGAGAAAGTGATGGTGATGACTGATGAAACTTTATTTTATAGAGCAGGATAATCTTGACATTATCAAAACAAATCTTCCAACTTGGGCAGCTAATTTTAAAGATGCATCTCCCGAATGGCTTGTTGAATGGTTTAAAAATGAGTATGATACCACTTTATTAAAAGAGACGAAGTTTGAAATACCTGATTTTAAACTTGATATGTCGGAGGATAAAGAAGAACTGACCGATGCTGAGAACGCACAGCGCATATATGATAATCTAAAGTTTTTATCAGAATCACAAGCCTCTGATGAAAGATTATGGGCTGGACTATGCATAGGTAATTTCTGGGATTACACGCAATATCGTTGGAGAATAAAGAAGAAATGTACCCCTGATTCAATAAAGCAACACTATATGTTTGCATACGGCGCAAGACGTTCTTTGATAAGAAACGCTATAGCACGTCTGTGGTGGATAGGTAGATTGACTTATGATGAAAACCGTTCTGATAAATATGAACTTACAAAATTCGTATGTGAGCATAATGATCATATCATGCATATTTTAGAGCGTAATACATCAAATAACCCTATGATTATACAAGCATTTATTGACGGAATACTTGCGGCAAGAAAAGAAGGGCTTAATATCAATACTGATACTGTTGGAGCTTTATCGGGTTATCTTAATCTTCTTGGTGGAGTTTATATTCTCGATTGTCTGCCAAGAGAAAGAATAACAGAGAAAATCCTTATCAAAGCTCGTGAGATTGCAAAATAATTAAAAGGGCAAGTGAGTATCTTTCACTTGCCCTTTGGGTTAATCATCTAATACTTTTAATATGCTTTTGGCGATTGCGTTTGCTAAAATAGGTGGTACAGCATTTCCTACTTGCTGATACTGAGCATCTTTTGTTCCTTCAAACACAAATGTATCAGGAAATGTCTGTAAGCGTGCAGCCTCACGAATTGAGATTGCTCTGTCTAAAGTAGGATGAACCCACATTGACTTTCTTACGTTTACTACCGTTCCGCTTGGTTCATCATATGCTAAACGCATATAGATAGTATTTTGAGTCCTTTCGGCATTACTATATGTGGTTTTCATTTCCGCAGTTAGATCGTGGAAATTTTGACCTTCCTTTAAGGCTTTAAACCTTGCCAAAGCGGTTTCTCTTGTTGCTGTAGAAATGTGATTACGAAGTAACTTGCCTCTCAACTTCTTTCCAAGTTCGCTGATGTTCTCGGGTGGAGGGGGAAGATGTATAATTGGTGTATTAATTTCATAATATGCAGGAACATCTTCTAAATCTTCTATTGCATCTCGAACGGTATAGTAGTTTCCATCGGTTATTTTCTTCTTAGGTGCTTTATACTCTTTATTGATCGCACGGGAAACACCAACGATAACAAATCGCTCTCTTTTTTGCGGCGCACCATAGTCTGCAGCATTTAAAGTCATAGGTGTTAATCTATAATCTTCTTCGAGAACACCCTTAATATAATCAAACACTGCATATGAGCGAACAGTAATACTTAATGCTCCTGATTCATTTTGAACATACTCAAATACATGGATATTATTTTCATGAAGCTCATTCATTTTTCGTAGCATACGCTGAATGAGTATTGCAGGTTCAATAGCGTTAATTATATCGTCGAACGTTACTTCTTCTGTTTCAATATACGAAAGAATTGATTGAGCCATATTATGATTTAAAGTACTTACAACAGAAGCATCTTCATCATCTTCCGCATTGTCAACTGTATCAAGAAATTTTACAAGTGATTTTTTATGTTTATCTATCGTTTTATCAAACTTTTCTTGATTGATTCGATATCTGTATAATACAGTTATTATCTTAAAGAGTTTTTCATCCCATGAAAAAATACTTATATTATCATCATTCTGAGCGAAATTTATTAAGTTTGGAATATCTACACCAGCAGGAAGAAGCTCTATGCTATCAACAGAGAGATCAAGGTTCATTACTGTATCATTCTGTAAATCATCCTCATCAACGATAAAGCGGTGAACATTGGAACGAAGCATAGCCACATTTTCCATAACAAACGCAGTAGGTTTAAGTTCACATATAGCTCTTACATATTCTTTTACAAGTCGATTATTCATGCTTATGATTGTAGAATGTTGCCGATTAGCATTTGAAAAGCCCTGACAAGGTGGGCCGCCAATTACCACATCAATATCTCCAAACGATTGTTTTATTTCGTCATAATCTATTGCTCTCACATCTAAATAAAGCCGTGTATCTTTGTGATTGCGTTTATATGTTTTTCTGGCATTTGGATTGTTCTCGGCGGCAGCAACAATATCAAATCGTTTTGTTTGCGAAAAGCCCAAGCTCAATCCTCCGGCACCAGCAAATAAATCTATAACATTATACTGTTTCATATCTGCCTCCTACAAGCCTATCTTATTATTATAGCACATCTTTGTGAATAAATCAATATATTTTAATACGGTTTTTCAAGCATCAAACAGCTTTGTTTTGGTGCTTTTTCCTTTATTCGTCGGAACAACATTCAAGCCCATGAATAAGTTGTATATAGATACATTCATAGTGTTCGTGATCTTCACCATCTGATGTCATCATCATTTCAAGAAAATATGCTTTTGCTTCTTCGTAATTCGTCCATACCTCACGCTTTCCATTGCATACGGTAGTGACTTTGTTTGATTTTGGCATTGCCAATTCAGGCGTTTTCAACATAGCTTAATACCTCCTAAAATTTTCATTGTAGATATATTATAGCCTACAATAACCCAGGAGTCCAGCATAAATCGTTAGTTGTAATAATCTTTGTGCAGTGCGCAGCAAAATGGGGATTTTAGCCAGTGCAATGCGCTATATTTTTATTTCGACTTTCACTACGGAAAATGTGATTTTCTAAAGAAAGAGCCAAGAAGCAAGCTCCTCAGCTCCATAGTCTTATTCAATCCCCGTAAACATAACCTGATAACTCAGTCCCGTAAACTCCCTGAGAAAGTCCATATCCGAGAAGTTCAGCCCGTAGTTATGGGACTTGCCGCCCTCTTTGCCTGTGTAGAGGTACTCCATCTTCTCCTGATCGAGATGCTCGGTGCGAAGTGCTTCACGGTCAAAGCCTTTTTCTTTCAGGTGATACAGCACGATGCGTGAGAGCTGCACCTGCACGATGCGGTAGCTCTCGGTGTCGGCACAGTGATCGAGAATGCCCAGAATATCGAATATCGTTTCGGTATCTTTCAGATGGTCGGTATCGTACTCGGCTTCGGGGCTGTACTCAATATACTTATCATTGTTGAGGAACTGCACCGTACAATTTACATAAGGAATGATTTTGAGCTGTGTTTCCAGGCTAATCTCACTCCCTCGGCGCAGGCTTACCCAACGCTGTGACAGAGAGCTTACCGACTTGAACACGCTTCTTTTCTTGTTTGCCTGCGGAATGATCGGCGTATCGTCCTCATTTATCAGGTAATCTATCGGAACATCGAAGTATTCCGCTATCCTTGTTATCATTTCAAGGTTGGGCATACCGTCATTCACCCATTTGGTGACGGTTGCTGCCGAAATACCCAGCTCTGTGGCTAATGTCCTCGGCTTGATTCCTCTCTCATCGCAAAGTTCATTGTATTTTCTCCAAAAGACAGTCATTTTGTGTCCCTCCAATTTGTGCAAAAGGCAGAACTTAACTCGTTCTGAATATTTTTGCTTGACAAATGCTACTTAGGTAGCATATAATATGTTTCAGAGATTGCAACGTGTTATTTCATTTCATATTATAGCACGTCAAGCACAAAATGTCAAGAAAAATAAAAGAAAAATTACAAAAAAGAGGAAACCGACAAAATGATTAGTATTTCATGGGGAGAACCCCGACCATTGCGGCAGAGGACTGATGCAATTCCTTTTCCGCTCGATGCTCTACCGCCTGTCCTGCGGGATATGGCGCAGGCGATCTCGGTCACAACGTCCACCGATGTGGGTATGGCAGGGACGGCGATGCTCTCAGCCGTGGGCTACTGCTTCACCGGTCTGTATCGGCTTGCAGGCAAAGCAGATCACACAGAACCGCCTGTGCTGTATTCTATCATCATAGCACAGCCGTCTGAAAGAAAAAGTCCTGTGATGCACTTCATAAAAGCTCCGTTCGACAGCTTTGAGAGCAAGTATAACAAAGAGCATCGTGAGGAAATGTACAAGGCACAGCAGGACGTGAAGGCACTGGAAGCCCGTGTGAAGGCTATGGAGAAAGAGGACGAGCCTGACACTGCTGCTATCGCCAAGCTCCGTGTCCAGGCTGATAATATCCGAAACACATCTCCTATCCGTATCGCTGTGGACGATATAACGCCCGAATCCCTTGTGATTGAACTGAGTGAAAACGACTCTCTGCTGATGATCTCGGACGAAGCCGGAATGCTTTACAACTTCAACGGCAAATACAGCGGCGGTGTACCGAACCTTGACTTACTTCTTAAATCGTGGAACGGAGAAAAGTACATCTGCAACAGAGTTATCAGAGGACGAACGGAAATTCCCCGTCCTTATCTTTCAGTTGCTCTCGCAGGTCAACCATATATATGGGACAACATGATGAATGATACGGCTTTCAGGTCAAGCGGACTTATCGCACGTTTCGTTCTGTGCTTTGCTAAGAGCGATGTAGGAAAACGGCGATATGATACAGCACCTATTTCAAAAGAGGTCAGGGAGCAGTATCACAATTTCATTCATCAGCTCCTGAAAGGAAAGAAGAATCACAATGGTGAGGAAACGATATTGCACCTGTCCCGTCATGCTTCTGAGGAGTATATCGAATACTGCAACAACTATATCGAAAAAGAGATCAAGGAATCCATGTGCTGCTGTCAGGACTGGGGCGGAAAGTTTCATGGTCTTATATTGCGGATAGCTTGTATCCTGCATTGTGCCGACTGCTGTTCCAGAGGTGTTGAGCCTTCCGAGGAAAGTGTGAACCATGATACGCTCCTGAGAGCGTTTAACCTCGCTCACTACTACCGCTATCAGGCGATATACGGTTTCAGCGTCAATGCTCCTGACGGGAATATCGTCAAGGCTGAAAAGATCATCCAGATGTTTAAGACAAAGGAGATAAAGCAAGGCTTGAAATCGGAGTTATATCATTCCTGCCGTTGCAATCTTTTCCCAACAGCAAAAGACTTCTATTCGGCTCTCGATACTCTTGCGGAGTACGGCTACATCGCTTATGAAAATGTCACCGCCGCCAACAATAAAAAAGCTCAGATGGTCTATGTGAATCCCAATATCTGATCTCACCGGATTTTGTGGATTTTGGGAGCTTGACTTTTGAAATAGCGATATAGCTTTCTTTTCAGGCGACAGAGGTAAATGTTGCTTGCTGTCGGTTGATGTTGGTTGAGCATTTTTGTGAAAGGGGGTGAGGAATATGTTCGATATGGAAAAGGTTGAAAAGCTGACTTCTCTGCTTGAAGAAAGAAGCGGTTTGGATATTCGTGAAGCTGTTGCTCGCAACATTCACTACCTCAACGGTTATGAGAGCTTTCTCTATAAAAATGAGATCGAATATCTGCTCGAAACTCTCGGTGTCGAGGAGGAGCTTCCGTTCTAAAATCGGGACTGGCTATTATTCATTTTTGAATAATAGTTCGTGAAAAAATCAGCACTAACTTTCGCTCATTTTTGAGCTTTAGGTTTTGAGAAAAATCATCATTTTTGAAATGTCGATTTTCAAAAAATGTAATGCGGATTTTTGAATAAATGTACCCACGTTTTCGGCTGCTCCGACAGCCTTTCTTCTCCCGTAAGGGATAGCCCCGCAGGGCGGAGTAGTTCTTGGGGCGGTCTTATGCTGCCGCAAGTACTACGGAGTTACAAGCGGCGCTCTGCACCGTTGTAACCGCTGCTCCGCAGCTTTTTCCTGCGACCATCTCTTGTGTCGTTTAGGAAAAATTTGTCCGTCAGGACGGGCGATAGCCCTTCCGCCTCAGCGGTCAAGAAAGGAGTTGATGCTTATGATTTTTTGATTGGATTTCGTAGAAAGAGAGAAGAAAATCCAATGAACAAGAAAGGCGAATTATGAAAGAGAAAAGAATCTCATTTGGTCAGGGCAAGGGTTCGATTGCCCATAATAATCGGGAGTTCGTGGCGGACAATGTTGACGTGTTTCGCACACCCAACAATATCACTTTCGTGCGTCAGCCGATAGGCGAAGCATACAATCTGCTTTTCAAGGAATCCACCGAGCGTTATAACGCAAAACAAAAGCGTAATGATCGCAAGGTTCACGGCAGCTACTACGAACACCTTTTCGGTGTGAAGCCCTGCAACACTGTCCGCACCGCTGCCGACAAACGCAAGAGCTTTTATGAGGACGTTGTTCAGATCGGAAAGCGTGAGGATTCCGGTTATGGCACTGAGGACTTTCAGCTTGTGGCTGACTGCCTGAAAGAGTACATGGAAGGTTTCCGGAATCGCAATCCCAACTTTTACGTTTTTAATGCTGTCCTGCATATGGACGAGGCGACTCCGCACCTGCATATCGACTACATTCCTGGCGGTCACTACAAGCGTGGGCAGGATACGCAGAACGGTATCGCTCAGGCTCTGAAAGAAATGGGGTACGGCGAAGGCAAGCAGGCTATTGCCCGTTGGCGAGCTGCTGAGGTCGAGGTTCTGAACAAAATCTGCCTTGATCATGGTATCAAGCCCCTCGCTCCCGAAAAAGCGAGAGGGACACTGGAGATACCTGAGTATAAAGAGAAACGCAGGCAGGCTGACGAGCTGGCGGTGCAGAACGCTCAGGCAGAAGCGGAGCTTTCCCAAAAGGTGGAGCAGATAAACAGAGCGTTGAAATATCTGCCTGACTTACAGAAGAATGAAAAGGCTGAACATGAATTTCTCGTAGTTGTATCCGAGCTGCAAGATATGCTGAAAAGCAGTATGTCCATTCTCAGAAACAAGGATTCAATAATCAGCCGCATCGAAACTCTGGAAAGTCTTACAAAAAAGGCTCTGGACAAGCAGGACAAAGCCGACCTCACCATTTATGACTTGCGTCAGCGTGGTGAAGAAGTTACTGCCGAACTTGATGATGCTCATGATAAGCTGAAAGCTGTCAGGGCTGAGAACAGAGAGTGTGTTGAGATTTGCGCTATACTCGAAAGGATAGCCCCCACTATTCTCAGGCAGGCGAAAGAAATGCTTCGGGAACAACGTCAGCGAGAGCAGGCACAACAGACAGAATACCAACCCACTAAAAAGAAAAAATCGTGGGGACTGGAATAACGCAAGATAGAACAAGAGAAAAAATATCACAGCAAGCCTTGACAATGCCGAAATATTGCGCTACAATGGATATTGGAAAGGTACGCTGTGATATATACCGAGGAGGTACATATTATGGCAACTATTCAGAAGCGTGGTGACAGCTACTCTATCAGGGTGAGCTGTGGCTACGACAGTAAAGGCAAACAGATTATCCAGTCTATGACGTGGAAGCCTGAGCCAAAAATGACAGCAAAGCAGATCGAGAAGGAGTTGAACCGTCAGGCGGTCATGTTCGAGGAAGCCTGCAACAAGGGCTTTCAGAGCAAAGCAATCAAGTTTGAGGTGTTCGCTGAGCAGTGGTTTGAGGAGTATGCGAAGCCCAATCTTCGCAATACAACCTATGAGAGAATGCTTCAGCTCCGCAAGAGGGTGTACGCCGCTATCGGTCATCTGAGAATGGACAAGATCACGCCGAGACAGATTCAGGCGTTCGTCAACTCGCTCTCCAAAGAGGGTGCAAACGAGCGTACAGGCAAGCCCCTCGCTCCCAAGACGATAAGGCATAACCTTAGCTTCGTGTCAGATGTGTTTGCATACGCTGTGAAAATGGGTGTGGTCAGCGACAATCCCTGTGCAAAGGTGACGCTCCCGAAGAACGAGCAGACCGAGAAGAAAATCTATACGCCCGAACAGGTGCAGAGATTTCTTTCTCTGCTGAACGATGAACCCTTGAAGTACCGCACTTTCTTTACTTTGGCGATATACAGCGGATTCAGACGTGGAGAAATGCTCGGTCTTGAATGGAAAGACGTGGATTTCGAGAACAACATCATCAGCGTCCGCCGCACAAGCAACTACACGGCGAAGAAAGGCGTTTACACCGACACTACCAAAACACGCAAGTCGCAGAGAACGCTCAAATTTCCGCAGGAGATCATGGATATGCTGAGGGAGTACAAGGCGGAACAGGACGAGCAGGCGCTCAAATGCGGTGACAAGTGGGTGGAGACCGACCGCTTGTATGTCAAATGGAACGGTGAACCTATGCAGAACGGCACACCTTACTTTTGGCTCGGTGAGTTTTGCGAGAAGCACGACCTTCCGTTCTACGGCTTGCACAGCTTCCGACACCTGTTCGCATCGCTCCTTGTCAATCAAGGCGTGGACATCGTGACGGTCTCGGGAGCGTTAGGACACTCGACAGTTTCTACAACAAGTAATATTTACTGTCATATGTTGGAAGAATCCAGAGCGAAAGTCTCCGATGCCGTCAGCTCGGCACTCGATTTCTCAGGTAAGAAAAAAGAGCCGAAGGGTGCTTGACCCACGGCTCGCTACTCCGCATTTTTAAAATAAAGAACAGATAAAGAACAAAGCGGATTTTCACTATAAAAGAAAAACTCGGAAACGGCGTATTTACGCTGTTTCCGAGAACATTGAATGGTGACCCGTACGGGAATTGAACCCATGATTCCGCCGTGAAAGGGCGATGTCTTAACCTCTTGACCAACGGGCCATAATGGTAGCGGCAGTAGGATTTGAACCAACGACCAATCGGGTATGAACCGAGTACTCTAGCCAACTGAGCTATGCCGCCGTAACCTTTAGTGCTTAATTATTATACAACATATTTTCAAGGAAGTCAATAGATTTATGGCAAAAAATAATATTTTGTATGATTCAACAATCATGTCGAACAAACAACTCAAAAAATCGACAACTTGTACAACATTCAAACACAATAATCTGATTGCAATTCCCCGGTAAGTATGTTATAATTGTAATATTATCATATTTATAAAAAACAAGTCACTTAAAAGGAGGAAAATACAATGCCATTTATCAATGTAAAAACAAACACATCCGTTTCGGGAGATGCTGAGATCGCTATAAAATCCGCTTTGGGACAGGCAATCACAGCTATTCCCGGAAAAACCGAAAGCTGGCTTATGCTTGGAATCGAACCGGACTGCATACTATATTTCAGAGGTGATGATTCACCTGCCGCTATGGTCGATGTAAGCATTTTCGGTGAAGAAAATCCCGAAGCTTTCTGTAATCTAACAGAAAAGATCTGCACCGTTCTTAATCAGCAGCTTGACATTGAATCGTCAAGGATCTACGTTAAATATTCTGCTGTTAAAAACTGGGGCTGGAACGGCTCTAACTTCTGATAATCTGCGATAGGAGGAAATAAAATGCTGCTCTGTATTGACAATGCTCCATGCAAGGAATGACGGATTGCATGGAGCACCGGAGCATAAACCTCACGCTCCAATAACCGTTAACCCTTGCATTCCTTATATATAATTAAAAAAGGAGCAAGGAAATATGAAAACCTTAAAGGAACTCAGATATTTTATTATTCTTTGGCTTACCCAGTCATTTTCTTCACTGGGAAGTGCTATGACAAATTTTGCACTTGTGATATGGCTTTATCAGGACAGCGGCTCTGCGCTTACTACTGCGCTTCTGACTGTCTGTTCATATGCGCCTTATGTCGTCATGAGCATTTTTGCAGGTGTTATAAGTGACAAATGGAACAAAAAAGCCGTTATGCTTATTTGTGACACCTTTGCTGCTGCGTGTACAATCGCAGTTTTCATACTGCTTAAAACAAATACTCTCGAAATCTGGCATCTATACATCCTCAATGGACTTAACGGTCTTATGAATTCTGTACAAGCTCCTGCATCTGATACGGCAGCAACTATTATTATTCCGGAAAAGCACTATCAGAAAACAAGCGGTATGCGTTCATTCTCCAATTCGATGATATCTATTCTCACACCTGTATTTGCTTCCGGAATCATGGCATTTGCAGGCATCGGAGCAGTAATTATATTCGATCTTATAACATTTGTAACAGCATTTCTGACACTGATGTTTTTTATCAGGATACCTGACATACCACATATACATGAAAACAGAGAATCTTTTTTTCAGTCGGCGAAAAACGGACTTCTTTACCTTAAAAGCAGCAGAGGTCTGCTCTGCCTGATTTTATTTTTATCTGCAATAAATCTTATTGCTTCCATGTATGAAGCAGCTCTTCCGGCTATGATCCTTTCCAAAAGAAATGAAACTGCATTGGGTCTTGTTAACGGATGTACCGGAGCCTCCTCGCTGCTTGGAAGCTTAGCTGCCACATTTTTTCCGGAACCGAAAAGCAGAATCAGGGTGATATGCGGCTGCCTGATGTTTTCTATGAGTACCGAAAACTTTCTGCTTGCATTCGGGTCACACACATATGTGTGGTGTATGGGAGCTGTCCTCGGATGGCTTGCTATCCCTCTCATGAATGCTAATTACGACGTCATTTTCCGTAAAAGCGTTCCTAAAGAAATACAGGGACGCATATACTCTGTCCGGAATACTCTCCAGTTCTTCACTATACCTTTAGGTTATTTTCTGGGCGGACTTCTGACAGATAAAGTATTTGAGCCTTTTATGAAAAGCACGGAAAGTGATATGCTTACTTCTCTTTTCGGGAGCGGAAAAGGGGCGGGGGCAGCATTGCTGTTCTTTGTTATCGGCATTGCAGGTGTAATAGTGTGCCTGATATTCAGCAGGATAAAAGTTCTTTATGAACTTGATTAGTAAGCGTCAAATAAAATAAAAAGAGCGGTAAGAGCCGCTCTTTCAGTCTGTCGAAAAAGTCAAGTTTTTGCTTGGCTTTTTTTCATAGATATGGTATAATAGAGAAAAGGGAAGGTGGAAAAGATGCTGACA
>OIYT01002328.1_pt1 | contig 11756 bp, 11 predicted proteins | sample 1588201 | NCBI WGS metagenome assembly OIYT01 (sample SAMN03283260) | human gut metagenome | biome: human-associated habitat; material: feces | host: Homo sapiens | place: USA | collected 2013
GTGCCGCGGGGCGCGCTTTGCGCCGGTTTTCACCAGGAAGCCGCCGCGGTGTCAGCGCCGGGGACCGCCGCCGCGCGGATACGCAAACGGTTTCTCCCAAAATCGCGCCTCAGTAAAGAAATGTGTCATTTTTTCAATATTTTTTTCGATTTAATCGTTTATCTTTTAACTTGCAAGAAAAGACTTGTATTTTTTATGTAAAGTTTTATAATAGGTTCATTACTTAATCGTTTACTTGCAATAGGAGTTACCAAATCATGCATAAGAAGCCTCGTATCTTAGTAGTCGGCAGCTTTGTCATGGACCTGATCGCCACCACGGAGCGCGTCCCCCAGTCCGCCCAGACTGTATACGGAAAATCCTTCCACATGGCTCCCGGCGGCAAGGGCGCCAACCAGGCGCTGCAATGCGCCCGCTTGGGCGCCGAGGTCACCATGATGGGCTGCGTGGGCGACGATCTCTTCGGTCAGACGCTGCTGGAGACCCCCCGCGCCGCTGGGGTGGACATCAGCCATGTGCTGGTCCGCCGGGGCGTTTCCTCCGGCATCGGTCACGTGACCCTGGAGGTGACGGAGCACACCGCCCAAAACCGCATCGTGGTCATCCCCGGCGCCAACCGGACCCTGACCGTGGACGAAGTGGCCTGGATTCGGGACGAGATCGCCACATTCGACATGGTGCTGCTCCAGCTGGAGGTGCCTCTAGAGGTCAACCGCGCGGTGGCCCGCTGGGCCAGGGAGGCGGGCGTGCCCGTCATGCTGAACCCCGCCCCCGCCACGGACCTGGATGACGAGCTTTTGAGCCTTGTGACCTACCTGACCCCCAACGAGCAGGAGGCCTCTGTGGAGACCGGCCTGCCCCTGGGCATGGATGAAAACGGCCCCCTGCGGAGCGACCTGCGGAAAATCGCCGCCGTCCTCTGGAGCAAGGGCGTGGAGAATGTCATCATCACGCTGGGCGGCTGTGGCTCCGCCGTGGTGGAGGCCGACTCCATCCGCGACATCCCCTGCGTCCATATGGACCATGTGGCGGACCCCACCGCCGCGGGAGACTCCTTCGTGGGCGCGCTGTCCGTGGGACTTGCGGTGGGGCTCTCCCAGGAAGAGGCGCTGGCCTTTGCCAGCCACACCGCCGCCATCACCGTGTCCCGGATGGGCGCCATGCCCTCGCTGCCCACGCTGGACGAGGTCATCGACCTGTTGCAGGAGCGGAAGTATCAGGGCTTCGATCTGGCGGCGCTGGACGCGCTGAAATAAAAACAACCGGTGCCGGGTCTGCCCCGGCGCCGGTTTTGTCCATAAAAGCATCCTAATATGATATAATCAGAGGTGACACATATGGTCAGACCTATCGTGACCGACATCTTTTCCCTGAACCGCAGGTCCGCGCCCGCCGGGCGGGAGGACCTGCCCACGGCCCGGGACCTGCTGGACACCCTGGCGGCCAACCTGGACCGCTGCGTGGGCATGGCTGCCAACATGATCGGCGTCAACAAGCGCATCATTGCCGTCATTCTCGGCGGCGTCCCGGTGGTCATGCTGAATCCGGTGATCGTGGGGCGGTCTCCGGAGACCTACGAGGCGGAGGAGGGGTGCCTGTCCCTCTCCGGCGTACGGAAAACCACCCGGCACCGGTCCATTGAGGTGACGTATCAGGACATGGCGCTCCGGACGCACCGGCAGACCTATTCCGGCCTTGTAGCTCAGATCATCCAGCACGAAGTGGACCACTGCGAGGGCATTTTGATATGAAACTGCTGTGTTTTGGGGACTCCAACACCTATGGCTACGACCCCCGGTCCCGCCTTGGCGGGCGCTACCCGGCGGAAAGCCGCTGGACGGACCTCCTGACCCGGGCCACCGGCTGGGAGGTGCTGAACGCCGGGCAGAACGGACGGAAGATTCCCCGCCGCGCCGGAGAGCTGGCCCAGGCGGACCGGCTCCTGACGGACTGTGAGCCCCTGGATGTCCTGGCGGTGATGCTGGGGAGCAATGACCTGCTCCAGTCCCCGGCGATGACCGCCGGAGACACGGCGGAGCGGATGGGGACTTTTTTGCGCCACGTGCTGGAGCGCTGCCCGCCGGAGACGGTGCTGCTGATCGCGCCGCCGCCCATGCGCCGGGGCGCGTGGGTGGCGGAGGAGCGGCTGGTACGCGAATCCGCGGCGCTGGCGGCCGCCTATGCGGCGCTGGCCGGACAGCTTGGCGTTCGGTTCGCCGACGCCGGACAGTGGGGCGTGGAGTTGCTTTTCGACGGAGTGCATTTTTCCGAGGCCGGACACTGTGCTTTTGCCGCCGGTATCCGGACGGCACTGGACTCCATATCCCTTCCGGACATTCGGGAGGTCTCCGCCCGCTCCCCCCGATTGCTGGAGCAGCTGACCGCGGTCTGGGATGCCTCCGTCCGCGCCACCCATTACTTTTTGACCGAGGATGACATCCAGTCCATCGCTCAGGATGTCCCCGGCGCCCTGACTGCCGTTCCGCATCTCGCGGTGGCCGAGGCGCAGGGGATTCCGGTGGGCTTTTTGGGGGTGGATGGCGACCGGCTGGAAATGCTGTTCCTCTCTCCCGCCAGACGAGGACAGGGCTTAGGCCGGCGATTGCTGATGTGGGGCATCCGGCAATACGGCATTGGGAAGGTCTGCGTAAATGAGCAGAATTCCCAGGCCCTCGGTTTTTATCAGCGCTTTGGCTTTCACCCCTATAAACGCACAGACTTGGATGAGCAGGGCCGCCCCTTTCCCCTGCTGTACCTGCGACGAGAGACCACTATTCACTAATTTTTGACATGAAAAAACACATTCCCGCAAAAGTGGGAATGTGTTTTTCACAGTTTCAGAACATCTACAGTTTGGACGCCATAATGCCGGAACAGCTCCAGTGCCTCCCAGCCAATGCGCTCGCCGGAGACGGCGATGGGGATGGCGGGCGGACAGGACACGGTGGGCGCGCCGCAGACGCGGCCCAGGGCCTGTTCCGCCGGGATGGTCTCCCGGGGCGCGAACAGCGCCTGCCGGATGGAGAGGATCCGTTCCCCCTTCGCCAGGGGCAAAGGCTGGAACGGCGCATAAGGGGCGTGATTCTCCCCCAGCGCGGTCAGGAGCCGCTCTAAGTCCTCCGGGCTGTTCTCCGGCGTCAGCATCAGCACCAGAAACTCCCGGTCCGCGTATTCGCACTCCACGCCGTTTTGCCGCAGGCGCTCCGCCAGGGCAATGCCCGTCAATCCCTCCGGGGCCCGCAGGGTCAGATGCAGAGGGTCTGTGTCCATGACCCGCCAGCCCGCGGCGGCGAGCCGCGCCCGAAGCTCCGTCAACCGCTCCGCTGTCTCCTCCAGTCGGTCCGGATAGCCATCCGCCAGGTAGCGGTTGCACAGGTCCAGGGACGCCAGTGTCAGATAGGACGGACTGGTGGAGCCGAACAGGGCCATGGCGCCCCTGGCGTGCTCCTGAACGCCCGCCGGGGCGGCTCTGCCGATGTGGAGGTACGCGCCGCCAGTCAGCGCCGGCAGCGTCTTATGGGCGGAGTCACAGCAGATGTCCGCCCCCAGGTCTAGGGGATGGGGAGCTGGACGCAGAAAACGCAGGTAGGCCCCGTGGGCGTTGTCCACCGCCAGCACCGTGCCGTGGCGGTGACAGACCGCCGCCAGAGCGGCGATGTCCGCCATGCCGCCCAGGTAGTCCGGGCTGGTGATATACACGGCGGCGGGCGGCGCGGGCAGGCCCGCCAGGGTCTCCTCCAGCACCGCCGGAGACACGGGACAGCCGCAGATGGAGGGACTGCCGCCCTCCGGCCACAGCCACACCGCCTCAAAGTCCAGCAGCGCCGCCGCGTAGACGAACGCCTTGTGGACGTTCCGGGCAGCCACGACCATCGGGGACGCCCCCTCCGGGCGGCAGGTCAGGGCCAGATACAGCATGGCTCGGATGCACTGGCTGGAGCCCTCTGTGGAGTACAGCGTCCGTCCGGAGCCGAACAGGGTCCCGGCGTTGGCCTCGCTCTCGGCGATGATGCCCTCCGCCTCATACAGCGCGTCGGCGCCTGAAATCTCCGTAATGTCCAGCGGCTCGCAGCCCAGGAAGGGCCTCCCCTTGTGTCCGGGCATGTGAAGCCGGGCGGCGCCGGAGGCGGCGTAGCGCCTCACGAAATCCGCAATGGGCGTGTTCATGCCCTGCCCTCTTTGGCGGCGTCCTCCGCCACCTTCATCATGATGGCGCACTCGATGCGCTTGCGGAACAGCTCGCAGCCCGCCTCGTAGACGCCCCGGATGGAGCCGGTGGCGTGGTAGGCGTTGGCGGCGCAGCCGCCGGAGCAGTACAGCTTGGCCCAGCAGTCCGCGCACGCGGGGCGAGCGTAGGCGTTGCAGGAGCGGAACTCCTCCCGCAGCTTTGTGTTCGTCACGCCATTCCAGATGTCGCCCAGCTTGTAGGCCTCCTCGCCCACGAACTGGTGGCAGGGGTACAGGTCGCCCCAGGGGGTGACCGCCATGTACTCCGTGCCGGAGCCGCAACCGGAGATGCGCTTGTAGACGCAGGGCCCGCCGGTCAGGTCCAGCATGTAATGGTAGAAGGTGATGGGCTTCCCCTCCTTCTCCCGGCGGAGCATATCCTTTGCCAAAATCTCATACTGCTCCTTCACGATCTCCAGGTCCTCCGGGGTCAGGGCCGCCGGGTCGTCGGGGGCGCAGACCACCGGCTCCATGCTCAGCTCGGTAAAGCCCAGGTCCGCCATGTGAAACACATCGTTGGTGAAGTCTGGGTTGGCGTGGGTAAAGGTGCCCCGCATGTAGTAATTCTTGCCGCCCCGGGCTTTGACCAGCTTCTGGAATTTCGGCACGATACGGTCGTAGCTGCCGTTTCCGGCGTAGTCCACCCGAGTGCGGTCGTTGATCTCCTTGCGGCCGTCCAGGGACAGCACCACGTTGTTCATCTCCCGGTTGGCGAAGTCGATGACGTCGTCGTCGATGAGCACGCCGTTGGTGGTCAGGGTGAAGCGGAACTTCTTGTGGTGGGGCGCCTCCTGGGTGCGGGCGTACTCCACCAGCCGCTTCACCACATCCCAGTTCATCAGCGGCTCGCCGCCGAAGAAGTCCACCTCCAGATTGGTCCGGGTACCGGAGTGCTCGATCAGGAAATCCAGCGCCCGCTTGCCCACCTCGAAGCTCATCAGCGCCCCGTCGCCGTGGTACTTGCCCTGGCTGGCAAAGCAATAGGCGCAGTTCAGGTTGCAGGTGTGGGCCACATGGAGGCACAGTGCCTTCACCACGTTGCCGGAGCGCTCCTTGAACGTCCCCGCCATGTCGGCGAAGGTATCGGGGGTGTACAGCTTGCCCGCTTTCACCAGACTCTCCACATCCGCGATGCAGTCCCGCAGGTCCCGCTCCGTCACATCGGCGCGGTCCGCGTACTTCGCCAGCAGCGTGGACACGATCTCGTCCGGGATGTGGTCCCGAAACATGGCGATGATGTCATAGGCCACCTCGTCCACCACGTGGATGGCGCCGGAGCAGCTGTCCAGCACGATGTTGTAGCCGTTCAATTGATACTGATGTACCATAAAAGGTTTCCTCCGTCATCCATAAAAAAGTGCCGCCTGTATAGGCGGCACCTTTGCAAAAACGATTGGTGCTTATTTATCCGCGTTCTCACACTTCTGGTTGGCGACGCCGCAGCTGGTCTTGCAGGCGGACTGGCAGGAGGTCTGGCACTCGCCGCAGCCGCCCTTCTTGGCGCTCTCGCACAGAGACCGGGTCTCAAGAGTCTTGATTCTTTCCATGATACATATCTCCATTCTGTTTGATTTGGTTCTTCTCCCGGCAGCCGTCCCGCCACAGGCGGACAGCGGCCTTATTATCGGGAAAATTCTAGCATAGAACGGGCGCAAAGTCAAGAGCAGCGCCGCTTACCCCGCCAGATCCCGGTACAAATATGTCACGATATTGGCCCGCGGAGACATCTGATTCGGCACAAATTGGGTGCCCACACCACTCAGAAGACCGCCGGCGTCCGCCCAGGCCACTGCATCGGTGTAGTAGGTGCCGGGATAGTTCCTGGCCAGGGCGCTGGCGCCGGAGGCGGCCGGCTTGCCATTGGCTCGCCACAGGAAGGTCACCACGTGGGCGCTGGTGCACTTGCCGCTGGGATTGAAGGTGGTGGCGGTGGTGCCGGTGGTGATGTTGTTCTCATAGGCCCAGAGAATGGCCTTGTAGAAAGCACTGCCGGCGTAGACATCTTTAAATGGATTCACCTTGGTGACAGGCTCCGGACAGCCCTTGGCCCGCCACAGGAAAGTAACCACCTGGCCGCGGGTGCAGGTGGAGTTGGGCTGGAACTGGGTGGCTGTCACGCCGGTGGTGACGCCGTTCTCCAGCGCCCACAGCACCGCGTCGTGGTAGTAGGCGCCGTCCGGCACATCGGTAAAGGGATTGGCGCCGGACGTGTTGTTTTGGTTCGTCTGTCCCGTCTGTGTGCTGTCCGCCGGCGTTTGCGCGGAGCCGCCATTCGCGCTGAAGAAGTCCACCTTATAGGACAGCTCGGCGGCGCTTCCGTCCTTGTAGCGCAGACCCTCGATATTGACGCTGTAGGCGCCGTCATAGGCATTGACGCCGTCCGGGCGGAAAACGATGCAGTTGGCAACGCCGTAGTTCGCGTTATTCACATTGAAATACTTTCCGGAGCTGGAGGCGGTATATCTCTCGCTGCCCCGGAAGGTCCAGCTCTTCCCGTCGCTCTCCCGCGTCACGGTGACAGTCAGATTGGCCGGATTGGGCGTGGCGTACTGGCTGGGGTTCACGGTCACGCTCCAGGCGGTGTTCCCGTCAAACACGTCGCTGGGGAAGTTGCCGGAGGCGGGCCAGCTGATAAAGCTGTAATTGCAGCCCTGGCCGCTGGTGTCAAACGACCATTCGACGGTAAAGGCGCCGTATCCCGTGCTTGAGGTAGCATACCCAAAGCCCGTCTTGCCCATGGAGGGATTCAGCTGCCACCGGCGGTGGCCTAGCCGGTCGATATTCGACGAGTCGCTGTCGTCCATCCAGCCGTCAACGGAGCCGACCAGACTGTAGCCCGCCGCAATATTGCTGCTGGAGGTCGCCCCACAGCCGATCTTATAAAAGTTGTCGTCCATGCCAGCGGGCTTTGACGGCGCATGGCTGAGCTTATTGTTCGCGGCGATGACGACCGCGCCGTACTGGGTCTTCTCCGTCAGGGAGCTATCCAGGGAAACGGCCGGCAAGCCGGCGATACGCCGTAGGGCGTTCAGCCGGGCCAGCGTCGCCTGCAGGGCGGACGCCTTCACCTTGCCCGCGGAGTAAGGCGCGGTGATGGACGGCTTCTGGTCAAATAGGTCGTTGAAATTCGTCACCGGCGCACTGTCCAGAAGCTGGATGATCTCCTGCTTGGAGAGTTTGGACATGTCCAGGCTGCCACTGTTGTGGCTGGCTTCGGCGCTCAGCTGTGGCGTGGTGGAGAGGACCTCCTCCGTACCGCAGACGCTACAGACACGGTAGGTCTTCCCCGCGGCGGCGGCCGTCGCCGCCACAGTCTTGGTCTGCCAGATGTGCTCTGTCTTGGGAAGCGTGGCGAAGGTCGCCAGCTCCTCGCCGCAGACGCCGCACACCTGATAGGTGCGGCCCTCCTTCGTGCAGGTGGCCCGCTCCGTCCTTGTGATCTTCACGTTGTGGGTACAGGCCGCTCCGGTGCAGGCCGCTCCGGTGCTGGGATCAATGCCCGTGCCGGTAGACGTTCCGGTCCCCGCGCCGCCATTGAGCTTGGGAATGGCCTCCGTATAGCTGTCACCGCAATAGGTACAGGTGTATGTACGCAAGCCCTCCTGCGTCGCGGTGGCGGCTCGTGTAACCGTGGAGCGATAGGTGTGGGCCGTCTTGGGCTTGGTAGCCAGCGTCTCCTCCACACCGCAGGTCTTGCAGACCCGGTACTGCCGCCCCTCCTTGGCGCAGGTGGGTGAATCCACCTCGTAACGCCACTGGTGGGTATGCGTCTCGCCGCCGGACGAGGATTCGCCCGTACCCGTGCCGGTCCCGGTTCCAGTTCCGGTGCCGCTCCCGGTACCCGTACCAGTACCAGTGCTGGTCCCGGCGCCAGTGCTGGTCCCGGCGCCAGTGCCGGTTCCGGTACTTGTTCCGCTGCCCGTACCCGTGCCAGTGCTCGTTCCTGTGCCGGTGCTTGTTCCGGTTCCTGTGCCGGTGCCCGTGGTCGTTCCGGTTTCCGCTTTGGTGCAGCTGGGATCAGCGGCCCCGCAACGGGTGCACACGCCGTTGAGATAGCTGTGGCCCAGGGGCCTTTGAAGCGCGTTCAGCGGCTCGGTCCCTGACCAGTACATTTTCAGGTTGCAGTCCGCGCAGTACATGATATAGCCGCCGCCCTTGGTGCAAGTGGGCTCCTCGATCCACTCCTGCATCACCTTATTGCACTTGGGGCAGTTGGTGGGATATGATTTCAGCGTTACAGCCCCCGCCGGAGCTACCAGCAAGCCGCATAGCATGGCCACCGCCAGCAGCAAGCCTGCAAAACCATGGATACGATATCGTTTCCCGCGCATAAAATCTCCTCCTTGCGTTTTCTCTCCCGCAGTGAAAGGCTCGCCGCCCCATCCCCTGCCGGGTCTTTTGACAATTTTATAGTATAGCTTTTTGGAAATCTTGTCAATTCATTCCCGCCTAATTCTCGTTATAGACACACAAAAACAGGCACCGGGAAAATGTCGCGTTTGAAATTTGACCTTGCAGCCCCAATATGCTAAAATAAAGCATACATGGTATAAGGAGCCAGCCTATGCAACCAACTGTCAGCATCATCGTCCCCGTCTACAACGCGGAAAATACCCTCCGACGCTGCATCGACAGCATCCTGGAGCAGGAATACACGAATTTTGAACTTCTGCTGGTCAACGACGGCAGTAGGGACCGCTCTGGCGAGATCTGCGACGAATACGCCGCCAAAGACCCCCGGGTCCACGTCACCCACAAGGAGAACAGCGGCGTCTCTGACACCCGGAATCTGGCCCTGGGCCAGGCCCGGGGCACGTACCTGCAATTCCTGGACAGCGACGACTGGATCACCCCGGACGCCACCAGCTCCCTGGTCCGGGCCGCGGAGGCCCACCGGTGCGACCTGGTGATTTCGGATTTCTACCGGGTCATCGGCGAGCGGGTCTCCCACAAGGGCGACATCGATGACGACACCGTGCTGTCCCGGGAGGAATACGCCGCCCACATGATGGAAAATCCCGCCGATTTCTACTACGGCGTCCTCTGGAACAAGCTCTACCGCCGCGATATCGTGGAGGAACACCACCTGCGCATGGACCCGGAAATCAGCTGGTGCGAGGACTTCATGTTCAACCTGGAGTACATCCGGTACGCCGAGACCTTCTATGCCCTCCAGGTCCCCATCTACTACTATGTCAAAACCAAGGGCTCCCTGGCCAATCAGAACCTGACCATCTCCAAGACCATCAAGATGAAGCTGACGGTGTTTGAATACTACCACCGCTTTTTCAAGACCGTCCTGGACGAGGAGGAGTACGAAAAGAGCCGCCTGAAGGTCTACCGCTTTCTGCTGGACGCCGCCGGGGACGGCACCGTCCCTCCCGCTGTGCTGCCCGGCTCCCAAAAACTGGGGAACGAGCGTATCCGCGTCGATCCGGACGCGCTGAGCGGCGACGGCATCCTGTGCGACGCATTCCGGGACCGCAAGCTGCTGGAGCACTATCTGGAGACTGCCGCCCTGAAAAACGACCTGTCCCTGGCCGACGCCGGACTACTCCTGGCCCTGGGCCAGTTCGGCCCCTCATGCACCCGCAGGGAGCTGGCGGACTTCGCGCATCTCTCCCGGGGCGGCCTGACGCTGGCCCTGCAGCGGCTGAACGGAAAGGGGCTCATCAGCGTCGAGGAGGCCCGGGCCGCGGACCTGCCGGAAAAGCGGCTCAGCATCTCCTTCACTCCCGAGGCGGCGCCCGTCCTCGCCGATCTGAACGCCGCCCAGAGCGACTACGAAGCAGCCCGCTTCGCGGGCTTCAGCGACGAGGAGCAGGCCCGGTACCGCGCCCTGTCCGGCAGGATCAAGCGCAATATTCAGGATGTCCTGCAATAACAAACCCGGCCGGAAGAGACAGAGCTTCCAGCCGGGTCTTTTTCAGACAGGGGCGTCCGTGGCGGACTCCCGTTTTAACAGGCGGTACACGCTGCGGTACATCAACAAAACGAACACCACAAACAGCACCATGGAAGGGATGCTGCCGATCATGGCGCACGAGTCGTAAATGCCGTGGAGCAGCACGGCGGCAAGATATCCCGCCGCCAGATTGCGCCGCCTGCCCGCCTCGTCGCCGCGATTTTCGCAGAGCTTGGCGCGCCCGTAGAACAGTCCCATATAGACGGCAAAGGACATGTGTCCCGGCACCGCCAGCAGCGCCCGGGGCAGGGCCACGGAGAGGCCGTAGCGCAGGACATACTGGATATTCTCAAAGGCCGCGAAGCCCAGGGAGACAAAGACCGCGTACACAATCCCGTCGAAGCGGTAGTTGAACGCGGGGTGATACCAGGTCCGACGCTTCAACAGGCAGAACTTGCAGCCCTCCTCCACCAGCGCCACCACCAGAAAGGCCAGCAAAATGGTGTACACCGGGCTGCCCGGGTCCACCAGCAGCCGCAAGCCGCTCTGTGCCAGCCGCTCCAGCACGCCGGAGGCCAGCGCCGCCGCAACCCCCAGCACCAGCAGCGTCAGCAGCAGTCCCGGCGGCTCCTTTTCCACGGTGTCCCGCAGGTAGATATACCGCAAAAGCAAAACAGCCGGCAGCACTGCCGCCAATATGTAAACCGCCAAAAGTGGCAGCACCGGCATGATAAAAAACACAGCCGTCCCTCCCCATCAAACTCCGATCTCAACGCCAAAGCCAGCCAGCAGCAAATTCCGCAGCAGGCAGTTGACAAGCAGCACCACCGCCAGCAGCCAGGGCCAGCGGGCGTCGTAACACAGCGCCCAGCCGCGCCGCCCCCGCAGCCGCCACACCGTCTGCGAGAACACATAGAAGGCCGCCAAGCCCGCTGTCACCGGAACCGCCGGATGGCAGTAAAACGCCTCCAGCAGCCGGCCGTGGGCCAGCGCAATCAGCGCTCTGGTCCCGCCGCAGCCGGGGCAGTAGACGTGCCAGTTGCGATAAAACCAACAGCCGCTGACCGTGGGCGCCCCCAGCAGGTGCTTCCAGATCAGGTACGCCGCGCCCAAGGTCCCACAGGTGATCCACGCGGCGGGGTAGACCTCCCGATCTGTCATCCGCTTGTCCATGCGTCCCTCCAAAAGAAAGGCCGCGCTATACGCGCGGCCCCATCACGCTTACTTTAAAAGCCTGATCTTCCCCAGCAGGGGGACTTCCTTTTCCTCGCCGTTGATCGCGGCGATGCATCCCATCACCGCGCAGACAAAGCAGAAAATGCCCCAAATCCAGCCGACGCAGGGAATGACGGACAGCAGTCCCGCCAGCCAGATCACCAGCGCCTGGTTCACATGGAACTTCGCGCCCTCCCGGTCGCCCGCCAGAATGGCGATCAGCAGACCGATCCATGTGATATAAGCAACGATGCTCGTCGTCTTCGCATCCATGAAAAATCCCTCGTTTCTTTTACTGATATCTGTTGTAGTGTATCACATCCTGCAAAGAATTACAAGATAAACGCGGAAATACAAAAAAGCGACAGTCCGTTTGGACTGCCGCTCAGTGTTGGCGTTACCTATCTTC
>OIYT01002330.1_pt1 | contig 11750 bp, 14 predicted proteins | sample 1588201 | NCBI WGS metagenome assembly OIYT01 (sample SAMN03283260) | human gut metagenome | biome: human-associated habitat; material: feces | host: Homo sapiens | place: USA | collected 2013
TGTGCATCGCCCGCGCCCTGGCGGTGGAGCCCACCGTGCTGCTGATGGATGAGCCCACCTCGGCCCTGGACCCCATCTCCACCTCCCGTATCGAGGAGTTGGCGGTTGAGCTGAAGCAGCATTACACCATCGTCATCGTCACCCACAATATGCAGCAGGCCCTGCGTATCTCGGACCGCACTGCCTTCTTCCTGCTGGGCGAGCTGGTGGAGTACGGCGACACGGAGACCATGTTCTCCACGCCCAGCGAAAAGCGCACTGAGGATTACATCACCGGGAGGTTTGGATAATGCGTAGTCAATTCGATAAACAGCTGGCCCAGCTCCACCGCGAGCTCATCGAGATGGGTGCCCTGTGCGAGCAGGTCATCGCTCTGTCCTCTCAGGCCCTCACCAACCGCGATACCGCCCTGGCGGAGAAGGTCGCGCCACTGGACCATGAGATCGACCGCAAGGAGCGCGACATCGAGAACCTCTGCCTGCGGCTCCTGCTTCAGCAGCAGCCGGTGGCTGGCGACCTGCGGCAGATCTCCGCTGCCCTGAAGATGATCACGGACATGGAGCGTATCGGCGACCAGGCCGACGATATTGCCGAGATCCTGCTCTGCCGCGCCGGCCGGCCTCTCAGCGCCGGCGACACCCTGCGGGATATGGCCCGGGCCACCATCCGCATGGTCAGCGAGAGCGTGGACGCCTATGTCCGGCAGGATGTGGACCTGGCCCAGCAGGTCATCGCCGCCGACGATGAGGTGGACGGCTATTTTGACCGGATCAAGGCCCACCTCATCGACCGTATCGCCAAGGACGTGGATGACGGTGAAGCCACACTTGACTTACTGATGATCGCCAAGTATTATGAACGTATCGGCGACCACGCCACCAACATCGCCGAGTGGGTGATGTTTTCCGTCACCGGCGTGCACAAGACCGAGGCCACTTGAGCCAAAAGGAGGGACCCCACATGATCTGGTGTGTAGAGGATGACGCCAGCATCCGCGATATCGAGCTGTATGCCCTGCGCTCCGCCGGGCTGGAGGCCGAGGGCTTTACCGACGGCGCCGCCTTCTGGAAGGCCCTGCAAAGCGAAAAGCCCGACCTGGTGGTGCTGGACGTGATGCTCCCCGGCATCGACGGCACGGAGCTGCTGGGCCGTATGCGCGCCTCCACGTCCCTGCGCCGCATCCCGGTCATTATGGCCACCGCCAAGGGCGCGGAGTATGACCGCGTCCGGGCGCTGGACGGCGGCGCGGATGACTATCTGACCAAGCCCTTCAGCGTCATCGAGCTGGTCTCCCGGGTCAAAGCGGTGCTGCGCCGCTGCCAGCCGGAGGGGGACAGCTCCATCCTCCGCAGCGGCGAGGTGTCGTTGGACACCCGTGCCCACACCGTCCTGTCCGGCGGCGAACGCGTCGACCTGACCTACAAGGAATACGAGCTGCTGCGCCTGTTCCTCAGCCACCCCGGCACGGCCTACACCCGTGACCGGCTGATGGAGCTGGTCTGGGGCATGGATTACTGCGGCGAGAGCCGTACCGTGGATATGCACATCCGTACCCTGCGCCAGAAGCTGGGCAAGGCCGGCGCACACATCACCACGGTCCGCGGCGTGGGCTACCGTTGGGAGGAGACCATATGACAAAAAAGATATTTCGCTCCACCGTGGCGGTGGGGCTTGCGGTGCTGCTGGCCAGTCTGGTCATTATCATGGGCGCACTGTACACCTATTTCGGCCATGTCCAGGAGCAGCAGCTCCGGGATGAGCTGTCCATCGCCGCTGCGGCCATGGAGTCCGGCGACGGCGAGGCCTATCTGTCCAAGCTGCACTCCGACAATTACCGCATCACCTGGCTTCGCGCCGACGGCACGGTGCTCTATGATACGAAGGCTGACGCTGCGGCTATGGAGAACCACGCCCAGCGCGAGGAGGTCCGTCAGGCCCTGACCAACGGCACCGGTGAGTCCAGCCGTTACAGCGCCACTCTGCTGGAAAAGACCCTCTACTACGCCCGCCGCCTGCCGGACGGCACGGTCCTGCGCCTGTCCGCCAGCCGCGTCACCATGGGCGTGCTGCTTCTGAGTATGCTCTCCGCCATCCTGGCGGTCATCGCCGTGGCCCTGATCCTCTCCGGCATTCTGGCCGGCCGCGTGTCCCGCCGCATCACCCGCCCCCTGAACACCCTGGACCTGGAGCACCCCCTGGAAAACGACGCCTACGAGGAGCTTTCGCCCCTGCTGCGCCGACTGGAGCACCAGCGGCGTCAGATCGACGATCAGCTGCGTTCTCTGCGCCGCCGGTCCGAGGAGTTTGAACAGATCACCGCCAGCATGACCGAGGGCCTGGTACTGGTGGATAACGGCGGCACCATCCTCAGCATGAACCCTGCCGCCTGCGCCGTGTTCCACACCGATGCGGCCTGCGTAGGCCAGCCTCTGCTGACCGTGGAGCGCGGCAGCGCCGTCAGCCACGCCCTCCACGATGCCATGGACACCGGCCACGGCGAGACCCGCATGGAGCGCGACGGCCGCGAGTACCAGTTCGACATGACCCGTATCCAGGCCGACGGAGAGGTGGTGGGCGCGGTGCTGCTGACCTTCACGGTGGTGCTGGTGGCCGGGATGAACCTCCTCACCGTGCCGTCCGTCTCGCTGGAAGGGGAACAGCTGTGGCAGCTGCAAAGTCTGCCGGTGACACCATGGCAGGTGCTGCGGGCGAAACTGGACCTGCATCTGCTGGTCACTCTGCCGCCCGCGCTGCTCTGCCTGGCTTGCGGGCTGGTGCTTTTGCGCGCGCCGTGGACTTCGGCCCTGCTGGCGGGTCTGCTGGTGGCATTGGATGTTGTTTTCACAGCTGCCGCCGGGCTGATGCTCGGCGTGGCGATGCCGCGCTTTCACTGGACGAGCGAGATGGCCGTTATCAAGCAGAACCCCAGCGTTCTGCTGGCACTGCTTGTCAACTGGGCCGCTGGCTTTGTGCTGGGCGTGGGGGTGCTGGTGCTGGCGCAGTTCGTGCCGGTCGAGGCCGCATGGATGGCAGCATTGGGCATCCTTGCCCTGGCCGATGGGGCTGCGCTCCGCTGGCTGAAGACGAAGGGCGCAAAAAAATTACAGGCATTATAAAAAGACCCTCTCCGACCTTGCTTTACTGCAATGTCCGGAGAGGGTCTTTTTGGCAGGTGAGGCTTATTCGATGCCGGTCACTTTGTAGTCCTGGTCTTCAACGGCCTTCTTCAGGGTCTCGTTGGCGACATCGGCGCTCAGGGTGACGACGGCGGTGCCAGTCTCGTGGCTGACCACGGCCTCGTGGACTTCGGGCAGAGCTTCCAGTGCCTTCTTCACGCGGGCCTCGCAGTGGCAGCACATCATGCCTTCAACGTGCAGGGTCTTTTTCATGGAACGTTCCTCCTTGACAGTGGATTCCGAAACGGGTTCGGTCGTATCTTCAGCCTGCGGCTGCGCGGCAGCGGGCAGGGCGGAAGTCTTGATCTTGTGGTCGTGTTTGGTGCTGTGCAGGTCGAACAGATTCAGGCGCAGCGCGTTGCTGACGACGCAGAAGCTGGACAGGCTCATCGCGGCGGCACCGAACATAGGGTTCAGCGTCAGGCCGAAGGGGATGAACACACCGGCGGCCAGCGGGATGCCGATGATGTTGTAGATGAAGGCCCAGAACAGATTCTCGTGGATGTTGCGCAGGGTGGCGCGGCTCAGGCGGATGGCGGCGGGCACATCGGAGAGCCGGGAGTTCATCAGGACCACATCGGCCGCGTCAATGGCAACATCAGTGCCGGCACCGATGGCGATGCCGGTGTCCGCGCGGGTCAGGGCGGGGGCATCGTTGATGCCGTCGCCCACCATGGCCACCTTGCCGCTCTCCTGCAGCCTGCGGATCACGGCCTCCTTGCCGTCGGGCAGAACGCCTGCAATGACCTCGTCCACGCCCGCCTGTCGGCCAATGGCATCGGCGGTGCGCTGGTTGTCGCCGGTCAGCATGACCACCCGGATGCCCATGTTCTGCAGCTCCCGGATGGCACGGGGGCTGTCCTCCTTGAGGGTGTCCGCCACAGCGATCACCCCCATCAGGCGGCCTGCACCGCCAAAGAAGAGGGGCGTTTTGCCCTCAGCGGCCAGCCGGGCGGCTTCGGCCTGGAGTTCGGCGGGCACGGATGCCTTGGTGGCGATGAACTCCGCATTGCCGCCGTAGATCTCCATGCCGTCCAGCCGTGCGGAAAGGCCATTGCCGGGCAGGGCGGCAAAATCGGTCACATCGGGGCAGGCGATGGTCTCAGTCTCGGCATAGGCCAGCACCGCCTTGGCCAGCGGGTGCTCACTCTTCTGCTCCAGCGAGGCCGCCAGCGTCAGCAGCTCGCTCTCGGAAACGCCCTCCGCGGGCAGGATGTCAGTGACCCGGGGCTCGCCGCTGGTGATGGTGCCGGTCTTGTCCAGCGCCACGATCTGGGTACGGCCTGCGGCTTCCAGCGAGGCGGCAGTTTTGAACAGGATGCCGTTCCTGGCCCCCAGACCGTTGCCCACCATGATGGCCACAGGCGTTGCCAGACCCAGCGCGCAGGGGCAGCTGATGACCAGCACCGAGATGCCCCGGGCCAGCGCATAGCCGAACTCCCGGCCCAGCAGCAGCCAGACAAGGGTGGTCAGCACCGAAATGGAGATGACTGCAGGTACGAAGAAGCCGGAAACGGTATCGGCGATCTTGGCAATGGGGGCCTTGGTGGCGGCGGCATCGCTGACCATCCGGATGATCTGGGCCAGCGTGGTATCCTCGCCCACACGGGTGGCTTCGCACTTCAGGAAACCGGACTGGTTGGTGGTGGCAGCGCTGACCTTGTCTCCCGCAGCCTTGTCCACCGGGATGCTCTCGCCGGTCAGGGCGCTCTCATTCACGGCGCTGGAACCTTCCAGCACAAGGCCGTCCACCGGGATGTTCTCACCGGGGCGCACCACAAAGAGGTCGCCCTTTTTCACCTGTGCAATGGGCACAGTCACTTCGGCCCCCTCCCGCAGCAGGGTGGCGGTCTGGGGGGCCAGCTTCATCAGGCTCTTGAGTGCGTCGGTGGTCTTGCCCTTGGAGCGGGCTTCCAGCATTTTGCCCACGGTGATCAGGGTCAGGATCATGGCGGCAGATTCAAAGTAGAGCTCCATCATGTAGTGCATGACGAGCGCGTCGTTGCCGTCTACCTGAGCGCGGGTCATGGCGAACAGGGCGTAGGTGCTCCAGAGAAAGCTGGCCGAGGAACCCAGCGCCACCAGAGTGTCCATGTTGGGAGCGCGGTGGAGCAGGCCCTTGAAGCCGCTGATGAAGAACTTCTGGTTGATGACCATTACGATGCCCGCCAGCAGCAGCTGGACCAGACCCATGGCAACGTGGTTGCCGTCGAACCAGTGGGGGAGCGGCCAGCCCCACATCATGTGGCCCATCGAAAAATACATCAACACCGCCAGAAAGACCAGTGATGCGATGAGCCGTTTCTTCAGCCTGGGTGTTTCGTGGTCAGCCAGTGCATCCAGCTCGGCGCTGGGGGTCTCGGCGGCAGCAGCCTTGGGGCTTGCGCCGTAGCCCGCCTCCTGCACTGCCTTGACGATGGCTGATGCGCTGGCGGTGCCCTCCACTCCCATGGAGTTGGTCAGCAGGCTCACCGAGCAGCTGGTCACGCCGGGCACAGCTTTTACGGCCTTTTCCACCCGGGCAGAGCAGGCCGCGCAGCTCATGCCCGTAACAGTATACTGTTCCATTGTTTCCCTCCGATAAAAAACGCTGCGTGAATGGGATCAAACGAGCTTGTTCAGGATCCACAAAAACTCCTGCAGCTTCTCCTCACCGCCGTTTTTCAGGTCCTCAGCCACGCAAGTGCTCAGGTGCTGGTCGATCAGCTCCCGGGTAAAGCCGTTCAGGGCACTTCTGGCGGCAGCGGCCTGCACCAGAATATCCGTGCAGTACACGTCCTTTTCCACCATGCTCCGGATGCCCCGGATCTGGCCCTCGATGCGGTTCAGCCGGGTGATGAGGTGCTTGTACTCCTCCTCGGTGCGCTGCTTGTGGCGGCAGCCGCAGCCGATGCTTCCCTCAGCCGGGGCACAGCAGGGCTCTTCTGCCGGGGTGGGGGAGCAGTGGGGGCAGCTTCCCTCCGGGATCTTGTTCACGTCGCTCATGTCTATTCTCCTTTCATTACCCCTTGGGGGTATCTTGTTCCATAGCTGCATTATAGCACGGCGGTCCTGTTTCTGCAAGTAGGGCTGGGGGGTATTATTGTGAATTTTTTATGAATACGGAAGATAAAACAAAAGGCTCTGCGCCCCAAACGGGGAACAGAGCCTTTGAAGCATCCAAAACGATCAGTAGGCGAATCTGCGCATAAAGGCAAGGTCGCTTGCGGCGCGGGCGGGCACAGCTTCCTCCCGCAGCACGGGCAGGGAAGCCTGCGGCATCTGCCGCAGCATCTCAAAGCCGCCGGCGTAGTCCACACAGGAATCCTCCAGGCTGGTGGAATAGAGCGTTCCATCCGGCTGGAAGTTCTGGCCCTTGAAATGGACCGCCGTGATCTTGTCGCCGTACCAGCTGCCTACTTTGTCCCAGATGCGGCGCTGTGCATCCACAGACGCGGCCTCCGGGCCCACATAGTTGGCAAAATCGCAGATGACGCGCAGGTTGGGGCTTGCCATAGTGTCCAGCACCATCCGCACCGCCTCGGGGGTATTCATGGTGTGGTAGTAGACGCACTCCACGGCAAAGAGAACTCCCTGCTCCTCGCAGGCGGGCAGGATCTCACCCAGACTGCGCAGGAGCGCTTCCTGTGCCTCCTTCCGGGTCACACCGGGCTGCTTGGCCATGTTGGTGGTCTCGCTGCCCATGCAGCCTGCACCCAGCGCCTTGGCAACAGGGATCTGGCTCAGTACCTTTGCCACCTCGGCACGGCGCTTGTCCTCGTCGGCATAGCTCAGCTCCACATAGGTGCCGTCCACGGCAATGCCCACGCCGGATGCTGCTGCAGCTGCTCTTGCCCGTTCCACCAGCGCGGGGGTCACATCGGCATAGCTCTTTACGCCCTCCACCGCCTTGGGAAAGGCCAGCTGGGTGCAGGCAAAGCCTGCCTGCCCGATGGAGGAAAAGAGGGTCTCGGGGTCATGGCGGCCAAAATCGTGGCCGCGTGCACCAAGAATGAATTCAGGCATCCTGCACCTCCATCAGCCGAACACACGGGCGGCAAAGAGATTCAGCTCTTTGCCCCACCAGTACCAGTCGTGGGAGACATCGCTGCCCCACACTTCCAGATGCACGGGCAGGCCGCAGTCGGTCAGTGCATCGGCCATGGCCTGGGTGTCCACCAGCGCGTCGCCCTCGTAGCTGCCCTGACCGGCACAGAGGAGAAGGGCATTCTCCTCAGCCTTTGCCAGCAGCTTTTTGTCCACAAGGCCCTCCTCTGCCAGATAGGCCAGGGGGGCATTGCGCAGGACCAGGTCATCTGCTGCATTGCCCAGGAAACGGCGCACATCGTACAGGCCGGAAAGGCCGATGGCACCCGCGAACACCTCGGGGCGGCGCAGGCGGCAGTTCACTGCCTGATACGCGCCGGTGTCCACGCCCACCGCCCAGAGCAGGGTGTCCTTTTTGGCACCGTTCAGGGTCAGGATGCGGGGAGCCAGCTCGCTTGTCAGGTAATTGAAATACTTTTCCTGCATCTCGGCCCGGCGGCGGGGAGCCGTGTCCCCGGCCAGCAGGCTCTCGGCATCCATGCTGTCGGCGCAGAACAACTGCACCTTGCCCTCATTCAGCAGCGGGGCAATGGCATCGGGCATCCCGTTGTTTTCCCAGTCGTAAAAGCGGCCGCCCCGCGCGGGCAGAGCCAGTACCGGCGTACCGGCATGGCCATAGACTTTGAACTCCATGTCGCGGCCCAGCATCCGGCTCCATTCCTTATAATACGTCCCTTGGATCATGGCAGCATCCTCCTGTTGTCACACAAATTGATTGCGCTGGGGGTCATAGGCGTACCCCACAGCGGAAAGCCTGGCACACAGCGCGGCCTTGTCCTCATCCAGATCCTCGCACAGCGCGTCCAGAGTGGGGTAGAAGTCCCGCAGCTTCAGGTTGATCATGCTCAGCAGCATGATCGGGTCATTTGGCAGAGCCATCGTCGATCCCTCCAGAAGATAACAAAAAAGCCGGCCACTCGACAAAGTGACCGGCAGATGCAGCTACTTAGACAGCGCGGGTAACCTTGCCAGCGCGCAGGCAGCGAGAGCATGCGTAGATATACTTGGGAGAGCCTTCCACGACCGCCTTGACACGACGGACATTCGGCTTCCAGGTACGGTTGGAACGGCGATGAGAGTGGGAAACCTTGATACCAAAGGTAACACCCTTGCCGCAGCATTCACACTTAGCCATGGTACTTGCACCTCCTACAGTGAAGTATGGAATTCAAAATAATCAGCTTGACTATTTTACCAGAGATGCGGAGAAAAAGCAAGAGCAAATTTGATTTTTCCGCAACTTTTTTCTTGCAGGGCCAAACCCTTGCCCCAAAAGCGAAAAAATAGTACAATAGAATAAAATCCAACTGAGGGAGAAACGAATGACCGCACAAGGAATGTATTATCTCATCCGGGCACTGGTGACCCTGATCGCCATCCCGTTCCATGAGGCGGGCCACGCGCTGGCCGCCTGGCTGCTGGGCGACCCCACCGCAAAGCGGGAGGGCCGCATCAGCCTGAACCCGTTCCGCCACTTTGACCTCGTGGGCACCCTCTGCATGATCTTTGCCGGGGTGGGCTGGGCAAAGCCTGTTTCCACCGACCCCCGCAATTTCAAAAACCCCAAGTGGGGCATGGCCCTCACCGCGCTGGCAGGCCCGGCGGCCAATCTGCTGCTGGCCTACCTCGGCATGGTGGCGTGGAAGATCCTGTATTATTGGGCCCCCACCACCATGATCACGATTTTCGCAGCCCGCTTCCTCCAATACTTAGTGATGATGGATGTGGGCCTTGCGGTGTTCAACCTCATTCCCATCCCGCCGCTGGACGGCAGCCGCATCCTGCTGGTGGTGCTGCCCCAGCGCATCTACTTCCAGATCATGCGGTACGAGCGCGTCATCTTCGTCATCCTGCTGGCGGCTGTCTGGGCCGGTGTGCTGGATGGCGTGCTGGGCACCTTCAATGATGTGGTCTGGGATCTGCTGGATCTCGGCACCGGCTACATCGACCAGATCGCCTATTCTGCGTATTATGCAGCCATCGGGACGGTGATCTGAGTGGCAGAAGAACTGACCTTCCGTCTGGAGGATTTTGAGGGCCCGCTGGAGCTGCTGCTCACGCTGGTGCAGAAGCACAAGATGGACCTGCACAACATCCCCATTCTAGAGCTTATCGACCAGTACACCCGCGCGGTGGAATCGGCCGAGAGCACCGACCCTGAAATTTCCAGCGCCTTTATCGAGATGGCCGCCCACCTGGTGGAGATGAAGAGCTATCTGCTGCTGCCCCGCAGTGAAGAGGGCGAGCGAATGAAGCAGGAGCTCACCGGCCAGCTCATTGAATATGACCAGTGCCGCCGGATGGCCGCCCGTCTGCGGGAGCGGGGAGAGGAATATACCGTGTTCGTGCGCACCCCGGCCCGGCTGGAATGGGACAACACTTATGATCTCTTCCATTCGCCGCAGGTGCTGGCAGACTGCTGGCAGGCCCTGATGGGGCGCACCACCGTCCGCAAAATGCCCACCCAGCAGCAGTTCGAGCCGCTGGTGTCGGCTCCGCAGGTCTCGGTGAGCAGCCGGGTGGTCTACATCCTGCGCCAGCTCATTGCAGGCGGTGCGAAAAAGATGGACCAGCTGTTTTCCCGCCGCCAGACCCGGGGGGCCAACGTGGCCACCTTTCTGGCGCTGCTGGAGCTGGTGCGCGGCGGCCGTGTGACGCTTGGCCCGGAGGGCGAACTGAAGATGCGCCGGGGCCGCATCGACCGCACAAAGGAGGAGCAATGAATCAGAAACAAATTCGTGCCGCAGTGGAAGCAATGCTCTTTGCCTACGCGGAGCCCATCGGAGCCGACAAGCTGGCCCAGGCGCTGCAGCTGCCCACCGCCAGCGTGGAATCTGCGCTGGAAGCACTGCACGAGCGCTGCCAGAAAGAGGACAGCGGCCTGTGCCTGCTCCACCTGAACACCCATTGGCAGCTGGCCACCAAGACAGAATTTGCGGAGTGCATCCGCCGTGTGCTGGACACCCGCCGCTCCATCCCGCTGGGCCCGGCGGCCATGGAGACCCTGACCGTCATCGCCTACAACCAGCCTGTCTCCCGCGCCTTCATCGAGCAGGTGCGCGGTGTGGATTCCTCCTCCAGTGTGTCGGGCCTGCTGGAAAAGGGGCTCATTGAAGAAGCAGGCCGTCTCGACCTGCCCGGCAGGCCGGTGGCCTTCCGCACCACGGATGTGTTCCTGCGGTGCTTTGGCCTGTCCAGTCTGGAAGATCTGCCCCCGGTGCGGGGCACGGAAAGTGAGGCGGCCCAATGAGCGTCCTGTGGAGTGTTCTCGCTGTCATCGGCATGGTGCTGCTATTCCTCTTAAAAGGGGTGGGCATCCTGCTGCTGGTGGTGCTGGTGTTGGGTCTGCTGCTCATGTTCTGCCCCTTCTGCGCCGATGTGCAGTGGGAGGAGGGCATCTTTCAGGTAAAGGCCGGTGCACTGGGCATCACCTTCCCGGTGTTCCGGTATCCCGCGCCGGAAAAGCCGGAGAAAAAAGAAAAAAAGAAGAAAGCGTCCGGCGCACAGAAGCCCAAAAAGGAAGCCCCGCCCCGCCAGAAGGCGAAGCTGACCCTGCAGATCATCTGCACCATCTTAAAAGGGGCGGGAAAGCTCACCCGGGCCATCATCGGCTCCCTGCGCTTCACCCGGATCGATGTTGTCCTCGGTGTCCGGGGCGATGACCCTGCCGAGGCTGCCCGCAGCTATGGCAGGCTGAACGCCTGGCTCTACCCGACGCTGGGTTTCCTGGACCGGTTCCTCTATCTGGACTTTGAGCAGCTCCGGCTCCTGCCGGATTTCGGCAGCGCCGAGCCCACCGTAAAGGATCACGTCTCCTTCCGGGTCACGGCCCGGGCCTACGCCATCGTTTTCACGCTTCTGCGCGTTCTGTATGCGTTCTGGCGCGAAAAGGTACTGGACGTTTTTATCTAGCTCGGGTATAATATTTTTGTATGGTGTGTCCGCGTCCCGGCCTGTACAGGGCGGGGAAGTGGTTCCGTGGGAGCGGCGTTCCGCTCCCTGATATAGAAGTAAGGAGGCCGAATTTATGGCTGAGCATCCCATTCAAAACCTGATGAACGTTACAATGGACAAGATCCGTCAGATGGTGGATTCCAACACCATCGTCGGCAAGCCCATCACCACCGATGACGGCACCACCATCCTGCCGGTGTCCAAGGTGAGCTTCGGCTTTGCCTCTGCCGGCACCGATTTCGACGGCAAGAACGCCGCCAACAAGGATCTGTTCGGCGGCGGCTCCGGCGCGGGTGTCAACATCCAGCCCGTGGCATTCCTGGTGGTCAAGGATGGCTGTGTCCGCACCATCCAGCTCTCTGACGGCAACAACACCGTGGACCGCGCCCTGACCATGATCCCCGAGCTGGTGGAAAAGGTCAGCGCACTCATTAAAAAGGACGAGCCTGCTGCGCCCAAAAGTGGGCAGTAATGGCCAGCGGGCAGCTTTCCCTCGCAAGTGAAACGGGCCATTCCATCGCCCGCCCTACTGCC
>OIYT01002334.1_pt1 | contig 11733 bp, 12 predicted proteins | sample 1588201 | NCBI WGS metagenome assembly OIYT01 (sample SAMN03283260) | human gut metagenome | biome: human-associated habitat; material: feces | host: Homo sapiens | place: USA | collected 2013
CTAGCTTATTTTATAATTTATAGTATAGCTGGCTTTTTTATTGAAACAATGTTTGCACTAGTAAGATATGGTGTACTTGAAAGCAGACAAAGCTTTTTATATGGTCCATTTTGTGCAATATATGGACTTGGAGCAGCTGTAATGATTATCTTTTTACATAAGTATTCTAATACATAATGTCGAAAATTGCAAGTGTTTTTTTTAATATTTTTTAATTTATCTGTATTACTTTTTATACTAAAATTTTCATTAATAAATTTTAGTATTGAATCTATATCAGTCTTTTCAATAATATTTTCCATTATAATTTTCCCCCTTTATATTTTATTATAAACCATAATAGCTCAAGTATCTTCTACGTAAAACAGGTTCTTCTTTTTTTACAGGCTCTGGTTGTTTAATTGGTTGAATATTTTTAACATAAGAAGCAGTTATCTTTTTAGAGTTATAATCAGAGTTATATTTCTTAACATTTTTATCTCTTGCTAATTTTCTTAATGATTTATTTTCTAATTGTCTAATTCTTTCCCTAGTAACACCCATTTTTTGACCGATTTCTTCTAATGAATGTGCTCTATCACAATTTATACCATATCTTAAACAAATAATTTCTTTTTCTCTTTGGTCTAATGTTTCGCTTTCTAAAACAGCATTTTTAAAGCTTTCCAAATATTCCTTTTTAACAATTTCTTCTTCAACATTAGTTGATTTATCTTCAATAAAATCTCCAAGTTCATCTGTATCATCATCATTATCATTAATAGGTGTCGATAAAGAAACAGCATCAATTTCAATATTTTGTAAATAATGTAATTTATTAACAGTTATTTCTAACGCTTGTGCTAATTCAACATCAGTTGGCATTCTTTGTAACTCATTAAATAATCTTGATTTAACAGCATTCATTTTTCTTACATATTCATATTTATGAGCTGGTATTCTAATAGTTCTTGATGTATCAGAAATAAATCTTCTTATTCCTTGTCTTATCCACCATGTTGCATATGTACTAAACTTATATCCTTTAGTGTAATCAAATCTATCTGCTGCTTTCATAAGACCGATGTTGCCTTCTTGAATTAAATCTTGAAGAGTAACCGTCTTACTAGCTTTACAGTACCTTTTAGCAATGGATATAACAAGTCTTAAATTAGATTCAATTAGTCTATGTTTAGCCTCCTCATTACCAGTTGCAGATAAATATGCATATTTTCTTTCTTCTTCAGGCGCTAATAGTGGTGGTAATGATTCAAGATATAATTTTAATGTATCTAAATCATTTGTTTTTTTACCAATATAATAATGGCAATCAGAATAAGAGTTTACATAATGCTCACTATCATTTTTAGTTAAATCATAACTTAAAAATAAATTTTCAATACTATCATTTGTTCTCGGTATATCAATTTGTTTTTCAACTATAATATTCATTGTATTATGTAAAGCATTAGAACTAGATAATAGTTCAGATGCATCTTCATAATTTAAAATTATTTCATTTTCTGATAAATATTTAACTAATGCTTTAATATTTATAACAGCATCAGATTTCTTATCACTAATAATAAACTCATTATTAATAAAGTTTAATATTGGTTTTAAATCATTTTTTTCTAATATATTCTCTTTCTTCATAATTCTCCCCTTCTAACTTTTTTTATTTACTAACCAGTCTATATTTTTTACTTCCTGGTTCTATAATAACTGGATTATCTTTACTCATACTAATTTCAAAATTTCTAATTTTTACATCAGTTAATAACCTATCTATCCCTTTATTAATTATTTGTCTAATTCTTTCTCTAGTAACTCCATATCCAATAGATATTTCTTCTAATGTTCTTGTCTTACCATCATATAAACCATATCTTAAAGCAATTACATCTTTTGTTTTTTGATCTATTTTTTTACAATTAAAGAATGCTTCTCTAAATTCTTTATAAAATATATCATCTATTACATTTTCTTCTACTCTAGAATTATTTTCATCTTCAATAAACTCATGCAATTCACTATCAGGATCAGCAGTACCATTATTTACTTTTGCATATAATGATGTAGTTGGTACAGTTAACAATTCAAGTTTCTCAATTTTTTCTAACGGTATTCCCAACTCATTAACTAAATCTTGCTTAGTATAACCAGGATTTAAAACAGCTAACTTTTTCTTAGCATTTTCTATCTTTCTAACCACTTCATATGTATGTACTGGTATTCTAATAGTTCTTGATGTATCAGCAAGTGATCTTCTAATTGATTGATTAATCCAAAATGTTGCATATGTACTAAATCTACATCCTTCATTATAATCAAACTTCTCTGCAGCCCTTAAAAGCCCCATGTTGCCATCTTGTATTAAATCTAAAAATGATATTGATGCATTACATGCTTGATTTATATAACATTTTGCTATAGAAATAACTAATTTTAAGTTTCCCTCAATTAATTTTTGTTTTGCTGCCTCATCTCCATTCGCAGCCATTTTAGCATATTCAATTGACTCTTCTGGTGCTAATGCCGGAGGTAAACTATCAAAATAAGTTTTTGTTAAATCCATATCATGACTTTTTTTACCCATTTCATAAAATACATTTATAGGTGCTTCTTCTGTGCCATATTCTTTCTTATCTAAATAGGATGTATAAATAGTTAAAAGACTAACAACTGTATCATTTGACATAAATAGCTCACACATATTAGTATTTATATAATCTAGAACACTACGCAACCTATGAGAATTTTCCACTAAATCACTCATAGTTTTTTCATCCAATGTTATATTATTTTCATCTAAAAAAGTTAATAGCTTTTTTATATCCTCTATCTTTTCTATGTCACTTTCACATTTGAAATTTTTATTTATATATTTAATTACTTTGTCGTATACAAAACCTTTTCTCATTTTTTTACCCCCACTTTTTAATTCGTTAAGATTATATCACATTTTATACTATTTGTCAAACTATTTTATTTTTTTGGCAAAAAAAAAGGACTTATCTACTACGTCCTTCATTATAATCTTCTTGCTCAACACCAAATTCATCTACGCCTATAGTACCATTTAATCTTTCATTAAGCATCCTATTTTCAATTTGAATATCTATTGGTTCTTCAAATGATTCTGCATGACCCACTTTTTTATCCGGTTGTTTCATATACTTATCATAACAAGCCCAAGCTAAATCTTCATTTTTAACCAAATCTTCAGCTAAAACATTTTCAATGTCAATGTTAGATGCTGCTAAACTTTCTAGATAAATTTCAGTTATTTGATCTAATACTGAGTCATTAAACTCAATATCAGCATTACCTAATACACCTCCTACAAATTTTTTTGCTTCCATAAATATTTCTAAATTATCCATTTTCATCCCTCCTATATCAATCCTTTTGGATATAATTCATTTATAGATTCAACACCTAAAATGCTTAGTTCCCTGTTTAAGTACCCAGCATTTATTTTTTCACTTATATATTTTTTAGCATCAAAATTCTCATTAGTAAAGTAATTTGACATTGTTGCTATTAAAGAAAGAAGGCTTTTCCCTACGCTATCTAGTATAGCATAATATTCATCACTAAATCTATTCCCTCTAAAATTAGAAAGGGTCTCAAAAGAATAATAATAATTGTCTAATAGTGCTACAATTCGCATAAATTTTGTTTCAAATTGCTTAAAAAACTTTCTTCCATCATTTTCAAAATATGGTTTTAAAATATCCTTACCATATGTTAAAACTAATAATTCAACACACAATCTAAATAAACCATAATCATTAGGCTCATTTCCAGAAAGAACTGTTAAATAATCAGTTATTCCCTCATCAAGACCAATCAAAGTATATTTACCCATATCGTTCTTAACTCTAATTCCCGTACTAGAATTTTTATCATTTTTATCTCTATTAGAACTTGATACATGAAATAGTTCATGAATATAAGAACTCTTATCAGTATAAACAAGTTTATTAAAATCTTTCATATATTGACCAACAGCATTTTTTTCGGTACTTAAAGTAACCTCTAAATCTTCAACATTTTTATCTAAATTATCTGTTGGAAAACCATAATTTAATAAAAAGTTTCTTACAAGATCAACATATTCTTTATTAACTTCTCGTTTATTTTTATAATTTTTAGGCATAAATTTACTGTTGATATAATCAAGTGAACCCATACTATATGCCTCCTTTATTAATAATCTTAATGAATTCTACCACTCTATTTATTTCTTTGTTTGATATAAAAGGAGTTTGCAATTTAATAAGTTTATTATCTCTACATTTTACTAAGGCCGAACCTTTATCTTCTAATAAATCAGAACCTTCTATATTTAAATAAGTGGACTGTTTTTTATCAGTTAAATCATAACTAATTATATATGGAAACTTATTAATCATCCTACTAGAGAAATCCTTTTGTATATATGCATTTGTGGCAAGTACTAAATGTACCCCTAAAGATACACCATTATCTATAATCTCATTTATTATTTTATTAATGCCATCATACTGCATTACATCAATAGATTCATCTACTATAATAAATATTTGAGATAATTTATTCTCGCTATTCTTATTATGTTCTAAAATAGTTTTATCATTTAATAATCTTTTTCTGTCTTTTAATAGTTTTAATATGAAGTTTAACTTATCAGTATCATACTCTTTATCAGTGTCAACCATTAAATGAGGAATACCGTCATATTCTCCTAACTCAATTAATTTAGGATCAAAGAACATAAATCTCAGTTCATCCGGATTATTCTTAAGTAATAGTGTTATTATCATATTATCTAAAAATACACTTTTACCACTACCAGTTGTTCCACATATTAATAATGCAGGAACACTTTGCATATCAATATAGTATTTCTCACCAATAGTATCTATGCCAAGAGGTACTGTTAGTTTTTTAGATAAATCTTTTTTAAAAATCATTTTACTCAAAGAAAAATAATCACTATCCTTATCAAATAATTCTTCTGACTTTGATAATAATTCTTTAGTTGGCAAAATATATTTATCTTCCATACATACCACCAATTTTATTTTATCACTAAAATTATTTTAATTCTACTAATCATGAAAAGATTGTGTAAAGTAAAAATATGTATTATAATATGCACTAAAGGAAAGGAAGAATATATGAAAGGTATATTATCGTTTGAAGAACAAATAAAGTATCCAAATAAAGACATAATAGATTTTGAATATGTAATGACTAGACCAGAAATAAAATTATTAATATTAGAAAAATATAAGTATGATCCAGCATTTAAAATGAAAGTTGATAATAAATATTTAACAGACTATGCCTTTAAACAAAGATTTGATACCTGCTTCGAAAGTTTATTAGATAGAAAAGGAATGACATTAAAAAAGTAAAACTAAAGTCAAATAGTTTTACTTTTATTTTTATTTAATAAATACTCATCACGAGTAATACCATACATCACTAAGTCTGTAAGACCTCCGTAATAATAAAATGCTCCAGATTCCCTTACTCCTTCATATTTAAGGCCTATATGTTCCATTACTTTCCATGTGCCTGGGTTATCTTTAGCGCCACAGCTTTCTATTCTATTTAAATTAAGAGTATCAAATGCAAACCCAAGTATACACTTGGCAGCCTCAGTAACATAACCGCATCCCCATTCATCTTCTCGAATCCAATAGTCTATGCCCGCTGTCTTAGCTTTTTTATCATGTATATTTAGATATATACATCCAAGTATTTTGTTTTCTTCTTTCTTTACAATAGTCCATCTATAATAGTCTTTATCATTATATTTATTTTCATCGAAATAATCTCTATTTTTAATTAAATTATTACCTACTTTAGACATACCTAAATATTTTCTAAGATTAGGATTTAATTGTATAAAGAAAAATTCATCTATGTCAGATTTAACTGTTCTTCTATATATTAATCTTTCACTTTCTAATGGTACGGTTCCGGTATTATTAATATCATTATAATCATGACCTTTAATATCAATCTCATTATTATTAACTTTATAATGAGGTCCATAATATTTAATATGTCCATCATTTACTTTAATAAATGAGTCTTCAGGAAGACAATCAAGAGCAACTACTTCACTTACTCTAAAAGACTCTTTTAATAATTCAATATTCTTAAAATCATAGTGCGGATAAATATTAAAATTGATTAGCCCAAGTCCTTCATAATCATATAATTTCATATTGTTTTCATCTTCGTATACTACTCTTTTTGATTGATTCATAGATCCTGCACTTACACCAATTACTAAAGGAATATTTTTAATATATTCTTTTAAACCATATTTATTAATACCCTCCATTTGTAAGTAAGGATCTCCTCCCATTAAGAATACAATGTCAGATGTTTTAAGTATTTCATGTGCTTCTTTAATAGAAATGTTAACATCAATCAAATTAACACATTTAAAATTAACACCAATTTTTTCAAAAAAAGTCACCATCTTATTTGAAACATCCTTTGATTTAACAGTATTAGTAAAATCACTAGCTATAAAAGTAATTGCACTTTGAGTTTTAATACTTTCATTCAAACATGCGCTTTGTTCTTCATTAAATCCATTTTCTTTATCTATACCACTAAATAATATATTTGTCATAGTGCCTCCTTATTTGTTTAATTATATCACGTGAACGCAAAAAAAACAAAAGTAGCATTAAACTACTTTTGATATTTTCTTTTTAAAACTTTTTTATCATTTTTAATGTGTTTATTAAGCAAATTGTTAAGTCTATAATTTGATATATTACTAATTATTTTAAATGATTTAATAGTGTCAGTATCAATATGAACTAAATTAAATTCATTATATATTTCATAACTTTTACCACAAAGAGCAGTTATATCAAAGTTATCTACTTTTAATACTACCATTCTTAAAGATTCATATTCAGTTGTAAAGTCTACTACCATACCAGGGTCCACATTATTAATAATTGAATAATCTTTTTGCTTAGTAAGAATAGGAAGAGTTAATAAATAATCTTTTAATGAGCTTCCATTGCCAAACATACATTTATTTATTCTATTACAATATTTGTGTTGGCAATCCTTTTTAAAAGTATATATTTTTGATAAATCAATATAATTTTTAGTTCTACCCATTTCAATTAATACACTATTATTTACAGGATAAGAGTATACTTTATGTACAAAAAACTCATCATCATTACTATCAATAATAACATATATTTCATTATCTATTTTAATAATATCGTTCTCATCACAGTAATAATCCAATTTTTTAAAATATTCCTTGAAGTCATTAGGAAATTTCTTATTTCTTATAGTAACATTAACTTTTTTAATTATTTCATTAGTATCTTTAGAACAAATAGGTATAGGATATCCTATAACATTGGATTTAGGAAGCATATATACCTCAAATAATTCTATCATATGTTTTGGGTAAATAGTAACAATTTTCTCATTATCGTTTGTATTTTCATAATTTTGTACTTGAGTAGTACACGGAAAAGCATAATAAAAAGAACCTTTATCCATACATAATAAATAAGGACGTTTTCTGTGTCTTTTTGGCATACTATTTAAGTCTTTTTTATCAAGAGGCATATAAGCCCATGCAATTTCAAAATTAACCTTTTCCTTTTCCATATTTTTCCCCTCTTTTCAATGCAAGATATTATACTATAAAGTTTTAACTTTTTCAAGTTAGATAAGTATATGCTATAATATTAAAGGAGATTTACAAAAAAATGGATAGAATAGATTTACACATTCATTCAAATTATTCAGATGGAAAATTTAGCCCAAAAGAAATAATTGATATGGCAAAACAAAATAATGTAAAATATATTTCAATAACAGATCATGATAATATAGGTGGATACTCAAATGAGTTATTTGATTATGCTAATAAAAACAATATTACTTTAATACCAGGAGTAGAAATATCTACTAAAACTGATAAATGTGGTATACATGTCTTAGGTTATAATTTTGGTCTAAATAACAAAGAACTTGTAAACCAATTATGTAAACTAAGAAATGCTAGACATGACTATTTACATAAAATGTCAAATAAACTTTATGAACTTGGTTATATTGTTAATATAAATGAACTTGATAAAATAGATTCTATCACTAAAGGACACATTGCGAATGATGTTGTTAATAACAAAAGTAATGAAAAACAACTAATTAAATATTTTGGACACTTACCAAATAAAGGTGAATTTATAGAAGCTATTATGAATGAAGGCTGTCCTGCTTATATAAAAAAAGAATCTATCACACCAAAAGAAGCATCAAGATTAATTAAAAATGCTGGTGGTAAAGTAGTGCTCGCTCACCCAGTTGCGTATACATACGAAGATAACTTAACAAATGATGACATAGAAAAAATAGTTAAAGATATGAATCCCGATGGTTTAGAAGCTAATTATATTTATTTTAGAAAATGTGAGAATAGAAAAATTAATGAAGTAGATAAATGGAAACAATTTGCAAAAGATAATAAGTTATTTGAAACCATAGGAAGTGACTTTCATGACTTTAACAATTTATCTCCAGAAATAGGTTTAATAAATGAAAAAATTATCTATAATGAAACTTTTGTTAATAACATCATAGATAATCTAATTTATAAGAAGAGTTAATCTTCTTTTTATTTGCATTTACCATCTAATATAAGGCTCATCGTCCCTCTCAGGCGGTATATATTCATCAACGCAGAATTCTTCTCCATCATCATCATAGTAGCAATTTTTATGATATTTTACCTCATCAGTAGAACCTGGCTCTTCTGGCTCTGCAGTTAAACAACCAAATATTATGGCTGCTACTACTATTATCGCTACTATATATTCCAATACTCTCATCATAAGCCTACCTTCCTTCTTTGGCTATATTATAACATATGACTAGGTTAAAAGAAAGTGAAAGTTGTGTCTGTGTTATTTAACGGAGTAAAGGCAATTTATTTTTATGAAAAAGAAAAGCCATACTTTACAATCAACCCATTTTCAAAGTGCAATTTTTGCACTTTAAAGCAAGCCAAAAGAATATTTCAAAAAAAATGAGAGCTTTCGTTCTCTTCAGGGGGTGACCTGGTTCTAATTTGTCTAGTTTTATAAAATGTTAAAATCCTTATAAAAAGGGGGCTCAGTGTTTTTAAGTTTATTAAAATTTACTTAAATTTAATAGAATTTATGGGTTTGTGCACCTAAAAGTGTACCTAAATATTATTGAAATAATACAAAACCGTTTGTTTTAGAAATAACTCCATTATCATCATCTTCCAAATTAAGTCCTGCATATATTATTCCAATTACTTCACGATTAGAGTTGAGAACAGGCCCACCACTCATACCATGATATATTTTACTATTAATGCACGCAACTTTTCTGTCTAAAAACTCTGTATATCCTGTTACATTACTTTTAATATAATTAATAGTAGATGTTTTAAAATCTTTAAATTCTCCATATCCTGCAAGGTAAACTGTTTCTCCAATTTTTGGCTCATAAGTCATATTTATTTTAAACCTTTTTTTAGAAGGAATGCATTTATAAAATAGTATATCAGAATTTATTTGTTCTCTTGTTATTTCCGGATTTATTATATATTTTCTATTATAATGATCCAAAATATAGAAAGGTTTGCTCCCTGCAGTGCAAAAATCAAATTTATCTTTTAATTCTATTTCTTTATATTTGTTTTCAGTAATAAAAGATTGTGGTGAAATTAATACGTGTGTAGAAGTAATCATTCCTATTTCATCTGCCATAAAGCATGTTCCTTGCACCATTTCGTCATAGCTTATCAATGGATATACCCTTTTTTCGATAAATTCTTTCATCGTTAATCCATAATCAGTATCAAAATATTCATAATCAATTAATTCATTAAATAAAGATGCATATTTTATATATACATAATCATCTATTCCTCTTATCATTTTTAAAAATTCAATTTTACCTTTTAGTACATTAATAAATCTGTGTTCTACATAATCTTTGTTTGAACAATCATTCAAAGTTTTTTCAAAATATTTACATCCTTCTAAATAAAAGCCATATTTTGAGACATTATTTAATAATGCTCTTAATTTTTTTATATATACCTTTTGAACATTTACTTTTTTATTAACAATTAATCCTGTTACTTCTTGTCTATCGGTGTTAGGGCTAATATTAAGTTTATCAATATTAATGGTAAAACCTTCATTCTTTATTATATCTGTAATATTACTGGACAAAATCACTTGTCCATCTCTAAATTCAGCAATTTCTTTTGGTAAATAAAGCATTTTTGTTGAAATCGTTATATCATCAGCATATCGAGTATACCTACAATTATATTTATTACATAAATGTGAAAGTTCCCTATCCATTCTGTAACAAATAATATTAGATATTGTTGGAGACGTCGGAGCTCCTTGTGGTAACTTTTTTTCATAACATGTTAATTTTGCTAGATTTGTTGCAATATAGTCAGAAAAATTAAATGGAGATTTCATAAACATTCCTCTCACTCTTCCAAAATGTATATTATCAAAAAAGTTTTTTAAATCTATATTTACTATATAATTAGCATCTTTGTGAACTGTTGCATTAGTTTTAATACTATGTTCTTTAACAAAACCGTGGACAGTTTCATTATTGAATTCATAATTATTACTCATTATTATATTTAATTCTTTTTGAATCTTTTTCAAATCATAACATGGAGATAAAATTTTTCTAAATCCACCTTGTTTTTTATTTATATAAAACGATGTATACAAATTTTTTCTCTGATAAACTAAATAATTATATTTCCTAGAACTTATGTTTAAAACATATAACAAATCATCTTTTGTTTCGATATTTTTAAAGTGTTGAATTCGTCCAAATTCATTATACATCTTATCACCAACTTAATAAGGGATTTCTAACATTTATAGTTATTGAATAATTATTTAAAAGTTAACATATAATATGTCAAAGGTAGTGAAATATTATATTTGACAATGTAACCATTGTTAAGCACACTGCGTACCGCTCGTGATATGCAAATCCCTTAATAAAATTATACCATAAATAGATAAAAAGAAGATTATTCATTTTCCATTTTTGTTATTTATCTATTTCTATATTAATTGCTTTATTGATAATTTCCATTGAGCTACTTAATTCTGTATAAGCTCTTTCTACTTCAGTAATATTCCAGAATTTAAGTTTACCATTAAAACTTCCTTCAATATTATTACAGTGTTGTTTTATTTTATTTATTTGATGTTCATCAGAAACAGCAACTACGGCTTGTACTGAAATATCTTGTGATGCATTCATTAGACTTACAATTAATGAATCAATTGAACCGTTGTCTTGCACTTCAAATACATATTTTATTTTACCTAAATTACCAACATTAAATTCCCATATAGCATCTGCTATTTTACCAGAATTTTTTATATTGCCTTTAACATCAGTATTATACCCAAGTAACCCACCTATATTTTTAATATAATCAATTATTTCATTATGATATGACTTATTATTTACAACAGTTTCCTTAGGTTGATTTTTTTCTTCATTAATTGGTTCTAATTCTCTTAAACTATCCCAAAAGAAATAATCCACAAATAATAAATTTTCTGTTTTATTATATTTTTCTGAAATAATTTGTTGGATTTCTTTACTGTATTGTGTTAATTCCATATATTTTTTACCAGTTAATTGATAATTATGTCTAGGAACATC
>OIYT01002335.1_pt1 | contig 11731 bp, 3 predicted proteins | sample 1588201 | NCBI WGS metagenome assembly OIYT01 (sample SAMN03283260) | human gut metagenome | biome: human-associated habitat; material: feces | host: Homo sapiens | place: USA | collected 2013
CAAGTTCGGTGGATCGGACACGGAGGGTACCGGAAAAAGGTTGCGTATCCCTATGAGTAGCTACGCCCAAGAGCATACGCTGGCTCCCGCTCCGGCAACGAACAAATTCGAGATCCCCTTGATCCGTATGATCGGCAAGGTGCAAGTGAAGATAACGAATAACTTATCCCAAGCGATAACCGTAAACAAACTGGACATCATGAACCTACGTAAGGGAAGCCTGCCGATCTGGCTCTTACCTTGGGGAACGGATAAGTATTTGGAATTTAATGGAAACGTGGACTTGGAGCAACCTTTGGCACCCGATTTCCCGAATGACGCGACCCCTCCGACGGTAAATCCGACGGATCTTTTCACGGAAGAGATCTTGCCTAGGGAAGATGAAAGACACATATCGGGTAAACAGGACGGCAGCACGGATGGCAGTGTAAAAGTCTACACCCGCTACATCCCGGAGACCAACGCAACTGTCGGAACGGGCGGCGGTGGTATCCACCTCGGTGTAGAGATCGAAGGCCGCCCTCGCACGGAGCACCTCACGGGCTTCGACTTTGTGCGCCGCAATGACCTGCTGGTCATCCCCGTCTTGATAACCAACATCGCAACGAAATTGGAAGTAGCCGAGCAACGCCTCCCCATCGGGGTCTACCCGACCGCCTTGGTCTATGGTGAGAAGACGGGCGTGCAAATACTGACGCCTGTTGAGCATACCCTGCAAGCCGCCGGCGACTTGTCGATCCGTTTCGAGATATCTAGCATAGAAGGCGTGACAGGAGATTTCACGATCAAAGGTCTCCCGCAAGGCGGAGGGGTTCCGGAAACCGCGAAATTTAGCTCAATCCAAGTGGAAAGTAACGGGCAACGCCTCATTACAGCTGTAAACGGAGCGGATTGTGGCGAGAAACAGCATTTCTACCTTCCCGCAGCTTCGATTGAGACAGGAACGCGGAAATCCGGGAGTTCCTTCACGATCCGCACCCAGGAATTGGGCGGAGAGGTGGATGCCACGATCATCCTCACGCTCGTGATAAACTATAACGTGGATGGGGAGAAGCAAGAAATGCAAATCCCTTACACCATCAAGATCAGAAACTACAAAGAACAACAACCATAAATATAACAACAACCTAAGAAAGGAGGACCTGACGGATGAGACCATCAATCAACTTACGATATAAATCTTTGTTATTAACTTGCTTGTTAATTTTTGCCGCTGGTGTGGCTATGCCGGCGTGGGGGCAGACGTTCACGATCATTCCTTCAAATCCCCAGAAGATCACCGAACGTGTGGACACGGTATATGTGGCGGATGGGGAAAAGAGGGAGTTGTTTATTCCAGAGTTGAGGAATAATGATGGCTTTTATGATAATAGATATAAGTGGTATGTACGTTGGTATCAGCTTAATGAAAGTAAATTAAGTCACAATAATATAACTGGTAAGGCTATAAATCCTAAGGTAGATGGTTCTTATGTAGATGGCGGTGCCTTGCAAGAGGCAAGTCGTCCATATCCAATCTCATTAAAAGATGCGGGGACTTCTTTATTTTGGTATAGAGATTTTCATATTGGAGACTATAACGATTTTGAGAACTGTTCTGTCCCTCTTGGAGCCTCTACGGTTGAATATTCAGCGGTGGATGTAAAAGAAGATCTTGTTGTTTGTGATGTGAGTTTAAATGACAATTATAAGATGAATGGGAATACATTCACTGAACCTACTTTGTCCGTACGTTATAAATTTGTGATTCGTCCGGCAAGCGAAATTGCGAATCGCATAAAAGACTCTAAAGCGGATGAAACCACTCCTTTTATGGAGGAAAACATGTATGTCCCGCAAAATAGTAGTACGATTAATATACAATTGGGTAGGATCGCTAATAATTATGCGTGGTATGACGGAGATCAAATAGTACAGGGAGAAACTTATCAATATAAGAAAGACAATGGCGAATGGACAGATTTGGGTAATCGCTGGAAACAGATTATAAATGGTTTGATAAATATTGGAACGCAACCTGTAAAATTAGAAGTTCGGGCGGTGAATGAAAATAAGACGAAAGTAAGTCCTCTGTTGGTGCGATATAATCTTATCCCTGGTGATTATGGTTTCATGTTACAGGAAAATCAAGAAAAAGATTCTGACCCAAGGCGTAATCCGGATAACTATCCGGAGTTTTATGAAAGAATAGGATATATAAATTTTGACCGGAATGATTCGATATCTGTAGAAGATTTGAACCCTGCTAATAATATGGCAAAGATTGGTTTTCCTGATAATAAAGAGGATAAAGGTAAATGGTTGGATCCGGAGATTACGGGATATGCTCCATTTAATTATCAAATCCAACCAAATCAGTATAATCGGATTCAGACCTTACAAAACCAATATGGTTTGTTTCGAACAGCGGATGTGGAAGGCGTATCAACGCAGAAAGAAAACGTTAACGGAAAGACTTATTTTTGGTTTGCAAGTGCCCAAAATAAGCCCAAAGTGGCAATCTATGACCGGACTTATTATAATACGGGGAAAAAATCATTGGGATATTTCTTTTATGTGGATGCGGCCAATTTGCCGGGACGTTTGGTGAAAATTCCGTTGGATGGTAATATCTGTGCGCATACGGGTATTTTAGTGAACTTTTGGGTGAATGATATGACGACATGGAGAGATACTCCACTCGAGGGAAAACCTCTACCTCCTAATGTAAACATGAATTTTATCGGATTAAAAGCAGATGGTACAGAAGTTGTTTTACATCGTTTTACTTCAGGGGATGCACTGACTGATTATACCTCGACTTCGGAAGGGCAGCCGGCTAATAACAATATTGGTAAATGGCAGCAATTAATGTACTCATTTTCCTTGTCACAATCGCTTGATGATTATGTAGGATATTATCTGGAGGTACAAAACAATACAGCTCATTCATATGGTGCGGACTACGCCATCGATGGTCTGCGCATTTATCGCTCCATACCGCAAATCGACGTAAAGCGAGTGGACGTGTGTTCCTCTGCCAGTCTAACCGTTGCCACGGATTACGAACTTCTGCTCAAGAATATGGGTTGGAGCGTTAATCCGGATGTATTGGCTGGTCTGAATTTGGGGGATAAAATAACGGAAGATTCAAGACATATATGGAAATACCGCTATGGTTTGATGGGTGGAGATCCAACGGAAAGAAATGAGAATCTTAATGAAACGATCGGAAATGTTTATATTGGAGCTACCGATAAAAAGGAAAATGGAGATATAACGGAGCCTGACGATTGGATTACATTGAATACGGATTTGAAGGACTATAAGAATGAGAACTATAACAACCGAAGCAAGGTGTATCGTATTATCGTTCCGACTAAAGATGGGTTAAAGCATCAAGGATTTGAGGAGCTGACAAATTATGAAACTGCGATGCGACGACAAATTGTCGTAAACCTGCGTATGATCAATGATTTCTTATATGATGCAGCTGAGCAAGGAGTTTGGGATGATGGTATAGAAGCGCATGCCCAAAAAACAAATGGGGATCCGTTCCCGAAAGAAGAGTATATCGCATATTTGAAACAAAATTTGGGAAATCTTTGTGACAAACCAGGATCAGAGTGGGACTATAAGATTCCTGATCCGAAAGACCTGGAGAGTCAGATAGATCAAATAATGAATGGATATGACAATAAATATGAAGAACTGATACGAGCCGTATGTTCCGTGATGGGTATTTCTCGTCCTCGTGTGCCTTGGTGGGATGAAGAAAATAGCAATACCATCCATTTGAGTGCCATTGATGTGGACAAGACTGAGTTGAGATATAAAGGTGAGAGACCTTACGGAAGCGGGGTGAAGGTAGAGCCTGCCTCCGGTAAGTATGATGTGGTAATCTTTAGTGCGGCCGCGACAGTTACTAGCGATAAAGTCGTGGATTTCCCGAATGCCTATGCGGGAAGTAGTTTCCAAGATCCTTGCTTGCTGACTACCCCTTTCACCGTACTCCCTTCCTTCACGGTCGTAGCGAATACCAAAAGTGATTTGCCGGAAGGCATGATCGCTTGCGAGGGACGGATCAGTCGGATTGAGGAAGCGACCGTATGGGTTGAAGAGTTGGATGATGACCAAAATCCGACAGGAGAACTGAATAAGTTTGAAGAGATAGACGCTTTCAAGGATTATTTATATACGTTCGATTGGTTCTTGGGCGACTCGCTGGAATTTGTGGCGTTCTATGATGAGCATGGTGTACCATTAGAAGAGATATTGAGCTCTTATAGAAATCAACTTCCTGATGATAGGAAGGCCTTGTCTTTCCAGGCAGAAGCTTTGATTGAGTATTGTAAAGACAACTATAAAGATAAGCCTGGTTTAATTGAGGAATTGAAGACATTGCTCTTAGGTGATGTGGACACAGAGCCAAAATTAGTGATTGGCGGGAAGTTTGGATATGCGGAATTCCGTTGGGTAAAAAAAGTGGTAGCGATTCCTTATCTGCCAGAGAAAATTATTGAAGGCAATCGACGCGAGTGGCTTTTCTGCGAACAACCTCAGGAAAAAACATTGGAAGCCGCTCCCGCCCCGACATTGTTAGCCGGCTTTCCGGATGTGGAGTACCCGAAAGATATGGAGCATTATCCCAATGTGCCCCTGCGTATCGGCTTGCCGAATATCGTGGAGGGAAGCATAACCAATATTCCTATTCAAGGAAGAGGCTTGACAATGGGTATGGAAGGATCTGACCAATTGGGTAAACCTAACGGTAACGCTACGACTATATTCTTGCGGCAAGGACAGACTTATATAGAGGTAGGTAATTTGACGGCTTTGTCTGCGAAAGCTGAAACTGAAACTGATAATGGCGGCGGGTTATTCTCGATGACCTTTGAGGAGGGTGCCTATGAAAAATTCGCTGAAGGGCAAATCTATTCACTTTATATTCCATTCGGTGAATATAAGAACGGAACTTTCGTAGAAGGCTCTTGCGAGGGATATGCTACCTTACTTATCAAGATCGTACCGGAATACTTGACGTGGAAAGGCCCGAATGCCGAAGTATGGTATAATGACGGAAACTGGCATCAGTCTACGAAAGGGGAATTGTATATAGATCCAAACGGAACAAACAATGCGGATGCCAACGGCAATGATGCAGACTTGACCGCCGCCTTCGCCCCGCTTCATTTCACCCGTATCACGATCCCGGAAGGGCAGACGCTGGAATTGGAAGGCTTGAAGACGAAAGATCATTTGTTACAGATTCCCGAAGCGAACTCATCAAAGGCTACCAAGTATATCCAATATGATATGGCGGTAGACAAAGACGGAGATAGTACGATCGTAACCCCGTACTATATAAATAAGGTAAAGGCCATCTATTTCAAACCCGAGGCGCAGTTACGCCGTCAGCAATTCCTGACGTACGACACCGCCCGTGTGGAATTCGAGATGACACCTGATGCGAAGTATTGGATGGCATCGCCTTTGCAAAGTGTATTCGCCGGTGATATGTACACCGTAAAGAACACGGGCCGACAGAATACCTACGCCTTCGCTGATATCAAATACAACACGGCCAACAACGACCGCCAAGCCCCTGCCTTCTACCAGAAAGCCTGGGACAAGGCGATCACGATGTACGTGCCGAAGAGTGAGGTCGATCCGGTAGATCCGAATCTTAATAAGAATCCCAATCTGATTTTGGGGAACGATGAATTAGACAAGAAGAATTACGAGATAGTCCAATCCAATTGGAGCCGTGAATACAATGATGTGAACGTCCCCTACGCTTTGGGAAAGGGATTCTATGCCAGCGTAGAAAAGAAGAATGCGACCGGCTTGGGCGAGAAAGTATTGGTACGCTTACCGAAAGCGGATACGGGGTACAAATACGAGCCATTGACAAAAGCCATGACCAAAGCCCCGACTTTAGCGGAACGGATCAATGCCGGCAAGCTGGCGGATAACGAGCCTATCGAGGTGGTATTGACAGATGCGAATGGAACGGAAGAATGGTGGAATACGGATAATGGAACCGTCCGTGTCATTGCTGATGGTGACGGTAAGCACTTCCTGCTGGGTAATCCGTATATGTATCCGTTGGATATCGCTCGTTTCTTGGAAGGGAATGAGACTATCTTAGCGCAAAAATATTGGACATTGGATACGAAGATTGGAGAGGGTCTTGTTGTCGGTACGCCTGATGTGGCATGGGAAAATGGAGATACTGATGCTACTTCCAGAGCCGTTATCGCCCCCATGCAGGCCTTCTTTGTAGAGCTGAAAGATGCGGCCAAAACGAAAGCGGAAGGTACGACAACCGGTGCCGATCTGAAGGTCGTTCGTTTCGATCCCTCCATGATGCAAGGAGAGCCGGAGAAGGTCTCTTCTTCCTTGCGTACCGCTACGGCCAAGAACCCGGTATTGAGGCTGACGGCGGAGCGAGATGCATATCGCAGCACGGCCTTGCTGACGCGGCAGGATGATGCTACGAATAGCTATGAGGCAGATAAGGATGCCGTAATCTTGCTGGATACGGAACTGGAGGAGATCCCGCAGGTGTACACTATTGCCGGGACTCGTGCCGTGGGTGTGAACGTAGTACGACGGATCGACCAAGTGCCCCTTGGCGTATATGCCGGCGAGGGTAAGGGCGAGGTTACATTGACGATAGAGGGTATCGGCGATTGGGCGGAGACGCTTTACCTGTACGATGCCGTGACCCGCAAGAGTACGGAGCTGTCGGGCGACAGCTATACCTTGCGTCTGGACGGCAGCAGCCACGGCCGTTACTTCCTAAGTGCGGGCTCGCCTACCGGTAATGAGGGGGTAGACAACGCAGAATCTATCTCTGTCTATTCCGCCGTATCGGGTAGGGTAGTGGCCAGTGCTAGCGAGGCGTTGAAGCGGATACAGGTATTTACACCGATGGGTCGTTTGGTACGTACCTTATATCCCGCTCGTCCGACTTATACGTTCGCTCTCCCGGCAGGCATCTACATTATCCGTGCGGAGATCGCCCACGATCAGAAGACGGTGAAGCTGCGGGTTCAATAAGCAGCTTCTACCACTCCATCTCTAATATGGATTACACGGTCTGTATTTGTAGCCAGTTGTTCGTCATGCGTCACGATGACGAACGTCTGGTTCATCTGGTCTCTTAACTCGAAAAAGAGGGCGTGCAATTCTTCCTTGTTCTTGGTATCGAGGCTTCCCGAAGGTTCGTCGGCGAGGATAACCGCCGGGTTATTGATAAGCGCACGGGCTACCGCTACCCGTTGCTTTTCTCCACCGGATAGCTCGGCGGGCTTGTGTGCCATACGATCGGAGAGTTTCAGGAAGTCCAGCATCTCTTTCGCTCGCTTCTCGGCCACGGCCGATTTCTCCTTGGCGATCAGTGCCGGGATCATCACGTTCTCCAAGGCCGTGAACTCTGGCAATAATTGATGGAACTGGAAGACGAAGCCGATATTCCGGTTGCGGAAAGCCGCCAATTCCTTATCGCCCAATCGTCTTGTCTCCGTGCCATTGATAACCAGCCGCCCGCTATCCGGTGCGTCGAGCGTGCCGATGATTTGCAACAGGGTTGTCTTACCCGCCCCGCTGGGGCCTACGATTGCGACAACCTCGCCCTTGTTTATCGTGAGGTCGATGCCTTTCAATACTTGTAAGGCACCGAAACTTTTCGTTATTCCTTCGGTTTGTATCATATCAAGTTTCTTAGGACGTGCGAGGCAAGGAAACAACCGAACGTTGCCGGCATATAAGAGACCGTTCCCGTGGTCGTACGTTTACATGTTTCGTTTTCAACTTCGATCACGGCGTCCGGATCGGCGAACTCGGTGGAAAATACGACGGGAATCCCCTTGCTTACGCCTAGAGGACGCAACCGTTTCCGCACCGCTTTTGCGAGGGCGCAATTGATTGTCTTGGAGATATCCGCAATCCGTACCAAGGACGGGTCTACCTTAGCGCCCGCCCCCATGGAGGACACGATGGGGATCTTATGGATATATGCTTGGTACATCAGGTATACCTTGGGACTTAGGGAATCGATGGCATCTACCACGAAATCGAGAGGGGCCGATAGGAGTACCTCCTCCGTCCGCTCGTCTCGCAGGAATTCATTCAGGACGGTTAGTTGCAACTGGGGATTGATATCGAGCAAACGCTTGGCTACGACCTCGGCTTTCGGCATCCCTAGGGTGGAATGAAGGGCGGGCAATTGGCGGTTGATATTACTCTCGTTTACCGTATCGGTGTCTATGATCGTCATCTTTCCTACTCCGGCCCGGCAAATCTGCTCGGCGGCATAAGCTCCTACACCTCCCAGTCCAACTACCAATACATGGCTACGGGATAAGCGCTCCATACGCTCCGCTCCGAACAAAAGTTCTGTCCGTGTATTCCAATTGTAACTCATATATCTATTTTTGAGCACAAAAGTAATCAATTGTTCCGGTTCCTCCAATACTTGCTTTTTATCCGAAAGCTTTGTCTTATTACTGCACGGGCGTTGCAGCGTTACTGTATGGGCGTTGCAGTATTACTGCATCAGCCTTGCAGTACCACTGCAACCCGGGTTGCAGTGGGTGGATTGCGTCAGATGGGTTGAATATGAAAGACCGATCCTCCGTCGGAGGCCAGCGGAAGGGTGATTTTATCCCTGTAGGTGATCTCCTTAACCTCTTTTACGAGTTTGTTCGAGTCTATATTCGTATCTTCAGCATCTTTATAGATCGTTATCTTATATTTCTTGTCCTTATCCAAGAACTTGAGGTCTACATCGATACTGCGTGCTTGGCTGTTATTGATCGTACCGACAAACCAATCCTCTCCCTTTTTGCGGGCGATCGTTACGTATTCATTGACGGAAGCGTTCGGAACGACTGTTTGGTCCCAAGTCGTAGGCACGGCTTTCAGGAACTCGAATCCCGGTTGTCCCTCGTAAGCCTCCGGCGTATCGCAAATCATGCCGAGATAGCTCTCTAATACCACGTACATCGCTAACATATGGCAACGGGTACTCATTACGTAAGGGTTACGTTCTTGGTTCTTGAACTTATCCCTTGGCAAAGAGCGGAAACCACCTAAATGATAATCTGTCGCTCCCGCTAATAAACGGGTAAAAGGCATATGGATGTCATGATCCGCATCGGTATCCTTGTCCCATTTACAATGCTCATAATTAAGCGTACCCTCGCGGGTGAACTCATTGGGATAGGTACGGTTCAATCCAGACGGCTTGCAAGCTCCGTGGAATTGCACGAATAGATGATGCTTGGCCGCCTTCGCCAAGAACTCTTCTTGGATGCGGATCATCTCTTGATCGTCTCGATCCATGAAATCGATCATCATACCGGCGATTCCCCATTTCTCGAATTGGGCGAAAGCCTCGTCTATCTTCGCGTACAGAGGCTTCCAGTTGGTCCATAAATGGATACGTACGCCTTGGCTCTTGGCGTAATCGCAAATCTCCTGCATATTAAGGCTCGGAACGACTTTCAAGATGTCCGCTTTCGGGCCCGGAGAACCGAATCCGGCTCCATCCTCGTCATACCAAGCTTGCTCGGCGTTCCCGTAGATCGAGTGATAATCCAATCCGTTACGGGCTACGAAATCAATGTAATATTTATTCGTGGGGAAATTGTTTCCGCCAAGGAAAGTCGTATCCGGAACGACATTCCCGTTCCACCACGTAAAAGTAGTCTTACCCGGCTTAATCCAAGACGTATCCTCTATCTTACAAGGCTCATTGAGATTCGTAAGGATATTGGACGCTATCAAGGAACCGATTTGATCGCTGATCATCAAGACCCGCCAAGGAGATTGATGGGGTAGGGATGCCTCTACCTTGATACGTTCTTGTCCCAGTTTAGGTGATAGTTTCCCGAGAAGAGCCCCGTTTTCTTTCCATAGGTACATACCGGCGTAATCACGAACCGCCGCCTCGGTAATCGCCATATAAACATGGTTCGGGAAAGAGAACAGGGCGGGCATATCCATCAATCGTTTATTATCCATGTCGGTATAATCCGTGACCGTATATTTACCTTCGTGGGAACTTTGGTAGTTGGGGAGGAATAAAGTGGTTACGTTCGGGTTACTTTGTAGGTTGAAGGTGGTTCCCTCGTCATACATGATATACGAATCCCATCCTTTTTGCTTCGGAAACTCATAGCGGAAGGCGATACCGTCATCGAAAGCCCTTACGACCAGATTAATCTTGCGAAAAGGCTGAACGGTTTCCTCTAGCGGGATGATTACCTCTTTGGAAAGGCTATGTATATGTTTCGCCTTACCGACGATCAGTTCATAGGTCTCTTCTTTCGTGCTGAACACCGGCTTGCTCATCTTCAGCTTCTCGCCAAATGCCCCGTTATCGAATGTCAATGTCAGCGGGGAGTCTTGGATCAGCATTTGCTTTTTGAACTCTATGTTATATACCGGACTTTTTTCCGTTAGGGCCAGCGAGAATTTGATCTTGCCATTCGGCGAGGTCAATCGTACGTTCTTGTTCGCATAGATAGAAAGGCTGAATAGCGTGAAAAATAAGATTAAGTAGATAGATTCTTTTTTCATGGATACTGATTTTATGTTTCAAAGATAATGCTTACTAATTAAAATTCCCTCTTTCTTTTGAGGAAATTCATCTAGTTGTAGAGACGGGGCATGCCCCGTCTCATCCCAGCAAAATGGTAACTAAAGATACTATCAGACGGTGGTGAGACGGGGCACGCCCCGTCTCTACAATTAGGGGAGTTTAATTAGGTGCATTTTTGGGGTGGATGAGTTGCTTCAGCAAATCTTTAAGATGAATCGTTTCATTCTTGACCAATGGATGGGCCCAATAGGAAATGCTTAAGATATAACCGAGCGTGATAAACAAGAAGAACATAGAGTAACGTAGCCCGATCAGATCTCCAAGTCCCCCAATGATGAACGGAATCAATGCCCCACCGAAAATACCCGTACACAGGATACCGGAAAAAGCCCCATGATGCTTATCCACGGAGTTAAGGGCTAAGGCGAATATCACCGAGAACATGATCGAGATCGAGAAGCCGCAACAAGCGAAAGCGATAATCGCTACTTGCGTAGGACCGAAGAGCGCTATCGCTAAATTAAGGATCGCTATCATCGAGAAGATACGTAACATCAGCTTTGAGTCGATTAACTTAACGATCACCAATCCCAACAAGCAGCCGATGGACATCAATCCCCAGAACCAAGCAACCGTAGTAGCCCCGGCTCCTTCCGGGCTGACCCCATGATACATATTCAAGAAAAGGCTCATCCAATTCGCCAATCCTTGCTCGGTTCCCACATAAGCGATAATCCCTAAGAAATAGAATATAACTTGTTTTTGCCTGAGCAATTCCTTATAATTCTGTACCGTTCCCGCCTTCTCATCTTCCTTTAATTCTACTTTCGGGAATTTGACATAAGAGATAACCACTAACATGATGACAAAAACAATCGTAAAGATAAAATAGAGCGAGCTCCAAGGTAAGCTCTCCGGCGTTATCCCTTTGAGGAAACGGATGAAGAAGTCGTTTGCCGAATCCTCACCGGTTAATTTTCGCATAAGTCCGGCCAAGACGAACGGGCTCATGAAAGAAGCGGCCCCGAATACGATCTGGGCCAATACCTGATTAAAGGCATATTTTTTCTCTCCACCCGCCTCACGCATCAAAGGCAATATGATCACCTGTAGCATCGCCATGCCCAGACCGATAGCGAA
>OIYT01002337.1_pt1 | contig 11725 bp, 8 predicted proteins | sample 1588201 | NCBI WGS metagenome assembly OIYT01 (sample SAMN03283260) | human gut metagenome | biome: human-associated habitat; material: feces | host: Homo sapiens | place: USA | collected 2013
GCAAGGAGAATCACCGGGTCGTTGATCAGGGCGCGGGCGATGGCCACGCGCTGTCTCTGTCCGCCGGACAGCTCACTCGGCAGATGCTTTAGGCGGTTCTCAATGCCCAAAAAGCCCGCCAACTCCCGCAGCTTTGCCTTATCCGGCTTTTTGCCGTCCAGCAGCAACGGCATGATGATGTTCTCCTCCGCCGTCAGAATGGGAATCAGGTTGAAGTCCTGAAAGATATAGCCGAGCTTCCGTCTGCGTATTCCGGAAAGCGTCTCGTCATCGGATGAGCAGATGTCCACACCGTCTACCTCCACGCTGCCGGAGGTGGAATGCTCAATACCGCCGATCAGGTTCAGAAGGGTGGTCTTGCCGGAGCCGGACTGCCCCACGATGGCGACCATTTCACCCGGTGCAACGGTAAAGCTGACGTGATCCACGGCGTAGATATCCTCATCGCCCTGCCGGAACACCTTGGTCAGATTTTTTACTGTAACTGCATTCATCGGAAAATCTCCTTTCTGCATGGTCATAGCGGACGAAGTACGCGCTTGAGTGAGCGGTGTACGGGATGCCAGTAGGTAAACAGCAGCAGCGCCGCCAGAGCCGCGTATACTGCGGCCATCCCGCCGTCAAGGTGCAGCGGGGCTTTCTGCCATACGCACAGCAGCGCCGTCAGCGGAAGGCTGATCAGAAACGGCGCGGTGACAGCAGCGGCGGCGGAGATCCCGTCCTGCCGGATATAGGAGCGGTACAGCGTCCGCTTTGACGCGCCCAGCCTGTGAAGGGTGCGGATCAGCGGACGGCTGCCCTCGATGTAGTCGCAGAGCCGGACATAGAGAATCAGCAGGATGAACAGAAACAGCGCTGCAAAGATGTACCCCAGCAACAGATACACGCCGGAGGACATCTCCCGCAGGAAATCCGACCCCGACTGACGGTTGGTGACAGCATACTCCGCGCCTGCAAAGTGCGCCCGCAGGGCGGTCTCCACCTGTGCGTTCATGGCAGGGTCGGTCAGGGCGATCTCAATGCCGGTTGCCGGCTCTGAGGCGATGATGTCCGCATACAGCTCATCGCTCACATAGATATCCAGCGCCCATCCGGACGGCTTCGTGTCCGTCAGCGCGGTCACATCCTCCGGTGCGGGCTGCTTGATACCCCCGTTTCCATCGCAATACGCTTCCGACCGGCAAAGCCGCAGTACATCTCCGACGCCGCGTTCCGCCTTGCGGCTGACGGCAATCTCATATTTGGAAAGCATTTGAGACACCGCGCCAAGACCGCTGTATGGTCGGATACGCAGTGGTGTCTCCACCTCCTCCGGGGACTCCGGCAGCAGAATATAATCGTCCGGCTCATATACGGGACGCGTCTGCTTCACACCCACCAGAGAGGAAACATACGCCATATCCTCAGCCGAAAAGCCTTCTCCGTCATGGGAGGAACGGGAAACCTTCAACCCCCATTCCTCCTCCGCGCCCGTGACCTGCAAGGCAACAGTGAGGATGTTGAACAGAAGCAGAAAAACTGCCATGACGGGAACAGAAACGGCAAGACAGGAACGGAGGCTGCGGTTCGTGCGGCTGCGCCACAGGCCGCAGAGGGTTTCCGCCGGGGTGAAACGCCGCCGAATGGGCTTTCGTCCGCGCTTGACCTTATGCTCATTTTCCATATCATACAGCAGCGCCCGCGCAGGCTCACGGCTGTACCGGTGCAGGGTCATGCCCAGCGACAGTCCCAGTGTAACGAAGAAAACCGCCAGATGGAGCAAAATATTCATCGGCTCCACATGAAAGATCAGCCACGCAAGGCTGTCGTGGCGAATCTCAAGAAACGCCGTGAACAGCGCTTTCAGCGATACAACGGAAATAACCACGGCGCAGGCCGCCGCCAGCAGGAACACCGCCGCAAGCTCCGCGGCAAACAGGGCGCTGATCTGACGGCGGCTGGCTCCGCAGGCGCGGAGTGTCCCAATGTCAGAGGTAAAGCGCTTCAGGTGACTTTGGTAAGCGGAACGCACCACCGATACCGAGAGCAGAATGACCAGCATATTGACGAGCAGAAGGCTTCGCTGCCCCGAAAGATGGGACGGATCGGTGGATATCCCGTGGGCGTATTCATAGCTGAACGCAGTCGGGAGCAGGGCTTCGTTTCCAGACGCTTCCATGCGCTTGCGGATCTCGTTCTCAAAAACGGTCACGCTCTCCGCATTTCTCCATTCCTCGTCTGACAGAATATGCAGATAGATGGTGCTGTCACGATAAATGGGCGCGGACAGCCCGCGGATACCCTCAAAATAAGGCACATCCGCTTCCGCTGCGTTCCCAATGTGATAGGTTTCACCTGCGGAACGGGCAAGGAGATATTGTCGTGTGCCCCAGGCATTGCTGTCCCGGTAAATGGAAATTAGCAGCGGCAGCAGAAACGCGCAGGTCAGTACCGCAAACAGCACCGCATGACGGCGGGGACTGCGCGTGAATGAGCGTTTCATATAGAGTAGATAGGTCATAAATAAGCCTCCTGTTCAACATGGTTTATAAAATGGCGGCAGGGCAGCGACCTTGCTGCGCAAAGCCACTGCCCTGTGTATATGGCCTGTGGGCTTTGCGGTGTCAATCGCGCCTACGGGTCGATGATTTATGTATCAAATTTCCCTTTTATATGTCCTTATGTGGCTCCGTAATTGTCGCCACCACCTCCCGCAGTTCCTCACTGAACTCGTCGAGATCGCCGAGTGTGATCACTCCCTCATTGATCATAGATCATACGGCAGATGATTGGAAGAGGATCCGATCCTCTCATGGAGATCTGCACTCCGGCACAGCGTCTATCCTCACGGATGCGCTTGCATAACTTCCAAAACTTATCAGCTTCGGAACCGTCTCCACGCAACAATTCGATATATTCCTTGTTCAGCCTCCCGATATAAGCCTCCTGCCATCCGGCAAGCTTGCTTCGGAGCAGAAGCCAATCCCGTTTAGAACTCCAGTTGGATTGCATGCCTTTGCCTCCTCTCCTTGAGCTTTATCAATCATCCTGATTTCTTTCAAATTCACGGAACTGAAAGCGAAAACGCTGCTGTGACGCACCATACACATCAATGTCCAGGTATCCTTGTTTTATCTCATTGTATATAGTATCGAACCTTCCCTGCGTCCGTTGCACCGATCAAGTGCGGCGTGCCCAACGCTCCGGTGTTTCATTTGCCGGCAGAAGTCTCCGTGCTCACTCCTCCAAAATCTCGTTGACTGCGTTATGGTCATACGCTGCCGCTTTCTTCCGCAGCTCGTTGGAACGCATGATCTTTTCGGACAGGCTGGCGAGGAAGCACTGGAGTAACTTGACACCGATGGCGGGATGCTCCTCCAGCAGAGCCTTCAACCGCCCTCTGGAGATGCACAGCAGCTCAGTGAACTCTGCCGCCGTTCCGCTGAGGCGGAACACGCTGTGGGAAAGGCAATTTTCTCCCAGGAAGCTGCCCGGCGTGAGATACGCAATCTCCAGCGGCGCGGAGCAGCTATTTGATTCCCGGTTGGCAACAAGCCGCAGCTTGCCCTTGAGAACAAGGCAGACCTCCTCATTGTAGTCGCCGCTGGTGAATACGGTCTCATGCTCATAGTAGGTTTTTACATGGCAGTAATCAAAGAAAACCGCATGCTCTTGCTCAGTAAAAACAGAAAATATCGGCAGCTTCGCCAATACAGCCAGAAGCTCCTCCCGGGTGAGTCTTCGGCGATGCTCCTTGTCGAGATGAATCTCTGGTGCGGAAATATTGTGCCTCTCCAGCACGGCGCGGACGGCGTATCGCTCCTGCCGTACAAGGCGGATGAGCCTCTCCCATTGTGTTTGGGTGTCCAGATAGGCACGGAAGGCATCAAAGGAGGGCGGGGCATTGTGCTTGGCAATATAGATGTTCCGCATGGCTTCCATAGCAGCATCAGGATCGTTATTTGCAAGGTACTGCGATGAGAGCATCATGCTGCTTCGATAGATCTTCTCGTCCAGATCCGGCTTGAGAAATTCCCCGGGATAGGGGTCAAAGTCCTCCGGGCTGACATGGACAAGATTCCCAGTTTTGTGCTGAGACTGCATTTTGGCGCGCTGATATACAAAACGGTAAATATCCTCCCGCAGACGCTTCCACTGGGGGTGGGACTTGGGCTGAGGCAGATGCTTGATGGACAGGGTATTATCCAGAAAGAAGCTGAAACCGAAGATCCGACTGTTTATAAGATAATCCACATCCTCGCCTCGGGTTACAAGGGGGTCAAAGGGTACACACTCGAAAAGCTCTCTGTGCAGGATCATGGCGCCGCCGAAGGCAAAAGTTGTGCGCTTGAGCCGCGGCCCGCTGCCGATGATCTGGTCAAAGGCTCGCGCCTTGCAGCCGAAGCGGTCCCAATAGGTCATCCACGGCTCCGGACTCACATCATCGTAGTATTGGCCCTTGCTGTTTAGGTAGTAGCCGGCAACGCCATGCACGATGTCTCCGTAAACTCTTCTGCCCAGAAATTCCAGTGAGCGCGGCACAAAGTCCGGCAGCTCGAAGACCTCGTCATCGTCGATGAGCAAAGCAGCGTCCGCCGTCAGGGTAGAGGCGGCCAATAGGCATATATTGCGCACGTTTGAGTATCCGAACATGGACAGGAGCCGGACTCCCCGATCGTTCAGTCCGGCTTTTCTCAAGATTTCAGTTATCTCGCGCAAATCTCCCGCAGTGAACAGGTATGTCTCCGCATTCAGCTGCGCCCGAACCACGATACGGAGCACCTGCTCATAGGCCACCGCCTCTACCTCCGGGGTGGTCGGACAAATCAGAATCACCAGCTTGAAGTCTTTTTCATGGAACTGCTTCATGCTGACTAAGGTGCGCTCCAGCGTTCCCTCCTGATCCACCGGAGTGGGATGGTCATAGACGGCGTCGCCCTCCTGCCAAGGGTCGCCTGTTTTGCGGCACCAGTAGGTGGGGATTATCATGGTTTTCCTCATACGACTCGCCCTCCTTAGCCCGAAAAATCTCTTACAGCGCGTTGGTAGACCTGCTCCAGCTTTGCCACGAACTGTGCCTGCGCAAAATTGCTGCTGGCATAGTGTGCGATGATGTCACGCCGCTCCGGCTCTGTATGATGTCTCGTCAGTTCATTCAAAATCGCAGCGCAGAAAGCTTCCTCATCCTCCGGAGAGACCAATGTTCCCACTTGACTGTTGATAAACTCCGGCAAACCACCTTCATTGGAGCCGACAACGGGCAGTCCGCAGGCCATCGCCTCCAAGGCAACAAGACCGAACGGCTCACGGCGGGAGGGCATTACAAAAACATCCGCCGCATTGTAGAGCCGCCGCAGCTCGTCCTGCTTCTGGTTACCAAGGAAGAAGGTGTTCCTCAAGCCAAGCTGCTTATGCAGCTCTGACAAGCTCTCCCGCTCCTCGCCGTCGCCGGCAACCAGTGTGATGAACTCCCGATCCGCCAGCCGCTCATAGCGGCGCGCCGTACGCAACAACGTGTCCACACCCTTAAATGCTGCAAGCTTTCCAACAAATAGAATGACATACTCTCCGCGATAAGAAAGGCCGAGTGAATCGAAAAGCGTTTCCCTGTCCACTTCTTCCCGATAGAAAATGTCCTCATTGTATCCGTTGGGCAACAGCAGAAGCTTATCCGCCGCCATAGGAAACTGCTCAAGTGCAAGATCCCGATTGTCTGCGGAGATGGCAAGCACTTTTATACTTCCCGCAACGGCCTCTTCGGCAAAGCTCTGAAAGGCAGGCCACTTTTTGCAGCCCATCAGATCCGTCCCATGTATGGTTATGACCAGAGGAAGGTTACCCAGGGAAGCCAGCCAAGAGAGACACCATGCGTGCTGTGCATGAATGATATCTGGGTGAAACTCTTGCAATGCCCGTCTCAAGGCAGCGGAGAATGCCGTAAGATACCGTGTAAGCTGCCCGATACCTAAGTCCGTAAATGTAGTCCGGCTTTGGGGATGTGTGGTGAAGCAAGGAAAATTAAAGGGGAGCTCATCTCTCTGCGCTTTACCTTTTGAAAACATCACCGGGTACGTTTGGATCCCGGGCAGCATAGGGAACGGCTGGTTTTCAGGGAAAATGACCGCAACCTCATGCCCGCGCTTGCGCAAATGCAGCGCAATATTTTTGGTGTAGGTGCCGCTGCCCGATCCTTCCAGCGGGAAATGATTGATCAGCAATACTTTCATCGTCTAAACCACCTTTCTGTTAACTCGGTCCATGCCTCCTTCGTCTTTTGATGCTGTTTCACCATATCCGGCAGCCACGCTTCCGCTGCGGACTGGATATCCGGAAGATATAAGAAGCGCCTGTCGTTTGTATAGCGGTACAGTGCTTTCGCTCCATCCGACAGTCTCCGGCCTCTCTCGAAAAACTCCGTGGGCGCATGCCCCGTCTTCCAGCGGAGAAACACATTGCGGCCGATCCAGCCCGTACAGGCATAGTAGAGCCTGTCCCGAACACTGCTGTCATTTTTGAGATCCGGAATCTTGGGGTAATCCCCATAAGTATCATGGAAGATAGGCGTTTGGATATCCAGACATTTGATCTGACTTCGGGATGCCGCCAGTCCCATGAGCGTATCCTCACCTCTGGCGAGGAGCGGAGTCTTATTGTAAAAATAGTAAGGCGAGAAAAACGGCGGCAGTGTCGTCAATGCGCTCATGCGGATGCCCATGTTTCCACCCAGAACCTTTGTGGTGGGCTGCAGCTCAGGTGTCCCTGCTTCCTGTACAATAAGCCCGCCGCGAACCTCGCTGCTCTGCCAAAACTCCGCCATATCCTCCTTGTGGAGGCCCCATAGCAGGTCTGTCATTCCCTCAAAGGAAGCCGGAGGCAGGATGTTGTATCCGCTGTAATCACTGCTGGTGATGGTCGCCCCCAGAGACATCCCGTATAGATGCGCTCCGAAAAAGTCTACCTCATCAAACCCAACCTCTCCGTCAGGTGTTCGATGCAACACGCTAGGCAGCACATCCGAGTCCACAAAGATCAGGTAGTCCACGCCTGTGAACAGCGCTTCCATCAACACATGGTTCCGATTAAAGCCATAAGGAATCAGTCCGTGCGTATCAATCAACGGGCAGAACAAAAGTTGCTGAATGGATGAGAATCGGACACCAAGCTGCTTCAAAATCATATGCGCTCTTTCGTAGTTCTGAAGCCGGATCAGAGAAACCTTCGCCTTGCGCTGCAATTCTTGAATCGCCTCCGGATCAGCCTCATGAGAGTATACGACAATCACACGTTCAATCGGGTGGTCATACTTCTCGGCATTATCCAGAAATTCTGTCAGCGGATACGCAAATATAAGATTCCGCACAATCATTCCGATGGCAATTTTCATTAAAAACCCTCCTTGCTCTATCCTGTACGGCCGCACATTCTCATTATCTCAAAGGAGCGAGAAAACACAGGCTTGAACGGAGCAGGAGGGCTCTTGCCGCCTTCTTTATTGATACAGAGGAGATTCTCTAAAGTGCCGTCCTATGCGCCCGTCGTTATTGTTTTCTGAAAACAATAACTGGACAAGGATAAGCACCCTGAATACACCGCCGTCTTTTCTATAGGCATCTCATGTTATGATACCGCCTACATCTCCTGCCTCCTTCGCACTGCCTGATCTCAATTGGTAAACAAAGAACTATCGTAAAAGGTTCGTGTTTTTCCGTTATGACGAAAGATCTAAATTTCCCAACTTACTTCATGCCCTAAAAAAGAAAATCGCACAAGCAGACCGTTCGGTCTAGCTTATGCGCCGCTAATCCTAATTTGGTTTTGACAACTCCTACTGAGGAGGCTACACCAATATTGCATTCGCACAAAGCTAAACCGGATAAGATAAATGATAAACATGGCAGCAGCCTCCCTTCTATCAACGAATACTTTGGATTATTGTTATACTTTTCGTCAAAAAGTCCTTTTGCGCAACTCTTCTCTTTCGCCGTGGAGATTCTTGACAGGGGTTGCAATGGAATATGTGCTGAAATACGCAAGCGCTTCTCCATCTGGAACCGCCTCCGCGTCTGATCTTGTTTCTCCGCGTTTTCCGCGGCTGCTTCTACACGGCAATTTTTTAAGTCAGACGCTGTGCGGATACGCTTTTAAAACGCATATTCCTTCCTCTCCCAACAGAAGTGACAGTTTTATTATATGAAAAGGATGGCACATTTTTAAGAGGTTTTTGAGTTTATTACGGCTTGAGCTGATTGCTTCGATGTTTTTTCTCAGATGCTGCTCTGCCAGACAGTGGTGTCTTCTCCGGCACAAGCGTTTTTTATCGAATAGCGCCTACCAGCACAAAACGGGCATCATCAAACTCATAGCTGCTTGTGTAGCGTGGAAGAAAAGAAGGCATCAACCACTCAATTGCCGAAAACTTTCATTCAATGTACTTATTGCGAAAACGCCTCGCTTCGGCTATTATATATTATAAGTATATTATATGGAGGCGCTGCGGCAGATGAGAAAAGAAAAGTCCTATAGCTTTACCGCCATTCTTGCGGCGGCCGCCATCCTGCTTGCCTATTTATGCCGCATAACGACCAAGTTCGGCTTTGAGCTCAGACTTCAGGAGGAGCTTATTCTCCCGCTGACGCTGCTGCGGAGCATGATATATCTATGCCTTTTTATGGCGTGGGGAATTTCCCTGAAAATGCGTATCCAGCAAAAGCAGGTGCAGAAATACATGATAGGCGCGGCGGTGCTCATCGTGTTTTGGATATTTGTCCGCTCGCTCAGATTTATGATATTCACCGTGCCGCCCGCCACGCGATATCTCTGGTATATGTACTATCTCCCGCTGCTCGCCTTGCCGACCTCGGCGCTCATGGTTGCGCTGTCTATCGGAAAGAGCGACGATTACCGCCTGCCGCAGCACGTCGTTATGCTGTGGACAATTCCGGCGCTGCTGTTTTTGCTCGTCATGACAAACGATCTGCATCAGTTTGTTTTCAAGTTCCCGGCGGAGCAGTCCTTCATGGAGTGGAACAACGACTATAGCTACGGCTACGGCTTTGTCCTCGTTACGGCGTGGGAGCTTATAAGCTCCGTGACGGCCTTTGCAATGCTGCTGAAAAAGTGCCGTCTGCCGTGGAACCGGCGGCTTGCATGGCTGCCCGCGATTCCGCTGGCGCTGTCGTTTTTGTATCTCGGGATGTACGGCTTCAACTTCAAGTGGTTTTTCCTCTTCTTCGGGGATATGACCGTGGTGCAGAGCCTGCTTTGCGCCGCGACGCTCGAGGGCTGTATTCAGTTCGGGCTTATTCAATCCAATTCGCATTACGGAGAGCTTTTTGAGGCAGTGAACGGCTGCTCCGCGCAAATCACCGACCGCGATTTTAAGGTAAAGTTCCTTGCCACGGACGCGGAGAGCTTTTCCGAGGAGAGGATACGCGCCGCCGAGAAAGCGCCGCTGCGCCTTGACGACGGCAAGGTACTGCATACGATGCCCGTCAGCGGCGGCTACGCCGTGTGGACGGAGGATAACGCGGAGCTTATCGCCCTCGCCGAGGAGCTGGGGGATTTGCAGGAGGAGCTTAAGGACCGCAATGAGCTGCTGCGCTACGAGTATGAGCGGGAGAAGGTGCGCAAGGAGATAGAGGAGCAAAACCGGCTCTATGACCTGCTGCAATCCGTGACCCAAAAGCAAATCGACGGCATTGCGGCGCTTGTAAAGGAATATCAGCAGAGCGGGGACAAGGGCTCGGAGAGCGCCCGCCGCATACTTGCAAAAATCGCCGTGCTATGCAGCTTTATCAAACGGCGCAAGCATCTGGCGCTGTCGAACTATAAGGACTATCGAATTCCCGCCGAGGAGCTGCGCTCCGCGTTTCGTGAGTCGATGCAGACTCTGGAGCTGCTGGACGTCAGCCACAGCTTCTGTTTTGCGGAGACGGAGCTTTTGGACGGCTCGGAGGCCACGGCGCTGTATGATTTCTTTGAGGACGTGATAGAGGCGGCGCTCGACAGCCTGCGCTCGGTCAATGTCCGCATCTCGCGCATCGGAGGAAGGCGGCGCATCGCCGTGACGCTTGAGTGCGAGGCGGAGCTTTCGGCGCTTGCGCGGGATTATCCCGGCGCGGAGCTTGACAATGACGAGGGCGAATGGACCTGCCTGCTCACGCTCGGAACAGGGGGTGAGGGCAGATGACGGTATTTTCCGGCATATCGCTTTTTTATCAAAATCTTCTGCAATTACTGCTCTTTGTAATGCTGCTTGCGGAGCTGTATCTGCTCATTGAGAAAATCTCGCAACGTGCGCCGGGGCAGCTTTGCCTTGTGTCGAGCATTATGCTTACGCTGAATTTTCTGCTCCTGCTTTTCCTTGCGCGCGAACGGCATGACGTGCCGCCGAGCGAGATAGCGGAGCACATACCTTGGACGGTGGTTGCAATAGTCGTGCTTTTGTCGGCGGAGCATATCGCCATAGACTTTCCGATGGAGAGAAGCCGCGCGGCGGCGACGCTGTCCGCAGCGTCCATCGTGGAGGCGACAAACGACGTGCCCATGGGAGTATGCTTTTCAAATCCCACGGGGCGCATAATCCTGTGCAATAATAAGCTTCGTGTTCTGGCAAATCAGCTAACCGGCGGCTATCCGCAGATGATGGAGGAGCTTACCCGGGCGCTGGACGCGCCGCCCGAGACGGTGACGCGCCTGCCCGACGGGAAGCTGCGCTTTTCGGACGGCTGCGTATATAATTTTCAGTATATCGGGCTTACGGTCGGCGGCGAGAGAGGCTGGCATCAGCTCATGGCGCAAAACGTCACGGAGCAGGTGGAGATAAACGAGCAGCTTGCCCGCGAAAACGAGAAGCTCAAGAAAACAAACGCAAGACTGCAAAAAATGCATGAGCGCATGGCGGACGATATCCGCGAAAAGGAGAGCCTGCAATTCAAGGTCTATATACATGACAGCATGGGCAGGAGCCTTTTGAGTATTCAGGATATCATGAACAGCGGCGAGGAGACGGAGAAAAAGCTGAAATCGCTCAAGGAGGCGGTCGCGGTGCTCTCCGGCAGCCGCCCCGAGTTTGACGACAGCATACAGAAGGTCATTCAAAGCTCCGCAGAGCTTGGCGTAAGGGTGCTGATGTCCGGCTATCTTCCGAGCGGGACACGGGTCGAGGCGCTGACGGTGCAGGCGGTGCGGGAATGTGTGACAAACTGCATCCGCCACGCAAAGGGCAATCAGGTGAGGGTAGACATTAAAAACTACGCCCAGATATACACCGTGACCATAAGCAATAACGGCGAAAAGCCGAGGAGCGCCGTCACCGAGGGCAGCGGACTGACCGGTCTGCGCCGCAGTGTGGAGGCGGCGGGCGGCGAGATGAGGATATCGCACTCTCCGGCCTTCGCGCTGATCTTGAACCTGCCGGGAAAGGAGAACGAGGACTATGATTAACACCCTGCTTGTCGAGGACGACCTGTATATACAAAGGCATTTTGTCGAGCGCTTTTCCGAGGAAGAGGATATACGCATCGTCGCCGCCGTGCGGGACGCATTCGAGGCGGAAGGACTATGCGGTCAGGGGGGCATCGACCTTGTGCTCATGGATGTGCAGATGCCAAGACTCGATGGATATACGGCAACAAAAGAAATTCGTACTTTGGATAATCCTTTTGCAGCGAATATCCCTATTATCGCTATGACGGCTAATGCGTTTGAAGAGGATAAGAAGATGGCTTTGGCAAGTGGCATGAAT
>OIYT01002338.1_pt1 | contig 11722 bp, 11 predicted proteins | sample 1588201 | NCBI WGS metagenome assembly OIYT01 (sample SAMN03283260) | human gut metagenome | biome: human-associated habitat; material: feces | host: Homo sapiens | place: USA | collected 2013
ACGGAGGCAGACAGCGCAATGCCGTTCATCGTCAGCACGCCGATGTCCGTCGTGCCGCCGCCGATGTCCACGACCATATGTCCGTCCGGCGCGGTAATGTCCAAGCCCGCGCCGAGCGCAGCCGCCAGCGGCTCCTCGATCAGATAGACACGGCGCGCACCGGCCTCCATCGCCGCCTGAATGACCGCGCGCTCCTCGACCTCGGTAACGCCGCTCGGCACGGAGACGATCACGCGGGGCTTGATCACGGCGTGCTTTAGGATGCGCCCGATCATCTCCGTGAGCATCTTGGCCGTCAGCTCATAGTCCGAGATCACGCCGTCGCGCAGCGGATGAACGGCAACGACGTTGCCGGGCGTTCTGCCAAGCATATTGCGCGCAGCCGCGCCGACCTTGAGCACCTTTCCCGTGTTCTTGTCCAGCGCGATCACAGACGGCTCGCGCAGGAGAATGCCCTTACCGGAGGCATAGATCAAAACGTTGGAAGTGCCGAGGTCGATCCCCAGATCTTTGGAAAACAAAAACATAGTTTCACCTACTTGTAGCTTTTTCGTGCGTCACGCACAGCGTGATGCACTGTACACTCGCCGCACCGGCGGTCAAAAGGACGCGGCTGCATTCGCTGAGCGTCGCACCCGTCGTCAAAACATCGTCCAAAAGTAAGAGCCGCTTGCCCGCAAAGCGCTCCGGCTGCACAGCGTCAAACACGCCGGAAACGTTGGCTTTGCGCGCGGCGGGATCGTGAAAGGCCGTCTGAGAACGGCAGTCGCGCTTCTTTTTCAGTGTGGGCAGCAGCGGGACCTTCAGCTCCTCCGCCACCTGCCGTGCCATGCGTTCCGATTGGTCAAAGCCTCGTTCGCGCCGACGCTTCCTGCTGACCGGAACCCACGTCAGGTAATCGAAGGTGAGCTGCTGACGCAATAGCTGCATCGCAAGAAGCCGTCCGAACGCGGCGGTATAGCCCTTGCGTCCGTGAAATTTCATGCGCCGAACGGCGTCCGACAGCGGTGCCTCGTAATAATACAGTGGGTAGCAGGCCTCATAAAACTCGCCGCGCTTGACGCTGTGGCCGACCTCCGGCAGCTCGCACCGGCACCGTCTGCAAAGATCTGTCTCGTTCTGCTCCAGCAGCTTGCGGCACAGGACGCAGCGGGGCGGATAGAGCAGGTCGAGAAACACATGGAGCGGATTCATACCGTCGCGCACTGCGTCAGCCGGAAGCGAAGCCCGCTGTAGCGCTTATTTCTGACATGGTTATTCGTCATGCGCGCAACGACCGTCTCGTCTCCGACTAAGATCAGAAGCTCGCGCGCGCGGGTGATCGCGGTGTAGAGCACACTGCGCGTTAACAGCATCGGCGTGCCCGCGAAGGGAACGAAGATCGCGGCGCGATATTCGCTGCCCTGACTTTTGTGCGCCGTGACGGCATAGGCAAGCTCCAGCTCCGGCAGGAGCGCGGCATCGTAGACCACCTCGCGGTCGTCAAAGCGGATGGTGATGCAGTCCTCGCGCAGGTCGATCGACTGAATGATCCCGACGTCGCCGTTAAAAATACCGGTCCCGACGGTTCCGTTCTCTTTTTTCCATAGTATATCATAATTGTTCCGGATTTGCATCACCCGATCGCCCACGCGGAAGCATTTTTCTCCGCTGTGCTTTTCCGTCTTGCCCGCTGCGGGCGGGTTGAGCGTCTCCTGCAGGACCGCATTGAGGTGGACGGTGCCCGTCTCCCCTTTTCGCGTGGGGCTGATGACCTGAATGTCGGTCGGCGCGATGCCCATGTTTTTCGGCAGGCGCACCGCGCACAGCTCCGCCACGGTCTTTACGACCTCCTGCGCGGTCTTGCGCTTCAGGAAGAAGAAATCCCGATCCTTCGCCGTCAGCAGCGGCATCTGCCCGTGGTTGACGGCGTGCGCATTCATAACGATCAGGCTCTGCTGCGCCTGCCGGAAGATCTCGGTCAGGCAGACCGTCTGCACCATCCCGCTGCGGATGAGGTCGGAAAACAGATTTCCTGCGCCGACGGAAGGCAACTGGTCGGGGTCGCCGACCATGATGAGCGTCGCCTGCTCCGGCAGCGCGCGCAGCAGGCTGTGCATCAGGAGCAAATCCACCATGGACATTTCATCGACGATCAGCGCGTCGCAGTCCAGCGGCTCGCGCTCATCGCGCCGGAAGAACATCTCCCCCGTTTCCGGCGAGACCTGCGCCTCCAACAGTCTGTGGATCGTGGAGGCCTCGCAGCCCGTCAGCTCGGACAGGCGCTTGGCGGCGCGGCCGGTCGGCGCGGCAAGCAGCGTTTTTTTGTCCATACGGTCAAAGAGTGCAAGGATCCCCGCAAGAGTCGTCGTCTTTCCCGTGCCGGGGCCGCCCGTCAGGATCAGCGCGCGGCGCTCGGCCGCAAGCAGGATCGCCTGCCGCTGTAGCGCGGCATAACAGATCCCGTTTTCCTGCGCAATGCGGTCGATCATCCGCTCTGCATTAATGCAGGGCTCCTCCTCTTCGCGCGCCATGCGGCTGATGCGCTGCGTGATATAGCGCTCCGCCTCGCAGTATTCCGGAAGGTAGACGGCGGAAAGGCCGGCGATCGTATCGAGCCGCACCCGTTCCAGCTCCGTCAGGCGGTCAAGCGCGGTCAGCACAAGCTCCGTCTGAAGCTCCAGCATCGCTGCGGTCGCAGCGGCGAGCTTGTCCATCGGAAGAAAAGTATGGCCATTATTCAGATTATATCGTAATTCAAAGATCACACCCGCCTCGACCCTGCGCATATCGTCGCCCGCGAAGCCAAGCTCCAGCGCAAGCGCGTCCGTCGCAGCGAAGGACGCGCCGAACTGCGGGTCGGCCAAGGCGTAGGGATCGTCGTGGATGCGCTGGAGAGAGCCTTCGCCATAGACGCGGTAAAAGCGAACGGCGATCTCCGCCGGAATGTGGTAAGCCGTCAAAAACTCGATCAGGCGGAGGACAACCGCCTGTTTTCGGAAGGAAGCACCCATTTCCATCGCTTTTTTTCTGGAGATGCCGGCGATCTCGCTCAGGCGCTCCGGCTCCGTCTCCAAAATCTTCAGGCTGTCCGTGCCGAAGCGCTCTACGATCCGCTCCGCCGTTTTCGGGCCGATCCCTCGCACTGCGCCGCCCGCAAGATACGCGCAGATCTGCGCGCGCGTATCCGGCAAAAGCCGCTCTAAAAACTCCGCTTCAAACTGCCGTCCGTAGGTGCCGTGCGTCGCCCAGCGCCCCGTGACGATCAGCCGCTCGCCGAGGATCGGAACAGGGATCGTCCCGACGACCGTTACAACGGCTCCCTCCTCGCTGTCGAGGCGGATGACCGCGTAACCGTTTTCCTGATTCTGAAAGACTACTGCGGCTATCGTTCCGCTAATCAGTTCCTGTTCCAATCCCAAGCTTCCCCGTTCTTACGTATTGCTCCGCCTGCTCTCTTGCGCAAAGCGCGGCATTTTCGTCGTTTCGCAGCAGCAGCGCGGCCGCCTCCTGCGCCTGCGCGTCGATCCCCTCGTCAACAAACAGCAGCATCCCGCTGCTTTCGCTGCACAGGCAGCGCGCAGAGCGCACCGTCCGCTCGACCTTCGCCGCGTCGCCGCAGAGCGGGACGATGTGGATCATACCCTGCGGCAGCGGCAAAAGGCACGCCCGATAGAGCGCGTGAAGCAGAAAAAGGACGCCGCAGGCAGCGAGCAGTGCAATTAAAAATGTCAAAAACACAAGCATCACCTCACGCCCATTTTATGAGCGCGCAAAATGCTTTGTTCCTCGATTATCCTACTACACAATTCCCGAAATCGCAAACAATTTTTGCAAAAATCGGGGGCTTTTTACAGCGCCGAGAGGATAGCCTCGGCGCAGCGCATACCGTCCACGGCAGCCGACAGGATGCCTCCGGCATAGCCCGCGCCCTCTCCGCAGGGATAGAGACCGCGCAGCGTGCTTTGCAGGTCATCGCCGCGCAGAATACGCACCGGCGAAGAGCTGCGCGTCTCCGGCGCGGTCAGAAGCGCCTGCGGGTCAGCAAAGCCGCAAAGCGTCTTGTCCAGCGTGCGCAGCGCCTGTTCGAGTGTCTGGGTCAGCCGCGTCGGAAGCAGCGCGTGCAAGTCGCAGAGCGTCACGGCGGGGCGGTAGGTCGCGTGCACCTCACCCTCCTGCCGCGAAGGACGGTGGGCAAGGAAATCGCCGACCGTTTGCGCAGGCGCGTGATAATTCTCCCCGCCGAGCACAAAGGCGCGATTTTCGATCTCCTCCTGCCAGAGCATCCCGCCCAGCGCGCCCGCGTAGGGAAAGTCCTCCGGATGGAGCGTGACCAGCAGCGCAGCGTTTGCGTTTTCACCGTCGCGCGCGGCGTAGCTCATGCCGTTGGTCACAACGCCGCCGATCTGAGACGCGGCGGCGACCACATGGCCGCCCGGGCACATACAGAAGGTGTAGGCCGACGTGCCGTCCGGAAGGTGGCAGGCAAGCTTATAGTCCGCAGGCGGCAGCGACGCCGTGCGCGGCGCGCCATACTGCGCGCGGTCGATCGACGTCTGCCTGTGCTCGATGCGGACGCCCATAGAAAAGGGCTTTGGCTCCATCGGAACGCCCAACTGCGACAGATAACGGAAGGTGTCGCGCGCGCTGTGGCCGATGGCAAGGATCAGGCGCGTGCAGGCAAGCGAGACCGTCTCGCTGTCGGACTGATAGTCCAGCCCCGTCAGGCGTCCGTCCTGACTGTGCAGGGCGGTGAGCTTTGCGCCGAAGCGCACTTCTCCGCCCAAGGCGATCACCCGCGCACGCAGATTTTGCACAACATGATAGAGCACGTCCGTCCCGACGTGCGGCTTTGCATCATAGCAGATGGCCTCGTCCGCGCCAAAATGCACGAACTGCTCCAGCACCCACCTGCCGCGCGCATCCTTTGTTCCGGTGTGGAGCTTGCCGTCGGAAAAGGTGCCCGCGCCGCCCTCGCCGAACTGCACGTTGCTCTCCGGATCCAACGCGCCGCCGCGCCAAAAGGTCTCGACCTTCTCGCGTCTCTGGGGCGCGGCATCCCCGCGCTCTAAAACGATTGGGCGCAGCCCCGCCCTTGCCAGCACCAGCGCCGCGAACATTCCGGCAGGGCCGAAGCCGACGATCACCGGCCGATCCGCGCAGCTTTTTTTCGGTATGCGGTAGTAATACGGCTCCTGTTTCGTGATCTTCGCGCTGCGGACGGAGCGAAGGGCGCGTCCTTCCCCGCTGCGCAGCGTGACATCGACGGTGTAAGTCCAGAACAGCTCCGGCTTTTTCCGCGCATCGAGCGACCGCCGAAAGATCTTGAGCGAAGCGATCTCGGAGCTTTTGACGCGGAGCGCCTGCGCGGCAAGAAACAGCAGCGCGTTTTTGTCGTGTTCGACCGGCAAGGTCAGATCTCGTATCCGTATCATCGTTCCGTCCTCATTTCTCCGGCAAGTCGGCCGGATGCCCATGCCCATTGCAGGTTATAGCCGCCGCAGTCGCCGTCGACGTCCAGCACCTCTCCGGCGGCGTAGAGGCCGGAGCAAAGGCGGCTCTCCATCGTCCGGTCAAAAAACTCCGAGGTGCGCACACCACCCGCCGTGACCTGCGCGCTTTCCATTCCCATCGTGCCGCTCACCGGCAGGGAAAAGCGCTTGACGCATCGAGCGACCGATGCAAGCGCGGCGGCGCTCAGTTCGCCGCAGGGTGTCTCCAGCCGTTCGCCCGCCGCGCGCACGAGCACGCGACCCAGCCGGTTATGGAGGATGCCCGTCAGCAGATCCTCCGCGCGCAGCGCGGGCAGCGCGGAGGCGCGCGCAAGCAGAAGCGCCTGCACGCTCTGCACCGTGTGATCCGGCAAAAGGTCGAGCGTAAGCTCGCCGCCGCCCGCAGCAGCGATTGCGCCGGAAAGCTCGAAGATTGCGGGGCCGCTGACGCCGTAATCCGTAAACTGCACCTCGCCCGTGACCGCGTCGCCGCCGTAGGTCACGCGCGCGTTGCAGCGCACGCCCTTGAGCGCCCGAACAAAGGTCGTGTCGGTCTTGATCTGCACGAGCGATGGCAGGAGCTTCGTGCGGCTGTGTCCCAGCGCGCCGAGCAGCCTGTAGCCGGAATCCGTGCCGCCGAGCTTCCCTCCGGCAAGGCCGCCCGCGCAGACGATCGCCCGATCCGCGCGGAAGGTATCCTGCGCACAGTACGCCGTAAATCCGTTTTCCTTCTGAAGCGACAAAATTTCCGTTCCGGTCAGGATCGTCACGTTTTTCCGCTGCTCCAGTGTCAGGCGCAGCACATCAAGCACGCTGTTGGCGCTGTCGCTGTAGGGATAAACGCGACCGGAAGGCTCCTGCACCGTGAGAAGACCCAGCTGCTGAAAATAGCGTCTGGTCTCTTCCGCACCGAAACGCGCGAGCGCAAAGCGGCAAAACTCCGGAGCCTGCCCATGGTAATGCGACACGTCCGCGTGCATATTGGTCAGGTTACAGCGGCCGTTTCCCGTAGCAAGCAGCTTGCGGCCAAGCCGCGCCTGCCGCTCGAAGAGCAGCACCTCGTGCGTCTCCGACGCCGTTAGCGCCGCGATCATGCCCGACGCGCCGCCGCCGACGATCATCACCCTCATTTTGCTCGCCTCCTTTTTCCGTATATTATAGCGGGTTTTGCGGTTCACGGCAAGTACTTCTTGACAGTGACGCACGATTTGGATAAGATAGAAAAAACAAACACGGGAGTTGACCGCAAATGACCATGGAAGAAACCGTCGCGCGCATCAATGCCTTGGCGCGCAAAGCAAAAAGCGAAGGTCTGACGCCGGAAGAGACGCAGGAGCGTGACCGGCTGCGCAAGCGCTACATTACCTCCGTCCGCCAGAACCTGACCGCGCAGCTGGACAACACCTACCTTCTGCGCCCTGACGGGACAAAAGAGAAGTTAAAGCCGAAAGAATGAACGAAGCTGGGGAGACAGCAGTCTCCCCAGCTTTCAGCGTGTCGAAAAACCTTTTCGGCACGCTGGGAGACTGCCAAAAAGGTTTGGAAGACGAGCAACTCACGCCTGTCGGCGTATATAGATACGGTAAGGCGTGAGTTGCGAAGTAAGTCAAAATTATTATAAATAAATCGGCTTTCGACTTGCAAAAGTTCAAAAATTCTCGATTATTTATATTGCAAGCTGCGTTCAGTTTTCTTAAAATAGTTCATCTATTTTGACGGTTACGGACTTTTTTGGCAGTCTGAAAAGAAGACCTGCCGCCGAAGCGGCAGGTCTTGTGAAACGCAAAGATTAGGCGATGAACTCGATCTTCACATTGTCGGTAGCCAGATGGCTGGGATCGCCGGTCTCGTTGGTCTCCTTGTCGACAACGATCTCACCGGAGACGAGCTTAGCCTTCTCGGCTTCATACTCTTCGACGGTGAATTCGCCAAGCTTCCAGGACGTCTCAGCGGTGGGCAGGCCAAGATAATCGCCCTTGGTCAGGTCGAAGGTCAGGAACTTGCCGCCGTAGTTGGCATCCCAGTTGCCACGAGCAAGGTCAGTCAGGGTCGTAACAACGACATTGGACAGGCCCTTCATCGCAGAGGTGATGATGCAGTCGTCGATGTAGCTCTGGTCAACGTCAACGCCGATGACCTTCTTGCCGTACTTGTTCGCAGCTTCCACAGCAGAGGTGTAGATGCCGCCGCCGCAAGCGAAGACGACCTCGGTGTCGCCCGCATACCAGCCTTCCATCTTAGCGGTGATGTTAGCATCGCCGTAGAACTGGCCGCCATAGGTGTACTTAATGTCGATCTGAGCATTGTCTTCCGCAGCAGCGGCAGCAGCGCCCTGAACGTAGCCAAAGCCGTAACGGATAACAGCGGGAACCGCCATGCCGCCGAGGAAGCCGAGCTTGGTGTAGCCGGCCTTGACAGCAGCGTAGCCAGCCAGATAGCCAGCCTGCTCTTCCGCGAAGGTCATGCAGACGGAGTTCGCAGTGGGCTCATAGAAAGTGACATAGTCGGTGGTCATGTCGCCAGCGCCGACGTCGACAGCCACGAACTTAACATCGGGATACTCTTCCTGAACGTTGACCAGAGTCGGCCCGAACAGGTAGCCAGGCATAACGACGACATTGTAGCCTTCGGAAACAGCCTGGTCGACGCAAGCGATACGAGCTTCGTCTTCATTCGCAGTGGGCTGATAGTAGGTGTAGGCAAGGTCATACTTCTCAGCAAATTCCTTGACGCCTTCCCAGCAAGCCTGGTTGAAGGACTCGTCGTCGATGGTGCCGACGTCGGTGACCAGAGCGATCTTGAAGTCGGGGTTCAGGACTTCCTCGGTAGCGGGCTCTTCGGTCTTGGCCGGCTCCTCGGTCTTGGCCGGCTCTTCGGTCTTGGCCGGCTCTTCGGTTCCGGCGGGAACGGTGGTCGTGGGAGCATCGGTCTTCTTGGTGTCTTCGTCCTTCTTGCCGCAGCCAACAAACAGGCAGGCTACCATGGCAAGAACAAGAACAAGTGCGATGATCTTTTTCATTTTCTTACCTCCATAAAATTTGTGCGGTTAACCGCTTGATGTATTGTCGCACAAAACTTCGAAAAAATCAAGATGGTAATGAAACTTTGTTAAAAATGACCAAATTTATCGCTTGAGTTCCTCCTCCGTAAAGCTCAAAGGCAGCAAATCTGCCAGTGTCCATGCCTTAACGTCGCCATCTCCTTTACTTAGATAAATTCTAAAATCGTTCTTGCAGAACTCCGTCATGACCTGGCGGCAGATGCCGCAGGGCGCGCAAATCTCCGAAATGGGCTTGCCGGCAGGGCCACCGACGATCGCGATGGCTTCAAATTCGCGCTCGCCGTCGTAGAACGCACGGAAGAACGCCGTGCGCTCGGCGCAATTCGTCGCGCCGTAGGAGGCGTTTTCGATGTTGCAGCCGCCGTAGACCTTGCCGCTCTTGGTCAGGAGCGCAGCGCCGACGGCAAAATGAGAATACGGTACATATGCGTGCTCGCGCGCTTCGATTGCGCGGCGGATCAGTTCGATCGGTTCCATTTCTTCTTTTCCTTCCCTATTTCCAAATTTACACGATCTGGTCGGCAAAGCTCTCGCCCGTCGTTTCGTACTTGACGCCGAGCAGCTGCGTGACCGTCGCGGCGATGTCGGCAAAGCTGCGGCGCGTGCCGAGGTTGACCGGCTTGACGCGCTTGCCCGCGATGAGGAGCGGCACATACTCACGAGTATGGTCGGTCGTGCGGGTATAGGCCGGATCGCAGCCGTGGTCGGCGGTGATCATGACAAGGTCGTCCTCGCCCAGCGTTTCCATGAACTTGCCGAACCAGCCGTCAAATTCCGTCAGCGCGGCGGCATAGCCGTCGATGTTGCGGCGGTGGCCGTAGAGCATATCGAAATCGACGAGGTTGATAAAGCACAGGCCGTGGAAATCACGCTTCGAGTAGTCCAGCGTCTTTGCAAGGCCGTCGGTGTTGCCCTTGGTGTAGACGAACTCGGTCATGCCCTCGCCCGCGAAGATGTCGTGGATCTTGCCGACGGCAAGCATATCCAGTCCCGCTTCCTTGACCGCGTCGAGCATCGTCTTCTTCGGCGGTTCGAGCGAGAAGTCATGCCGGTTGGCCGTGCGGGTAAAGCCGTCCCTGGGGTTGCCGATAAAGGGGCGCGCGATGACACGACCCACGCCGTGCTTGCCGCGCAGGATCTTGCGGGCGATGCGGCAGTACTCATAGAGCTGCTCGGGCGGTACGATGTCTTCGTGCGCGGCAATCTGGAAGACGGAGTCGGCGGAGGTGTAGACGATGAGGTCGCCCGTCTTCATGTGCTCCTCGCCGTACTTTGCGATCACCTCCGTGCCCGACCAAGGCGCATTTGCAAGCACACCGCGTCCCGTCGCCTCACGGAAGGGCTTGAGCACCTCTTCGGGGAAACCGTTGGGATAGGTGGGCAGCGGATTGGGCGAAACGATGCCGGCGATCTCCCAGTGGCCGATGGTCGTGTCCTTGCCCATGGAAGCCTCCTGCAAGCGGGCGCAGGCACCCTTCTGCGTGGAGGTCTTGCCGAGGCAGGTCACACCCTCGATGTTGCCGAGACCGTAGGCGATCATATTGGGCACGTGGAGCTTGTCGGACGTCGCGCAGCTTGCCAGCGTGTTGACGCCGAAATCGCCGAATGCCTCTGCGTCCGGCGCAGCGCCGCAGCCGCAGGAATCAAGAACGAATAAGAAAATGCGTTTCATTGAGGTTTCTCTCCTTTTCATCAATAATTACTTTTCCAGCTTGACCGCCGTCTCCAGCGCGACGAGCATCATCTCGCGGAAGGAGGTCTGGCGCTCTTCGGGAGTCAGTCCCTCGCCGGTGAGCATCAGGTCTGAGATCGTGCAGATGCACAGCGCGTTCTTTCCGCAGCGCGCGGCGGTCATATATAGCCCGGCCGACTCCATCTCGCAGGCCATCACGCCCATTTTCTGCCAGTTGTGGACGGTCGTCAGCGCCTCGGGCAGTCCCTCGTCGTCCATATAGAAGTTATCGGAGGAGAGGATGTTGCCGACATGGTAGCGCGCGCCGAGCGCCTCGCAGCTGTCGACGGCGCTGCGCAGCATCTCGTAAGACGCGATGGGCGCGAAGGTGCCGTCGATGTGGAACTGGTGAGCAAAATTGGAGTCGGTGCAGGCGCCCTGCGCGATCACGATGTCGCGCAGGTGGATATCCGAGCGCATGGAACCGGCCGAGCCGATGCGCATGATGTTATTGACGCCGAAGGAATGGTACAGCTCATAGGAATAAATGCCGATGGACGGGATGCCCATACCGGAGGCCATCACGCTGACCTTGACGCCCTTGTAGGTGCCGGTGTAGCCCTGCACGCCGCGCACGTTATTGACAAGGCGCGCGTTTTCCAAAAAGTTTTCCGCGATGAACTGCGAGCGCAGCGGATCGCCGGGCATCAGGACGGTCTGGCCGAAATCTCCCGCTTCCGCTTTGATGTGGTGTGTGCTCATGAAATTTTTCCTTTCCCTATTTCACTTTGCGATGCTCCCGAATGTTGCGCATCCAGCATTTGTGACACATCGCAATGTACCGGTCGTTGCCGCCCAAAAGGAACTGCGCGCCCTCCGTGACGATGTAACCCTCCGCGTCGATACGCGCATTGTTCGTCGCCTTGGAGCCGCAGTCGCAAATGGTTTTGATCTCCGAGATCGAGTCGGCGACCTCAAAGAGGCGGCGGCTGCCCTCAAACAGTTTGCTCTGGAAATCCGTCCGCAGACCAAAGCACAGGACGGGGATGTTCTCCTCGTCGACAAGATCGCGCAGCTGGTCGATCTGCGCGGCCGTGAGAAATTGGCATTCGTCGGCGATCACGACGTCCGTTCCCCCGTGTTTCTCGTCAAACAGCGCGCGGATGTCCGCCTCCGGCGCGACCACATCCGCCTCCGCCTGCAAGCCGACGCGGCTGCGGATGATTACGGCACCGTCGCGCTCGTCGGCCGCAGGCTTGATCAGCCAGACGGTCATGCCTTTTTCTTCATAGTTATACTTCGTGATCAGCGCCTGCGCGGTTTTGGATGATCCCATCGCGCCGTACTTAAAGTAAAGCTTTGCCATGGCTCTCGCCTCCTTTTGGTGTGCATATTATTATAACGTATCGCCTCCGTTTATGCAAGCAAAACTATTCCGTGCCCCGAAAGTCTGCGTTGACTTTCCCCTGCCGGTATGCTATGATTGCGCAGTGAGAACGCCACACGCCGCCATGATGG
>OIYT01002339.1_pt1 | contig 11714 bp, 16 predicted proteins | sample 1588201 | NCBI WGS metagenome assembly OIYT01 (sample SAMN03283260) | human gut metagenome | biome: human-associated habitat; material: feces | host: Homo sapiens | place: USA | collected 2013
CGCAGGCGCCTATCGTCGAAACGCTCCGCGTGCGCATCGATGCCGAGCACGCCGCCCGCCTTACTTATCTCGCCCTTGCACGCTGCGCCGGGCGTTATGCGGGCACACTGCGCACGATCGCCGCGCAGGAGGGCGTACACGCGCGCACACTCTCGGCGCTTTATTATCTGCACACGGGCGAATGCCACGCGCCGGAGGCCGCACCGGCCCGCCCGACGAATTTCTGCCAGAGCCTGCGCGAATGCTATCAGGCCGAGCTGCAAAGCGCGGCGCGCTACCGTGCCGACGCCGAACACTACCCCGAGCATTGCACGCTTTTCACGCGTCTGGCCAACGATGAAGCCCGTCACAGCCGCATGCTGCACGAAATGGCCTGCCAACTTCTGGGAATGGGAAGATAAAAAAGGCCCTGCGGGAAAAATTCCCGCAGGGCTCAGCAAATCAGTATTCCGCGCCGGTGATCTCGCACAAAATGCCCTCCGGCGACCAGACCGACCGGCACTCCGTGACATACAGCGTGGTGTCCACGCCCAACTCCGGCAGCGTCAGCGTGAACTGCGATGCAGGCTCGATGCGTGCCGTGCCGGGCAGCAGCACGCGATAGAGCCTGCGCTTGCGCATGGTCTCATAGATGATCTGCGTCTCGGAATAGACGCACTGGCGCATGTAGCGGCGGGCGCGGCCGCCCTCGGTGAGAAACGCAGTGTTGTGCCGCGGCTCATAGCCGTAATCCTCCAGCAGACGGAATTCGGAGACAACGCCGCGCCGCCTGTCGAGCAGCTCTGCCGAAAAAACGTCGCAGCGCTCCAGCGTGATGCCGGAATCGGCGCGCGTGTAGGCAAGCCGCAGGTTCCCGTTTGTCAGAATCCGGCAGGGGAGCGCCTCGACGGCCATCGCGTAGTTGGCCAGCACCTTCAGGACGCTGTCTCCCAGCAGAATTTTGAAGGTGTCGGGCGGCGTCGGCTCCGTTTCCCGCTCGATGAGAATGCCCAGCGGCGCCAGATATTTCTGCTGTATGGTCTGTACCGTGGGCGCGGTCAGCTCGGCTGCGGGCAGCTCATTGTCCACCATAAGCGCACCCGTGCTGCGGCCATAGAGCGTGCACACGCAGCCCGAGGCGTCTAATTCGACCGTGAAGCCGTCCACGCGCCCCGTAAAGAGCAGCGTCTGGCCGTCCTTCGCCTGAAAGCTCGGAATGCCCGAGAGCCGTTCGCGGAACGCGCCGTCAAAGGGGAACACATAGGTGAAGCTGTCATACTGCGGCTTGTCCGCGCGGACGATCTCCCAGCGCAGCGGCTTGGGAAGCTCGGTGTAGTCGCTTTCGTTGACGCCCTTGATATAGCCCGTGAACATCGTCAGCCCTCCAGAAACGTCGCGCGATAGCGGACGTAGTTCTCCTTCGGCTCCTGCGTCGCTTCCAGCGCGGTAAACCAGACCGTGAGGCTTCCCCACTGCGGATGCACCAGCGTGCCCGGCCCACCTGCGCGGAAGATCGCTTGCAGCGCGAGAAAGCTCGCGTATGCGTTCGCGCCGAAGAATGCACCCTCGGCCGTAAAGACGCGCGGGGCATTGCCGAATTCCTGCGTGCAGAGCGTCCCATTGAGGTATTGATGCTGCGCGGTGCGCCGCTTCTGCGATACGGAACATTGCGTGGGATTATTCGGCCAGATAAAGGTCTTGAATTTCATTGCCGTCTGCATGGAATTTCCTCCTGTCAAAGTGCCGTCCGGCTGCGTCCGGAGGCGACGAACACCATTTCCTCAAAGACCGGCGTGCCGCCCTCCGCGATGCGTTTCCATTGGCAGCCGGTGAAGGTGGTTTTATAGCCGCGGCAGATCAGCTCGGCGGTGAAATTTTCCAGCGATGGCAGATCCAGTCCGTCGCCTACCGCCGGCTTGATCTGCGCCGCGCGGCGGAGGGTCACTTCATAGACGGTCTTTCCCTTGGCAAAGCCGCTGGGCACGCCGTCGCCGAAGCCGCAGACCGCCTCGCGCTCAGTCAGGCAATTGACCGAGAAACTCTGCACAAGCGCGACGCGTGCGCCGTTTATTGTCAGGCTCATGCCCGACACCGCAAAGTAAGGCGATGTGCTCATGGTTCATTCCTCCTCGGTGCAGAGCCACTGCGTATATGAGACCGTGACGCTGCGGCAGAAGCAGCGCACCGCGTCGTCGTAGCGCACCGGCTCCGTGCTTACTTCCGTGCAGGCAAAGGGCGCGTCGCGCCTGCAAAGCGCGGCCACCAACAGGGCGGTCTGCTCGTCGCAGGCCGCCGCGCCCTTTTCCCGCGCCGTATAGACCTCGAGCTTGAGCTGCGTCTGCATAAGACAGCCGTAATACTCGGTCAGCTCCGCGTCCATGCCCATGTAGGAGTTCATAAGCGCCTGCGCGCTTGTTTTTCCCTCGCCCACGGCGACGAAGGTTCCGGCATCGCGCGGAAACCGCGCCGCCTCCAGCGCGCGCAGGGCGTGAAAGCCCTGCGCCTTGAGCCATTGCAGCATGCCTGCGCTCATGTCCATGCGATTTCCCTCCCGTCCGGGGTGCACAGCGCCCAGTAAAAGAGCGCCGTGTCCCGAAAATAGACGCAGTCGCAGCGGCGCAGGCGGTAGCGTTTACCTGCGCATACGAGCGTGTCGCCCTCCTCGGGCAGCAGATCGGCATTGCCGATGTAGAGATACTGCCCCGGCTCGAGCGTGCCGCCCGGCAGGATGCTTTTTTGCATGGCCTGTGCGCCCTTTGCCGTCACCGGCTGGAAAAATGCCTTGCAGGTCAGACTCGTGCTGCCCGGCTTGCGCAGGGTGACGGTCGTTCCGAACTGCCGCAGGAGAGACAAAAAGACCTCCTTCACGACCGCACCCCCAGAAAAGCTGCGCCGCCCTTCAGCCACGGCGCAAGCAGACGTTCGCCCATTCCCGACGTGCCGCTCAACTGCACGGATACACCCGCCGCTTCAAACCGCGAGATTTCTCCGCCGTTGACCTTGCGGAACAGCTCCACCGCCTCGAGCATGATTGCAACGGTGAGACTGTTGGCACAGTCCGCCGGAGAAACACCCGGCCGCAGCCGCGCGGAAAGAGCATCCGCCGCCGCGTCGCAGAAGCTCTGAAGCAGGCTGCGCTGCTCACTTGACAGATCCTCGCCGCCCGCCAGGGTCAGTGCGCCCCCTTTTGCGGCGCTGATGATCTCGTCCATATCAGATCACGAGCAGCTTGGCCGCCTCGTCGCTGATCTTGCCGAAGCCGGAGATGGTCGTGATCGCGGCGCGCTCGAGCTGGCGATCGATCAGCTTGTCGTATTCCACGTTCACGCCGCCTGCGCGCACCATTTCCAGTGCACACGTCTTGTCGATGGCGAGAATCTTGCCGTCGGCCATGGCGGAGGTGCGCACCAGCTCTGCGCCGAGCGGCGTGCCGAACTTGCCGGTGCCCTGGAAATTCATGCCGCACAGCGGATTCTGGAACTCGCTGAGCTTGAGCAGAGACACGACCGTGCCGTTGCCGACGAGCATGGTGGTCATCTCATAGGGTGCAAACTGCGCCCAGAATTCGACAAGCTGTGCATAGGCCAGCGTGCCCTTGGTGCCGGAGATGGGCGAGGTGCCGATGGTGTAGGTCGCGGCTGCGTTGTTGTTGCCGTCGCCGTTGATGAGCACGTTTACCGCATCGGCCAGATGCATTTTCTGGATGTAGGCGCCGATCTGGCGCAGCATCACGGAGAACAGGTCGAGCTTTTGGAAACGCAGCGCCTCATACGAGGCCACGAGCATTCTGCCGCGCTTGTTTAGGTGGACAAGATTGTCCTTGGTTTTGACAGCGGTCGCGGGGATCTGTGCGCCCTCGGCCAGATCGGCAAGACGCTTATCCTCCTCGGCGGGGACGGAGTAGATGCTGCGGTAGTCCATGGAGTCGATCTCGGTGGTCGAGGCGACGATGTTCTTCAAAAGGTCGCCCTCCTCCATGCCCTGACGTACGACGCGTGCGACGAATTCCGGGAACAGCACGGCCGATTCATAGGTGGAGAAAAACTTTTCCACGCGGTCGGAGCCAGCGCCCTTGACGCGGATGTCAAAGCGCTTGAGCTGGCGCTGGAACGCATCGGTTTTCTCCAGCGGCGTGCCGCGGTAATTTTCGCTGGGGTCGAGGCGCTCGAGTACCTGCGTAAAGCTGCTTCCGCTCTCGCGGTACATGCCCTTTTCCAGACGGATCTGATCATATGCCATCGTTGGTTCCTCCTTAGTGATTCAAAAAGAATGTGACGGTCTTGCCCGTTTTGTCGACGTTCACGATGAGATAGCGTCCGCCCTCGGTCGCGGAGACGACGCCGCCCTTGCCGTCGGCAGCCAGATAGCCGTAGCCGACGGCAGGGTCGTTCTCGCCGGTGTAGGGCGCGGTGACGCAGCCGCCGACAATCACGCCTGCAACACCGCCGCGAACGCCGGAGGCTATGCCGCAGAATTCGCCGCCCTCGTTTGCGGGCATGACGGTGTCATTTGCGCAAAGAATGCAAGGGTCGCCGGCCTTCAATGTTGCGCTGGCCTTGAAGCTCACGAGCTTCTGTCCGATGGATTCAAAAGAAATTGCCATGTGATTTACCTCCAAATATTAGATCAAGTATGCGGATTCGACCTCCGCAGATTTGCCGCCCGCAGCCGGAAGCTGCGGCTGCGGTGGGAACAGTGCCGCGGCTTTCTCGCGCATCTGTCCGCGCAGCGTGACCAGCGCCTCACCGTCAAGCGCAGCGGCAGTCTGCTTCAAAACGGCTTCGGACGCGCCGAAATCCAGCAGCAGTCCCAGCGAGACGACCTCCCGCTCCAGCTCTGCGCGGCGTTCGCGGCCAAAGGCGGCCTCGCGCCGCAGCGCCTGCAATTCGTCGAGCAGCGTGCCATTTCCGCTGCTCTCGACCAGCTCCTTGAGCGTCATGCTCCTTCCTCCCTTCATCGCCTTCAGGACGCCCGCGCCCTTCTGCGCGGGGACGGCCACAAAGGAAAATTCATAGGCGTCGGTCGGCTCCGACAGCACCGCCAAACACAGCTTTCCGTCATAGGTGACGCCCTTGCGGTGTGCGCACGAGCCGTATTCCGCACCGCAGACCGAGCAGGTGGCCTTAGCCATTGCGCAGCCCACGGAGACCTCTTTTTTAATGCCGCCCTCGATCTCCTCGATCAGTCCGGCGTTTTTCTCCGACCGCAGCATGTAGGCCTGCGCGACCAGGCAGGCCGCGCCGTCCAGCTCCTCCAAGGCGGTGTCAAAAATGCGTGCGACCTGCCGTTCGGACGACCACTCATGGTCGCAGATTCCGGTTTTTCCCAGAAACAGTTCTGCGAGCTTTTCCAGCGCCGCTCTGTCAAAGCACTCAAAGTCGCGGTCGGGGCGATCGTCGCACAGGCGCACACGGAAGCAGTACACGTCCTCTGCTCTGCGCGGCGACTTGGCATAGCGGTTGATTTTTTCAAGCTGCGCAGCGTCGGGCGTGCCCGCGCCCGTCAGCCGCGCTTCCTTACACAGCTTGATGATCGATCACTCTCCTGATTTGAAATTTCAAGATTCCTCCAGCTTTGCCGCCTGTGCGCGGTAAAGCTGTGCCTGCGCTTCCTCCACAAGGTCCTGCAGGCAGATGTCGTCCCAGACGATCTCCGCGTGTCCGCCGTAGCCGTTCAGCCGCAGCCACAGCTCACACACACGCTCGAGCGCCGGTTCGACCGTCCGCCGGATCGCCCAAAGCTCACTTGTGAGCATGTCGGCCTGCTGACGGCTCATGCGCTCGGTCGTCGACCAGCTCAGACCCAGCAGGAAGGGCGGCAGACCGGTCTTGGCCACGAGCTGCTCGAGAAGCTGCCGGACCGGCACCTCGGAGTCGAGAATCTGCCCGTCCGCGCCGATGACCTTCACGCTCACGTCGCCCACCGCGACAAAATCGCGCACCACGCCGCTTTTTGCGTCCTGCATGGCCTCCGACCACTCCTGCGCGATGGTTTCCGCACGCTCGGCCGCGCTGCCGCGCTCCTCGCCCGAGGGCTTGCACACGACCGCGTAGCGCACATTTCCGGCGCGTTCCCAGTTGACGCCGATGGTGTTGTAGATTTTCAGCAGCACGTCCGTCAAAAACGGCATGCTGCGCAGCATGGACACGCCGTAGGGATTCTCCGGCTCGGGGTTGAGCGTGGTGAACAGCAGCAGATGCGGATACGGCAGACGGCGCAGCGCGCCCGTTTCGTCACAGGCGCACAGATGCACGTCCAGGGGATTGCCGCCCTCCTCGATCTGCAACTGCGACACGTCGCCCCAGCACACCGCCTCGAGCCTGCCCTGCGAGACGACCATTTCGCCCACCGCACGTCCGTAGGTCAGCAGGCTGTTGAGATAGGCCGCAAGGAAGCTGTCAATGCCGCGCTGGCCGTAGCCGCAGGGTACGGTGCGCAGAAATTCGTTCAGCCTGCGTTCGGCCTCCGGATTACGGCAGCGCACGGTCATGCTGCCGCTCAGGCGCACGAGCTTTTCGATTGCCGCGTCCAGAATCGGCAGCGCCTCGCGCATGGACTGATACAGCCGGTACTCCGACCCGCCCAGCGGCACATAAGCGCGCAGGCTTCCGAAGGGGTGGCCGTGCCCGCAGCGCAGCTGCGTTGCCGTCGCCGGCTTTGCCTTTTTCGCTTTCAAACCATGGTTCCTCCTTTCCGATTTGATGTGGAAGCCGCCGGGATTTTCCTCAAGGGCTTCCGTTATGATAAACGCAGTCTCCTGCGGTTATCCCGTTTTTACGCCGTCTTACCGTCCTGCCGGACGCCTTACCGCCCGCGCCGCGACCGCGCCGCCCACCGGCTGTGACAGCACCGTCGCGGCAAAATACCGCATGTCGTCCATCGCGTGATCGTGGTCTTTTTTGACCGTGTCGCGTCCTGCGCCCGGTTCCCAGACGTATAGCTCCATCTCCCGCAGACAGTCCCGGCAGGTGGCGCAGATCACCAGCTTTCCGCTTTTCAGCAGGTCTGACGTTCTTCTGATCCCGGTCAGCACGTCGTTGTTCGCCTTAATGACGTGCCAGCCCTCGCGCCGCAGCAGCTCAATGAAGCTCGCTGCCGACGGATCCACGATCACGGCCTCAACGCGCCGCCCGCCTGCCAGCGCCTGCAGCGCCGCCGCGTATTCCGTGTCGGTCATCTGCCGCATTTCGCGCCGCGAATCGAAATAAAACTCCTGCACGCGGTACCACACGCCGCCCTGCTCACCCCACAGGCCGAAGGATGCGGGATTCACCGTCCCGTAGTCGCAGGAGATGTACCACTTGGAAAATTCGCCCGACGGCACAGGCGGCGCGTCGGCGGCGTCGAAGAAGTCATACACCCGTCCCTCGGCCGCGACCCACTGCCCGAGAATGAATCGCCGGTAAAACACGCCCGAATACAGCCGCGCGTAGCGCTTTCGGATGGCGGGCGACAGCGAGGGATTGTCCTGCATCGTGAAGTGCAGATACAGGCAATTCCGGTTCTCCGCGTTCAGGATCCACTCGTTATAGAACCAGTGCTGCGGCCCCTCCGGATTGCAGTTGAACCACAGGCGGCTTCCCGTGACGGAGCATCTTGCGCAGGCCTGCTCGACGAAGCTGCGCGGCATGAGCGCGACCTCGTCAAGAAGAATCCCCGCGAACGTGATACCCTGAATTAAAGACGACGAGCTTTCATCCCGCCCGCCGAAGATGTAAAAGTCGTTTGCTCTGCCATGCCACGTCACACGCACCAGATTTTCCGTCCGTTTCTCCGCGATGGAAAACCCGAGTGCGCGCAGCTTGGGCAGCAGCTCGGACAGCACATTTCTTCTCAGCGACGCGATGGTCTTGCCGCACACGCCGAAGCGTGCGCCGCGAAACGTCGCGCACGCCCAGAGAAAGAAGCTCAGCCCCATGCAAAGCGTCTTTCCCGAGCGGACGGCGCCGTCGCAGATAATGGCCTCGCGCTCCTGCCAGCGGCTCTGCGGCCTCCACCAGTTGAGGACGATTTTCTGCTTTTCCGAAAAGATCACAGACCCTCGCCGTCCTCGTTTGCTGCGGCGAAAAAGGCGTCGATACAGTCCGTATCCCCACCGCTCGACTCCAAAAGGCGCTCCAGCGCACGGATGCGGTCGACCAGCTTGATCTCCACCGTGCCTTTTTCATTCCGTTTGACCTCGGAGAGCAGACTCAGATCGAGCGTTTCCACCTCCGGCGCACTTTCGAGTACCAGCCGCACGCAGTCGTTCGCCCGCCCGAAGGCAAGCTGTGCGAGTCTGCGCAGGACGTCCTGCCGCTTCACCTCGCACAGCGACCGCTGCAATTCCAGCTCTTTTTGTACGCCGGGAGAGGACAGCAGCCGGATCCCATCCCCACCGCCGAATTCTCTCGCCGCCTGCTCGGCGTCCATGCAGCGAAGATACGCCGCCGCAAACCGTCGTTTTCCCGAAACCTCCGAACTCATTTCGCCCTTCCTTTCCCGTTTTTCCTGCGTATGTTCCGTTTCTGCGGTACGATCTCCGAACCGCCCGTGTGAAGGCACTGATTTATGCACATCAAAAACCCGCGCCTTCATCCAAAGGCGCGGGTTTTGGGGAAATTATCCTGTTTTGTGCAAAAAAACTTTAGTATTTTTCTAAATTTTCCGGTTTTGCGCTGTCAATCGGTCCCATGACCACGCGATCAAGTGCGCGGTTGCCGCATGCGCCGCCGTTGACGACGGGCAACTTCGGGTCGTGCAGCTCGGAGCAGCGTTCCGGTGTCGGCTTCGGTTTTTCCATAAAAAATCCCTCCGGCCTTATTCTGCCGAAGGGATGCTGCTTTCATGCGCGGAAAAAATTACCGGTTCGTCTGCATCAGACGGAATGCGCCGTACATGCCCGCGTCGTTGCCCAGCGTGGCAAGCACGAATTTCGTGCCCTTGCAGGCATAGAAGCGGTGGCGCTCGAAGTGCGCCGCCACACGCTCGGTCAGATAAGTACCGGCCTTGCTCACGCCGCCGCCGAGAATGATGCACTCCGGGTCGCACACGCACGCCGCCGACGCCAGCGCCTCAGCCAGATAGTCAAAGACGATTTCCAGCGTTTCGACCGCGAACGCATCGCCCTGCTTCGCCGCGTCGCACACGTCCTTGCAGGTCAGGTTCTCCACGCTTCTCAGGCTGGTTTCGCCGTCAAATTCTGCGAGCCGTTCTTTGGTCACGCGTGCGATGCCGTTGGCCGAGGCATACTGCTCAACGCAGCCGCGGCAGCCGCAGGTGCACGGATGCTGATCCGGCGCACTGATGCGGATGTGCCCGATCTCACCGCCCGCGCCGTGCGCACCCGTGAGGATCCTGTCGTCGATGATAATGCCGCCGCCGATGCCCGTGCCCAGCGTGACGAACAGCACCGAACGGAAGCCCTCGCCGCCGCCCTTCCAGTATTCGCCCAATGCAGCGACATTGGCGTCGTTTCCGGCCTTTGCGGGCAGCCCCGTCAGGCGCGTCAGCTCCTTGTGCAGATTAAAGCCGCCCCAGCCGCCGATGTTCACGCAGCGCACCAGCTCACCGTCGTCATAGATCGCGCCCGGCACGCCGATGCCGATGCCCAGCACGTCCTTTTTCTCAATGCCGTGCGTTTCCAGAATGCCCTCGACCGCCGCCGCAATGTCGGGCAGGATCGCCTCGCCGCAATTTTCCGTGCGCGTGGGGATTTCGCGGCTTTCCAGCCGCTTGCCCGTTTCGTCAAAAAAGCCCAGCTTGACTGTCGTACCGCCGACATCCGCGCCAAAACCGTACCGCATAAATAGTCTCCTTTACGATGTTTGCACCCATTATAACGCATCGTGTGGGATTTTTCCATTCCCGAGACAAAAAAATGTTGAGTTTTGCGCGAATTTGCAGTAACATAATGGCAGACTTATCGCAAAGGAGATAAACACCATGATTAAAGTTGATATATCCAACGTTTGGGGCGACCTTGCTCTGCCGGATATGCTGGCAGCGGAGCAGGAGGTCTTTGCCGCGCACAAGACCCTCACAGAGGGCACCGGCGCGGGCAACGACTTCCTCGGCTGGCTGAACCTTCCGACCTTCGAGGAGACCGAGGAGCTGCGCCGCATCCGCCGCACCGCCGAGCGCATCCGTGCGGATTCCGATGTGTTCGTGGTCGTGGGCATCGGCGGCTCTTATCTCGGGCCGCGTGCTGCGATCGAGCTGGTCAAGGGACAGCACCACAACCTCAGCGACAAGGACCCGCAGATCTTCTTCGCCGGAAACAACCTTTCCGCCCGTGCATGGCAGGAGCTGTGCGCTTTGCTCGAGGGCAAGGACTTCTCCATCAATATCATCTCCAAGTCCGGCACCACCACCGAGCCGGCCATTGCCACCCGGGCGCTGCGCTGGATGCTCGAGCGCAAGTACGGCGCGGAGAAGGCCAAAAAGCGCATCTATGTCACCACCGATCCCGCCAAGGGCGCGCTGCGCCAGATGGCCACGGAGGAGGGCTACGAGACCTTCGTCATTCCGCCCGATGTCGGCGGCCGTTACAGCGTTCTGACCGCCGTCGGCCTTCTGCCCATGGCCGTGGCCGGCATCGATCCGATGGATGTCATGCTGGGTGCCGCCCGTGCGCGTAAGGAGCTGGATATCCGCTCCTTTGAGAATCCTGCATGGCAGTATGCCGTCATCCGTAACCTGCTCTATCGCCGCGGCAAGGCCATCGAGCTTCTGTGCTGCTATGAGCCGAGCTTCCGCTGCTTCGCCGGCTGGTGGCAGCAGCTCTTCGGCGAGAGCGAGGGCAAGGACGGCAAGGGCCTGTTCCCCGTCGCCGCAGAATTCACCGCCGACCTGCATTCTCTGGGCCAGATGATCCAGCAGGGTCAGCGCAACCTCTTTGAGACCGTCGTGCGCTTCGCGCCTCCGGCCAAGCAGACGACCATCGAGCCGGACTGGAAGAACCTCGACGGCCTGAACTACCTCGAGGGCAAGACCCTCTCCTTCGTCGAGGAGCAGGCCTACCTCGGCACACTGAATGCCCATGTGGACGGCGGCGTTCCGGTCATCGTGCTGCAAACTGACGAGGTCGATGCGGATACGCTGGGCGAACTGTTCTATTTCTTCGAGCTTTCCTGCGGTATTTCTGCCTACATGCTGGGGGTGAACCCCTTCAACCAGCCGGGTGTGGAATTCTACAAGCGCAATATGTTCCATCTGCTGGGCAAGCCGGGTTATTAATGCTTGCAAAATGGGGAAAAGCCTGATAAAATGAAGCTACCACACGAAGGAGGTTATTTCTATGGTGAAACTCATTGCAGGACTGAAGGGCTCGGGAAAGACCAAGCAGCTCATTCACGACATCAACGAGGCTGTCAAGAACGAGCCGGGCAGCATGGTCTGCATTGAAAAGGGCACAAAGCTCCGCTACGACATTGACATTCGCGTGCGTCTGATCGAATACCAGGAGTATTCCATGGGTTCGGCAGCCTTTTTGAAGGGCTTCCTGAGCGGTCTGCACGCCGGGAATTTTGACATCAGTCATATTTTTATCGACAGTCTTTATAAGCTGCTTGAGGACGCGACCATCGCGGACGTCGAGGATTTCGTTCTCTGGTGCGACCAGTTTGGCAAGGCCAACGATCTGTCGTTCACGATCGCCCTCTCCGAGGATCCGAACGTTCTGCCCGAATCCGTCAAGGCGTTCCTGTAATTACCGAGCATCCAAAGCCCATTTCTGCGGCGCGCTTTTCCAAAGC
>OIYT01002343.1_pt1 | contig 11703 bp, 17 predicted proteins | sample 1588201 | NCBI WGS metagenome assembly OIYT01 (sample SAMN03283260) | human gut metagenome | biome: human-associated habitat; material: feces | host: Homo sapiens | place: USA | collected 2013
AACAGTTAATATAACAATTCAATATGGAGATAAAAGTTTAACATTTAAATATGAATATAGTGCATTAAAAAGAGATTTAACTAATGATAGTAAAGGCAGTAGTGGATATGGTAAAGCTTATGAAGAAGTATCAAAGTTTATTAAAGAAAATTCTCAGGAAGAAACAAGCAGATGGACAGAAGAATTTAACTTTTCAAATATAACTTCTATTACTTATGGTAAGAATGAACTTTATCATTATGATTTATCATCATCTAAAGATAAAGAAGTAGAAGAAGATTTAGAAATAGAGATGTAATTTTTTTTAAAATTATTGACTACTATTGTAGGCAACAGAAAGGAGATTTAATTGATAAACGAAGAGAATAAATGGCTAGACTTTATCGCTGGAATTAATTCTATAATGGTATCAAATGAAGAAGAATTTAATAAATTCCGAAAGTTTTTAGACGATTTAGGAATTGGAAAACTTCTTAAAGATTATAGAACTTTCTCAGATTGGCAGCATCTGGCTAGAATTAATAATAAGAATCCAAATTATCTTGTTTTTGAATTTCAAATAACAAAGGGATTAACATTTGGATATACTAAAGAATCATCTAAAAACTGGTTTGGAGTAGAACCATTAAATGTTAAAGATTTGGAATCTTTTTATGTTAATAGTAAGTTATTAAATATGAAATTTGATAAGAAAAATGAAAATGAATTAGAAGAAGAAATAGAAAAATAAAAAAGGAGAGATAATATGTTAAATCAAACATTGCTTGTAGGTAGAATTGTATCAAAACCTGAATTAAACCAAACTGAAACAGGAAAAAATTATGCTAGTATTACCATTGCTGTACCAAAATCGTATGTAAACGAAAATGGTGAACACGAAGCAAATTTTATAGATTTAACTGCTTGGAATGAAAGGATAGTAAGAAAATCAGATCATTTATTAAAAGGAGATTTAGTTCTTGTAGAAGCATCTATACAAACTAGATTGGTAGAAAAAGAAGGTAAAAAAACTAAATATACTGATATTATTGTTGATAATATTGATTATCTGACTCATAGTAAGAATCAAGATAAAACTATATTAAATGATGAGATAGAAGAGGAATTTGATAAATAATTATGAACCCTAGAATTTTCATTGATATGGATGGTACTCTTGCCGAATGGAAGAATATTAAGTCATCCAATGAATTATATCAAAAAGGTTATTATCAATCCTTAAAACCTAATAATTATATATTAGAAGAAACTAAAAAACTTATTAGAGAAGGAAAGGATATTTATATTCTTTCTTCTGTTTTAAGTGATAGTAATTATGCTTTGAAAGAGAAAAATATTTGGTTAAATAAATATCTTCCAGAATTACCAACTGAAAAGAGAATTTTTGTTCCTTATGGAGATATTAAATATAAGTATTTACCAAGTAAGATTACTTCATTTGATTATTTAATTGATGATTACACCAAGAACCTTCTTGATTGGCAAAAAGCAGGAGGAACTGGAATAAAGTTTTTTAATGGAATAAATCATATTAAAGGAATATGGCAAGGGCTCTTGCTTAGGGAAGATGAAAATATTTCAAAAAATCTTAAATGTATTCTTGATAATTGTTATAAGGAAATTGATAAATCATTTGAATTAAATAATATTGATGAAGATTATGAATTAGAAATGTGAAAGGAGAATATATTTTGAATAAAACTTTGGAAAAGAAAATAGAAAAATTAGAAGGATTAAAAAGAAAAGAATTAGAAAAAATAGATGCAATTAATATGATAATATCTGATTACGATAAACAGTTAAAACTACTATATGATTATAAAAAGCAACAAGAAAAAATATACCAAATGCAACAAGTTTTGGATACTAAAATACTAGGTGATAATCAATGAATATAATTCGTGAAAGAATATCACCAAATGAATATACAATGTTAAACTTGGATATAAATATTGATGCAAACAAAGAACCTGAACATGATAATGTATTTTGGTATGGTGGCAATGTTGCTAATATAAAATCTTCACAGGGAGAATATTTAATAGCAGCAAGAGGAGTTGTTTTTTGTGATTTGATTGCAAAAAAAGACTATGTTAATGATGTTGGAGAGAAAATAAAAAAGGGAACAACAATAGCAAGTGTTAAAGATAAAAATGAATGTGCAGTTTTTAAAGAAGTAATGTCATCATATATAAAAGATGATAATGAATTGTCAGATATATTATTCGGAAATCATGATATATATGAAATGGATATTCATAATAATAATTGGTTTGAGTTATCATTCTATGATAAAGATGGAGAAATAGAATATGATGATGTAATGGATGCTGATACATTAAAAGAGGCAATAAATGAAGCTTTGGATATAATTTGGGAACAAAACAAAAATAATAAATTGTATTCAATATATTGTCGTACAGATAGTAGTAATAAAAACGAAATAACAAATATCATTGATAATCAAATAAAAACTTGTTTATCCTCTATCAATAAAAATGCAAAAGAAAATACTGAATTAATAAGAGTGTATTTTGATACATGTTCAGGTGCAGTTAATCATAATCATACATTTGGAAAAGTATTAACTGATTTAAAAAATGACAAAATAATAGATTTATATTCAACAAATATTTCTAGATTATCCAGAGATGTTAGAAGAATGATTGATATAAGAGAAATATTAAAAAATAGTAAATCAGATATTTATTTGAGTAGTGAAAATAAATATGTATATAAGCAAATATTTAATGAAATGACTATTCCAGATTTTTATAAAAAAACAGATAAAGAGATAGCAGAAGAACAAGAGATGGATGAGATAGAATATGAATAAGCTCCCAAAAAACAGACAAGATTTAATTGATATGTATATAAAAAGCTTGGAAGAAGGAAATATTCCATGGGAGCAAATGTGGAAGACTTCCATCCCTGAAAATGCTATTTCTGGAATAAAATATAGAGGGGTAAATAATTTATATTTATCATACATTGCTTATAAAAGGGGATATAAAGATAATAGGTGGATCACATTTAATCAAATGGAAAAAAAACATTGGAAATTTATTGACTCAGCTAAAGGTAAAGGTGTCCATGTTGAATGGTGGGCAATGAAAAATAAAAACAATAATAAAGTAATTAGTTTTGAAGAATATAATAAATTAATACAAGAAAATCCAGAAAAAGAAAAAGAATATAAAATTAGTAAAATGAGTTATATTGTTTTTAATGGGGATTTAATTGATGGATTAGTTAATGACAAAGTAGAACAAAAACAAGAAATTATTAGTAATGATTATATTCAAAATATTATTAATAATATTGGTGTAGGGTACAAAGAAGAAGGAGAAGAAGCTTATTATAGTCCATACGAAGATACCGTTGTTTTACCACCATCAAATAGTTTTAAAACGAGCAATTCTTATTATGCTACACAGCTTCATGAACTAGCTCACTCAACAGGACATGAGTCTAGGTTGTCGAGGAATCTTAAAAATAAATTTGGAACAGAAGAATATGCAAAAGAAGAATTAAGAGCAGAAATTAGTTCTTCTTTTTTAATGCAAAAATTTCATTTAGAGGAAGATAAAAGACATTTGGATAATCATAAGAGTTATGTTAAAAATTGGTTGGAACTATTAAAAAATAGTCCACAAGAATTGTTTAATGCAATAACTGATGCAAATAAAATTGTTGATTATTTAGATGACAATAGTATTAAAAAGGATAAATTTATAACAAATGAACTAGAACAAGAAATGGAGATGGAAATTTAGTGAGAAATTTTAAAAATATATGTTTAGAATTGGATGATTTTTTTGAAAAAAACAAAGATGATATAAGTGTAAATCAATATCAAAGTTATTTAGGATTAAAAGAAGCAATAGGAACTAAATTTAACGAATTATCTTCTGATGAAATTAAATTTTTTACATCTTTATGTATCGAAAAAAGTGGTGATAGAATTGATATTTATGATTATTCAACTGCAATAGCAACAGCAATTTATATAGATGATGTTATTACATTAGATGAATTAGAAAAAATTTCTAGCGATTATATAATTGAATGTTATGAAGATGATAGAATTTATAGGATAGGTGATTATGAGGAGGAATTAGAAATTGAATACAATAATATCTGATTATAAAAAAATCAAAGAATTTTGTGAATCATTTGAAAATTTTAATATATATAATTATCTATATTATATAGGATTAACAAATGTTAAAGAGGATATTTCGAATGAAGATTTAACAATATTGATTGAAAAATGTAATGTTCTCGGTGGCGAGTATACGGATCCAATTGAAGTAGGACAATCACTTGCAAATGAGATATATGAGGAAAAAAGTGTGTCGATAGATGATATAAAACTGTTGACGATAGATGAATTTTACAATTGGTATAATAACGGAAGAGAAATAGGGAATTCTCTTGAAATTTCTTCTTTAGATGAAAGAGAGGTTGATTAATTTGAATATATTTTTAATATATAAAACAATGCCAGAAATTCATAAAAATAATTTAAAATCTTATTATATACTTCAAGGAATATATGATTGTTTTCCAAGTATCAGTGATGAAGATGCAAGATTTATTTATGACATTTCACTAAAAATTAAAAATGAAAATATAAATCCTTATTCTATTTCTCATTACTTAACGGATCATTATACAAGAGGAAATCTAACAAAAAAAGATTTAGAAACAGCAACTTCAAACGAAATTTCTGAGGCAGTTTTTTATGATAGCTTAGACTATTTTTCATCATTAGAAGTTGATGAAAATGAAAAATATTATTAATGATTTTTGAAAAAAATCTACTAACTGTCAGCGACTATTTAGTGGGTTTTAGGGATATTCCCTAACAAGCTTAGGGGTGTGTCAACACCATGCTTGATATATTATACAAGACTACTAAGTAACCTCACTTCTAAATAAAAAGGAAAGGAGTTAAAAATGGAATTCAAATCAATGGAGAAGTGGCGTGTTCAACAGAAATTTAATTTAACTGATGAGCAGTTTGATAATGTAGTTAAGAAGATGAAAAGAAGACATCCATTAGAGAGTTGGGTTCATAAAAGAATTGCTTCTAATGGTGAAAGAGTTGTATATATAAAATTAGAATGTGTTGAGTGGTTAAGTGATGTATACTTTAACAAAAAATATTATTTAGATGCTGACATTAAATTTTTTCAAAAGCAAGTTAAAAGATTAGAAGAAGAATTAAATATTCCTCATAAGGAATTAGAATATAAAGATATATCATTATATGATTTAAGAGATTATTTTGGTAGAACTAAAAATACAATTGGTGTTGCTATTAATAGAATGGAAAAAAGAAATCCAACATCTTATAAATATAATAAAGATGGAAAGGTTATGATCTCAAAAGAAGGTGTTAAGTGGTTAACTGAAAATTATTTTCGTAAGGCATATTTAAAAGAACTAGAATTATATAAGTTAAGTCTTCAGAAAGAGAAAAAGAAATTATATGAACGAGCAAGACGAAAGATACAGTAAACTAAGAAGACAAAAAATTAATGTTATGCTTAACGATGAAGAAAGAAGAATCATAACTGAAAAAGCTATTAAGTATGGATATGGTGATTGCTTAGCTGAATATATTAGAGCAGCATGTATTTATGAGAATATTTATATTGAGGATATAGAAGGTAAAAATGAGATATGTAATTATATTAGTGATTTTATTCAAACACTTAGAGAAATATTATATGAACAAAAAGTTATTCTAAAAAATGTTTTGATTTCACCACAAGCAGTAGAAAATATTAGTAATCAAAATAATCAGATAATTGAAATGATTGATATATTGTCTAGTTTAATTGTAGCAATCTTATCGGTTAATACTGAAAAGAAAATTCAACAAAGAATGAGTTTAATTGAAAAGTATTCTCCAGATGAAAACTTTTTAAGAAGAGTAATTAAGAAGAATGAAAGTATTTATTTGGTAAGACCTTCAAATTTACAAGTTCCAAATACAAAAAGCAAGTATATAGTTTATTTAAAAAATAGTTATGTTGATTTTGATTTAGATAATTTAAATATGAATATATTTGAACAACAAGTAAATGCTTTCCGTGATGTAGCAATGAAAAAGAAAGCAATGCTGTCTTTTTATAGAGAAGACAATAAATTAGAATGTTCAATAGTAATTGGATATGACGATTTGGAATCTGCTAGAAGATGTGCAAGTGAAATAAAATCAAATGTATATTATTATAATGATAATGAAGAATATGAATGGACAGGTGATAATTATTCCAGCGACAGCTAGATGGGCAGTTCATGGAGTTCAAGGTAGAATCAAATGTATTGATTATATTAAAAATCCAGAAAAGACTATGGGTGGTAAATTAGTTACAGGAATAAATTGTTCAGCTGAATTAGCACCTTATGATATGTTAAGAAACAGTCAAAAGTTTAATATTGAAGAAGACAATGATAGTAGAACTTGTTATCATGCTTATCAATCATTTGATCCAAAAGAAAAAAATTTAACTCCTGAAGAAGTACATCAGATGGGTATAGAACTTGCTAAAAGATTATATCCAGATTTTCAAGTAATAGTATGTACTCATGTAGACCATTTACATTTGCACAATCATTTCTGCATATCATCTGTAAATATGAAAGGTAGAAAACTAGAAGATAGATTATCAAATCCTATTGAAGGTTTATATGGATTAAGAGATGTAAGCGATCAGATTGCATTAGAACACGGACTTCGTATAATTGAAGATGCCCCTAAGATTGGTCATTATCATAAGAATAAATACTTATATGATATTGCTAATAAATCTTGGAGGCAACAAATTATAGAAATGATTGATACATTAAAAGATAGATGCTATTCATTTGATGAGTTATTAGAGCAACTTGCTTTAGAAGGATATTTAATTAAGCATGGTAAAAATATTCGTATAAAACCTTATGGCAAAGAAAGATATGTAACAATGAAAATATTAGGTGATGATTATAGCGAAGAAGCATTAAAACTATTTTTTAGGGAAAAGAGAAAAAATCAAAAGATTATTAATTTTGAAGAGTACAAACTAAATGTTAATGATAGCAATATTTTAAATATATATGATCAATTAGCAAGACTATCAAAACATTCGGTTCTATATACTATGCAAGATTTGGATTCAAATTCAGATTATTACAAATATTATAATTCTCGTTATTTAGAAGTTAAGCGTTATCATCAATTAGTAGATACTATTAATTTTTTAAATAATCATGAAATATATAATTATAATTCATTAGAAAATCAAATAGAACAAATAAAGAATGAAATTGAAGAAAGAGAAGAGGAATATCACTCTTTATTATCTAAACACGAAACATTACAGTTAAGAGTTCCGTTATGCAATTTATATATTAAATATTTAGATGATTATAATGGATACTTAGAACAACAGGATATATATCCAATTGATGCTGAACTACCTAATGAAGTAAAAGCTTTTTTAGATGTAAAAGCAGAATTGAATGTTGATACTCCTGAAGAAGTGGAGGATATTATTTCAGAAGCGAATAAGATGAAAATTGATATGAATAAAAAATATGCTTATTTATCTTATTTAAAAAATAAAGCTAGTGAATTAGAAAAAATAAAAGGAATTTCATTGGAGAGTGAAAAAGGATATATAAAAAGTGTATCTATTAGTAAAAATATGATTGATGAAAAACGCTCGTCATCAGACAAATATTGTGTTCGTATTCCATATAGTGAATACTTTTTTTATGTTCCTAAAAAAAGTGTTGCATGGATTAGTTATGATACTAGAGGAATTATTTATTTGGTAGATGATAAAGAGTATGTATTATATGATCAGTATGATAAAGAAGTAGAAATAGTAAATGGAGAAGAAGTGGAAAAAATATCACAGGAAGAAAAGAAAAAAGTAAACGAATATTATAAAGGAAAATAAGGAGATGATAAAAATTGAGTATTGCTAAAAAAATGAATTATTATTTTAAAGGATTAAAAGAACCACCAAAGTTTGTATATAACGCTGAAGATAGAAAACTATTTGAAGAATACATTAAAGAGAATATAGGCAATTTCGATAAAGTTTATCATGAATTATATTCTCCAGATGTTCATTTAGATATTTTAATCATTCCACCAGATTCTAAAAATAATTTTTATAAATTAGTTACAAGAGGATTAGGTGCTTATAAAATGAATGTTCCAAATATTATAAAGGATGAAGGATTAGATAGAGCAGAATTAATTTTATATTTACCACCAGATTGGAATTTTGATTTTGAAAAGCAAGAAAATGGATGGGTTATAAGTCAAATAAAGAATATTGCTAGAACTCCTATAATGGAAGATTCTTGGATAGGATTTGGTCATACTTTTTCTGAAGATGAGAAGGCAACAATACCATTTGCAAGTAATACAAAGTTTTCTAGTACACTTTTGCTCAACGCTTTAAATAAAGATTACGAGTTTTTAAATTTAACATTACCTAGTAAAGATAGAATTAATTTTTATCAAATATTTCCTTTATATAAAGAAGAAATGTTATATAAACAACAAAATGGTGTAGAAGCTTTGATGGAATTATTTTCCGATGAAGATCTTATTCCAGTTGTAAATATTAATAGAAAAAATTATTGTGATGATTTAATAAATAAAAATATAGAAAAAGAAGAGGAGAATGAAATAGAAATATGAAATATTTAGATAATGAATTAGATTTAATTGATCATATTCTATATAAACACAAAATTTATGATATAAATTTAGAATATGATGATGACAATAATATAATTGCTTATGATGAGGATAATAAATGGGAAGGCAAAGAATTCTATGATTTCTTATATGATGAAGTTTTTGTTTATAATAGTCATGGCATGGTTGATTTATTAACTAGAGATGAATTAAGACATTTAGACGAGTATAGAAAAAAATATGAAATATCTAATGAAAAAGAGTTAAATGAGGAGATAGAAAAATAGATATGAAAAAAATAAAAATACTTTTTTTATTAGTATTACTATCTTCTTTGATATACTGTGCATTTAGAATATATAAAATATACAAAGAAGAAAAAGATGCAGCAGATATTAAAGAAGAATTAATTGAATTAATAGATATTCCTGAAATACCACCTGAAGAACCATCGTTTAGTGTTGACTTTACTGAACTAAAAAATATTAATCCAGATGTTGTTGGTTGGATTGTAGTTGAAGGGACTCAAATTAATTATCCTATTGTTCAAGGAAAAAACAATTCATTTTATTTAAATCATTCCTATGATAAGAAATGGAGTGGATTTGGGAGTGTTTTTATGGACTATAAATCTTCATCTGATTTTACTGATTATAATACTTTTATATATGGTCATCACACAAAAGATGGTTCAATGTTTGGAGAATTATATAAATATTTGGATGAGGGATTTTATAATGCTCAGCCATTTTTTTATTTATATACACCTACTAAAAATTATAGAGTAGAAGTATTTAGTGCTTATGTTAATAAGAGTGATTCAGATTCGTATAAAGATAAATTTTCTTCAATAGAAGATTTTCAAAAATATTTAAATTATATAATTGATAAGAGTAATTATAAAACAAATACAAATGTTGATGTCAATAAAGATAAGATAATTACATTATATTCTTGTTCAAGAGAAGGTAATTGGGCAAAAAATGATAGGTATTTTATACATGGTATTTTAAAAAGTATTTAATAACAGAAAGGATATGTTTGTATGAAAATAAATGTTATTTTTAATGAAAACGGGATTTCTATTATTGATGTATTAACTGAAGATTTTGTGGCTTTTTTAGATGAATATATAAACAAAAAATTAACAGAAAAGGATTCATAACAAAATAGTCGTGAATAATAATTAAAAAAATACAAATAATGTGTTACAATTGAAGTGAATAATTTGTAATAGGTGTACCCTGTTTATGAATCCTTTACGAAAGTAAAGGAGGAAATGTGAATTATTCGTTATTGTTAAAAATGTATTCTCCTGATGAAATTGCTAAGTATATTAGGCTTTCATTAGAGGATAGAAGGAAGGGTGTTAAGGACGAGAGCGAAAGCATTTCTAATCAAAGAATAATAATTAATCAATTTATTGATCAAAGAGGAAACAAAGGTTCACAATGCAGAGAATTTGTTGATGATGGAAAGAGTGGAACAAATTTTGATAGACCAGGGTGGCAAGAATTATTAGAAGAAATAGAAGCAGGAAAAATTAAAGTTGTTATCACAAAAAACTTATCAAGACTTGGTAGAAGTAATTTTGAATGTGGATATTATATGGATTATTATTTTCCTTCTGTAGGCGTTAGATTTATGACTGTTCAGGAAGATGTAGATACTGAACAAAATAAAGCTAGTAATGAGTATGCACCACTTAATAACTTTATGAATGAAAAATATTCTCGTGATTTATCACGAAATGTTAAGAATTCAAAAAGAGTAAAACAAGAAGCTGGTGAATATATTGGTGGAGGAAAAAATGCTCCTTATGGTTATAAAGTTGATCCTGAAGATAAGCATCATTTAATTGTAGAAGAGTATTCAGCTAAAATTGTTCGTCAGATATTTGATTGGTATATTGAAACTGAATCTCAATTAGCAGTTAGAAAAAAACTTTATGAAAACAATATTTTGACTCCAGCTGCTTATAAAAACCTTATTAAAATAGTTAAAAGATTAAAGTGTCCATATCAATGGGATCAAAGGACAATACATGATATTCTTACAAATGAGGTTTATATTGGCAGTATGGTTCAACACAGATATGAAAAAAGAAGTTTTCGTAGCAAAAAACTGAGTAGAGTTCCAAAAGATGAATGGATAATTGTTCCAGATAAGCATGAAGCTATTATTAATAATGATACATTTGAAAAAGTACAAAATTTAATTAAAGCTAATCATCATTCATCTTCAGAAAATTCAGAAAAAGAATTATTGCATGGTATATTGTTTTGTCATGAATGTCAGCATAGGTTAAATCTTTCAAGAAATGATAGAGTTGGCAAAGATGGGACAGTATATCGCCATATTTATACTCATTGCACATATCATAGGAAAAATAGAAATTTACATGTATGTTCACTTCATTCAAATAATTATTTTAATGTTGAAGAAAGTGTTTTACAACAACTTGATAATATTTGTGATAAATATATTAAAGTTATTGAGTATGAAAAATTAACAGAAGAGAAAAAGAAAAACATTAAAACTTATGGAACAATACTAAAAGAAAAAATATCTTCTTGTGAAGTTGAAGTTAGAGAACTCGATGCAAAAATTGAGAAATTATATATGGATAGATTAGATAATGTAATTAGTATTGACACCTACCAAAAAATTTCGTCCAAATTAGAACAACAAAAGGAGAATTTACAATCTGTTGTTTCTGAATTAACTAATTCTTTAATCACTTACGAAGATAATCATTCTATGGATAAAATATTGGAAACAAATCAAATTGTAAAAGAATACCAAAAAAGCAGAAAAAAATTAGATAGAAATCTGATATTGAAGTTAGTAGATAGAATAGAAATCCATGAAGATAGAACTATTGATTTATTCTTGAAATTAAAGCCATTACAAGATGTTCAATAGTTTCTTATAACATATTGTCTATGGTATTACAAATTATGATTTGTACCAATTGGTGTAGTTAA
>OIYT01002344.1_pt1 | contig 11699 bp, 7 predicted proteins | sample 1588201 | NCBI WGS metagenome assembly OIYT01 (sample SAMN03283260) | human gut metagenome | biome: human-associated habitat; material: feces | host: Homo sapiens | place: USA | collected 2013
TGGGAACTATGACAAGAAATCTTCACGACCTGTACAGGGAGCATCTTATCAGAAGCCCTTACAAGGATAAGAAGCGCCCGATACTCATAAATAACTGGGAGGCGACATATTTTAACTTTGACACGGATAAGCTTATTGCCATAGCACGCGAAGCAAAGAAGAGTGGGATTGAGATGCTTGTCATGGATGACGGGTGGTTCGGTCACAGAAATGACGACAGCACAAGTCTTGGTGACTGGTATGTCAACCGGGAAAAACTCCCGAATGGGCTGGAAGGGCTGTCGGAGCGAACGAAGGCGTTTGGACTGAAGCTTGGGCTCTGGCTGGAGCCGGAGATGGTCAGCCTCGACTCCGACCTCTACCGCGCGCACCCCGACTGGATCATCCGCGTGCCGCAGGCAGAGCCGGTGCAGTACCGCTTCCAGTATGTGCTGGATCTGACGAAGCCCGAGGTGCTGGACTTTGTGCAGGGCACGGTCTGCCGCATTCTGGACAGCGTGCCCATCACCTACATCAAATGGGACATGAACCGCATGATCTCGGACGTCCCGAGGCCGGGCTATGTCCACGAATATACGCTGGCTTTCTACCGCCTGCTGTCCGCGCTGACCGAAAAATATCCCGGTGTGCTCTTTGAGGGCTGCGCCTCCGGAGGCGGCCGCTTCGACGCAGGGCTGCTTGCCTACTGCCCACAGATTTGGCCGAGCGACAACACCGACGCCATGATGCGGCTGAAAATTCAGTACGCCACATCCTTCGCCTATCCCGTCAGCACCATCTGCAATCACATCAGCGCGGTGCCCAACCACCAGACGCACCGCGTCACCTCTCTGGAAACGCGGGCGAATGTGGCCTACGCGGGAATTTTCGGCTACGAGCTGGACCTGCGCAGGCTGACGCCCGAGGAGCTGACGCAGGTTCGCTCGCAGATCGAGACGGCCAAGGCCCTTCAGCCTCTGGTGCTGGACGGAGACTTCTACCGTCTGCGCAGTCCCTTCGAGACAAACGAATGCGCTTGGGCGCTGGTCAGCCGCGATGCAAGCCGCGCCTTTGTGCTGTGCAGCCGGGTTCTGGCGGTAATCGCGCGGAATCGGTATTACGATCCGCGGCTTTGCCTGAAGGGGCTGGACGAAAACGCGGTGTACCGCGACGTGCTGCACGGCACGCAGTATTCCGGCGCACTGCTCATGAATCGCGGCATCGTCATCGATTATCCCGTGGAGGACTTTGCAACATACTGTCTGCTCCTGGAGCGGATTTGAGGAATTGCCTATGCCTGAGAATCCTATTTTATATGTACTTCTGCTGATTGTGCTGGCTGTGCTGGTAATCATGGGGTTGGCCTTTGTGGTCTCGCTGCTGGTCTCTGCCGCGTCCCGGCAGTATTCCGGCCGCACCCGCGCACGCAGCGAGGAGCGGATTGTCTCCCTCCTGCCCTGTGAAAACTGCGGCGCCTGCGGCCGCCCCGACTGCCGCGCCTTCGCCGAGGACGTGCTCTACCGCGGCGAGCGCCCCGCAGCCTGTACGAAGCTCAGCGAGCCTGCCGCCGGTGAGATTTCCGCCGTCGTGGCTGCCCTTCTGAAGCAGATGGAGCCGGATAAAACCGATAAAAAAACGAGGAAAAGAAAAGTATAGCCTATGAAAACTTGTGATTTGCACATCATTGATGAAAAAGCCGCGCTTCTGACCGCGACCTCCGATTTCATCTTCGACCATCCGGAGCCGTGTTATCAGGAATTTCAGTCGGCAGAGTATTTGATGCAGGCGCTGGAAAAAGAAGGCTTCCGCATTGAGGACGGTCTGGCAAACATCAAGACTGCCTTCTCCGCGACCTACGGCTCCGGCAGACCGATCATCGGCATTTTGGGCGAATACGACGCTCTGAGCGGCCTGAATCAGGTTGCAGGCTGCACTGACCCCTGTGTGGACAAGGGAAAAACCAACGGCCACGGCTGCGGACACAATCTGCTGGCAGCAGCCTCCATGGGCGCGGCCATCGCGGTCAAGGACTATCTGCAAACGCACCGCTGCTCCGGAACGGTGGTCTTTCTCGGCTGTCCTGCCGAGGAGGGCGGCTCTGCCAAGGCATTCATGGCGCGCGACGGCGTCTTTGACGATCTGGATGTGGCGCTGACGTGGCATCCGGACGACACCACGGGCATCCGCATGAACACCTCGCTTGCAAACGTGCAGGTGCTCTATTCCTTCACCGGTACGCCCTCACACGCGGCCAAGCAGCCGCAGTTGGGCAGGAGCGCGCTGGACGGGCTGGAGCTGATGAACGTGGGCGTGAATTTCCTGCGCGAGCACATGATAGACGACGCACGCATCCACTATTCCATCATCGACGCGGGCGGCTTCTCTCCAAATGTCGTGCAGGGGCACGCCGCCGGGCTGTTTTTGATCCGCGCGCCGCAAAACGATCAGGTGCAGGAGCTTTACACGCGCGTGACCGACATTGCCAAAGGTGCGGCGCTGATGACCGGCACCAAAGCGGAAAACCGCATCATCAAGGCCTGCTCCAACACGATCTTCAACCACACGCTCAACAGCGTGCTCTACGCCGCGATGCAGAAGATTCCTCTGCCGGAGATCGACGAAAAGGACATCGCCTTTGCCCGTGAGCTGGTGGAAAAGAGCTTCGGCGACATCCCCGGCGCGGACGTGCAGCACCCCATCCACTATGAGCTGGAGCCTTACCGCAACGAGCCGAAGATTGCGCACGGCTCCACGGACGTCGGCGACGTAAGCTGGGTCTGTCCGACGGCGCAGCTCAAGGCCTCCACACACGCCTTCAAAACGCCCAATCACTCCTGGCAGCAGGTCACGCAGGGCAAGCAGCCGCTCGCGCACAAAATGACCATCTACATAGCAAAATGCCTTGCAGCCGCCGCCATCGACCTGATCGAGCATCCGCAGCTAGTGGAGCAGGCGCGGCAGGAGCACAGGTCTAAGGTCGCAGGCGGCTACAAATGTCCGATCCCCAAGGATGTGGTGCCGGGCGTCTGCCGGTTGGAACACTAAGCGCGGCTGCTTCCGCCGCACGGTAACAAGAGGTTAGAACATGCTGAAATACACATTAAAGAGAATCCTTCTGCTGATTCCCACCTTGCTGGTGATCCTGACCATTGTTTTCATTCTCATCCGCATCGTCCCCGGCTCGCCGGTCTACGCGCTGCTTGAGGGCGAGGACAACGTCACGCCGGAGATGGTGGAGGAGCTGGAGACCGAGATGGGCTTCAACGACCCGCTCATTGTCCAGTACGGCCGCTACATTCGGGACATTTTCACGGGCAACTGGGGCGAATCCTATTTTAATAACAAGGACGTTTTTTCAAACATTCTGGCGGTGTGGGAGCCATCCATTCTCATCACCGTCTATGCCACGCTCATCACGGTGGTCATTGCCATTCCGCTGGGCATTCTGGCCGCGACGCACAGAAATTCTCCGCTGGACTATATCGTGACCACCATGTCCACCGCGACCATGGTTATCCCGAGCTTCTGCATGGGTCTGCTGCTGGCCTACTTCCTCGGCTACCGGCTGGGCTGGTTCCCGACCATCGGCTACACGTCCATCGCCAAGGGCGGCCTTTGGAAATCGCTGTATTCCCTGACGCTCCCGAGCTTCGCGCTGGGCATCAGCCACATTGCGTCTCTGGCGCGCTACACCCGCTCGTCCATGCTGGACGTCCTGCATCAGGACTACATCCGAACCGCCCGCGCTAAGGGTCTGTCCAGAAACAAGGTCTATTACAAGCACGCGCTGAAGAACACGCTTTCGGTGGTCGCAACCATGATTGCCTCCTCCATCGCGGGCATGCTGGGCGGCAGCGCCGTGACGGAAAAGGTCTTTAACATCCGCGGCATGGGCACGCTGGCGGTGGAATCCCTCAGCCGGCGCGACTATTCTCAGGAGCAGGCCATCGTGATCTTTGTCGCGCTGATCTTCCTGGGCGTAGATCTGATTATGGACCTGATCTACAAAGCACTTGACCCGCGCATCGAATACGAATAAGGAGGCGCAGCGGTATGGAAAAGAGAAAACATATGCGGTTTGGCGTCTTTCTTCGGAAATACGGCAAGGTGATGATCGGCGGGACGATCATCGCGCTGGTGATCTTCTGCGCGATCTTTGCGCCGCTCATTACCTCCTTCCCGCCGGACAAGCTGGACGTCTCCAACGCAAAGCTGCTGCCGGGCGGCGCGCATCTGCTCGGCACGGACACCTATGGCAGAGACCTGTTCTCCGTGGTCGTTTACGGCTCGAGAACCACCCTGATCGTGGCCGTGGGCGCACAGCTCATGATCGTCGTCTGCGGCACGATTCTCGGCCTGCTGTGCGGCTATTACTCCAAGGCGGAGAAAATTCTGATGCGGTTTCTGGATGCGTTCTCCACCATCCCGAATCTGCTGCTGTGCCTGCTGATGATCAGCGTGTTCGGCGCAGGCACGTTTAACATGATCGTCGCAATGAGCATCCACGGCATCCCCGGCGTGGCGAGAATGGTGCGCAATCAGGTGCTTTCGCTGCGCGAAAAGGAGTACATCGAGTCGGAAAAGGCCATGGGTGCCTCCGATCTGCGGACGGTGTTCGTTCACATTCTCCCGGCCTGCTCGTCTTACCTGCTGGTCACGTTCTCCAACGGTCTGGCCGGTGCCATTTTGTCCATGACCGCCCTGTCCTATCTAGGCGTCGGACTTGACCCCACCGTGGCGTCCTGGGGCGGCGCGGTACAGGACGGGCAGAGAATCATGTTCGCCTTCCCGCATGTGGTGCTGTATCCGTCGCTGGCAATCTGCTTCACGGTGTTTGGCTTCAGCATGCTGGGCGACGGTCTGCGGGATATTCTGGATCCCAAGTTGAGATAAGGAATTTGGCTTATGAGTGAAAAGAAAGAATTGGCGCTTGAAGTACGCGATCTGGAGCTGTGGTTTGACAATGACTACGGCCGGACAAAGGTACTGAACAAAATCAGCTTTGACATTCACAAGGGCGAAACGCTGGGCATTGTCGGAGAATCCGGCTGCGGCAAGTCCATGACCTCCATGTGCATCATGCAGCTTCTGAACTCGCCGCCCGCACACATCAAGGGCAGCATCAAGTTCCACGGGCGCGAGCTGCTCGGCCTGAGCGACAAGCAGATGCAGTCCGTGCGCGGAAATCAGATTTCCATGATCTTTCAGGAGCCTATGACCTCGCTGAATCCGGTGTTCACGATCGGCGACCAGATGATGGAAACCTTCATGCTCCATCAGGGTCTGAACAAAAAAGAAGCAAAGAAGAAGGCCATCGAGATGCTGGACATGGTGCACATTCCGGAGCCGGAGCAGCGCTTCCGCGAGTATTCCTACCAGCTCTCCGGCGGTATGCGCCAGCGCGTCATGATCGCCATGGCTCTGGCCTGTCGGCCGGAGCTGCTGATTGCGGACGAGCCGACGACCGCGCTGGACGTGACCATTCAGGCGCAAATCCTGGATCTGATGCGCCAGCTTCAAAAGGACATGGGCACGGCGATTTCCTTCATCACGCACGATCTTGGCGTGGTCTACGAAATGTGCGAGCGGGTGCTCGTACTCTACTGCGGCGAGGCGGTGGAGGAAGCGCCCGTGGAGGAAATTTTTGCAAATCCCATGCACCCGTATACGCAGGGTCTGCTGTCCACACTCCCGAAATTCGGCGTCAAGGGCAAGCTGCCCACCATTCCCGGCACGGTTCCGCCCAGCGGGAAATTCCCGACAGGGTGCGTGTTTGCACCCAGATGCCCGCATGCCACGGAGCGCTGCCGCAGCGAAAAGCCGCAGATGCGCGCCGCAAGCGACGGACATCTGGTTCGCTGCCATCAGTTCGAGGAGGCCAGCCATGCGTGAAAAAGAAGTTCTGCTGTCCGGCAGTCATATCCGGCAGTGGTTTCCCATCAAGAAATGGTTCTTTGAAAAACCCGCCTACGTCAAGGCGGTAGACGATGTGAGCATAGAGCTTTACAAGGGCGAGACGCTCGGCATCTGCGGCGAATCCGGCTGCGGAAAGTCTACCCTGTTGCGCACGCTGCTGCGTCTGATCGAGCCGACCGAGGGCACGATCATCTACCACGGCGACGACATCACCAGGCTGCGCAAAAAGGAAATGAAAAAGTATCGCAAGCACATGCAGATCGTTTTTCAGGATCCTTACAGTGCGCTCGACTCGCGTATGCGCATCGGCAAGATCATCGAAGAACCGCTGATTATCAACCAAATCTTCCGCACCAAAAAAGAGCGCCTTGCGCGCGTGCGGGAGCTGCTGCGTCAGGTCGGTCTGGACGAATCCTACATTAACCGCTATCCCCACGAATTTTCCGGCGGTCAGCGCCAGCGCATCGTCATCGCACGCGCATTGGCCAACAAGCCGGAGCTGGTTTTCTGCGACGAAGCGGTCTCCGCGCTGGATGTGTCGGTGCGTGCGCAGATTCTGAATCTGCTCGACGATTTGCAGCAGGAGCTGGGACTGACCTACCTGTTTGTCTCTCACGACCTGTCCGTGATCGAGCACATCTGCGACCGCGTAGCCATCATGTATCTCGGCAAGGTCGTGGAGATCGGCACAAAGGACGAGCTGTTCTCCAACCCGCAGCATCCTTATACAAAGGCGCTTCTGTCCGCCATTCCCATGATCGGCAAGAAATCCACGGAGCGCATTCTTCTGGAGGGCGATATTCCCTCACCCGTCAATCCGCCTGCTGGCTGCCGCTTCCATTCGCGCTGCCGCTACGCCGACGCACGGTGCGCGCAGGAGGAGCCAAAGCTGTTCGACATCAACAGCGATCATCAGGTTGCCTGCCATCTGTGCGGTGACTGTCATAAGGAGTGATGAACATGCAGAAAACACTGAAGAAAGCCCTTGCACTTCTCCTGAGCCTCCTGTTGGTTGTTCTGAGCATCATGCCGACGAGCGCCGTCGATACGCCGGAGAGCGGTGTGCATCTCCACGGTGAGACGGAATATGTCAAGTGGACGGACACCGCCAAGCTTCCCACGGCGGCGGGGCACTACTATCTGGACACCGACGTCGATCTCGCGGCGGCATACCAGCCCACGAAAAACATCACGATCTGCCTGAACGGCCACAAGATCACCTCGACCAGTGCGTCCGTCACGCGTCTCATGATGATCAACACTGCAAACATCACCGTCACCCTTGAGGACTGCCGGTACGACGGCACGTTCGACCACGCCGGCAGCATCACCGGCGGCAAGGGCAGCGGCTGGGGCGGTGCAATCTGCCTGTTCAAGGACACCGCGACCCTGAACCTCTCCGGCATTCTGCTCACGGGCAACGCCGACAACGGCACTGCCAACCTCGGCGGCGGCGCGCTGCTCCTGCGCAGCGGCACGATGAACCTGACGAACGTCAAGGTCTCCGACAACTCCACCACCGCGCTGAACGGCGGCGCGATTTACGTCAACGACGGCACGCTCAACATCAAGAATTCCGTCTTTGAGAACAATTCCTCCGGTGCAAAGAGCGGCGGCGCGCTGTACCTCAACAGCGGCAGCGCCGTCATTGAAAACAGCTCCTTCACCGGAAATCAGGGCACGAACGGCGCGGCCATCCGCTGCACCTCCGGCGCATCCCTGCATTTGAAGGACAGCACCGTCACCGGCAACACCGATCTGGCGACCGGCAACTACTGCGGCGCGGTCTACATTCTTGCGACCGACGCGGCCAAGACCGTGATTGAGGGTGAAAGCGTCATCACGGGCAACCAAAACGCCTCCGGCACCGCCGCAGACCTCATGCTGCAAAATTCAGCCACCGTGTTCACCCTGAAAAATCCTACGGAAAATACCAAGCTGAAGCTTCGCTCCTTTAACAGCAACAAAACCTCCGAGGGCGGGAAAAATCTCCTTGGCGTAGTGGACGGCGAGCTTGCGGGCAGCTACGTCTGGACGGGTGCTGAGCTGCTGCTCATCAGGCTCAATGCAAGCCATGAGCTATACCTTGCCTCCCCCGTCGTGACCCTGACGCCCGAATTGCAGCTCCGACAGCTCGGAGACACCGCGCAACTCGAGCTGACGCACGATCTCGGCGCACAGGCCACGGTGATATGGACCAGCGCCGACCCGACCATCGCTTCGGTGGATTCCGAAGGTCTCGTCACCGCCGTCTCCGAGGGCGTCACGGTCGTGACCGTGCGCGTCAACGGCATCGCCGCAGCCTGCCGCGTCTCCGTCGGCTTCCACATGCACGGTGAGCAGGAATATCAGATATGGGGCGCAACGGATTCCCTGCCCACAGTCTCCGGCCACTACTGCCTCGTGCGGGATGTGCAGCTTGACACACGCGCGCTGATTAACAGCGCCAATGCGGACATTCACCTCTGCATGAACGGGCACAGCATCACGGGCGGCGGCCAAAACATCCTCATGAATCTTGCAGGCGGCGCTTCCGTAGAGATCGAAAACTGTCTGGCAAGCTATGATGAAAACGGCTTCCTCCGCGTAGACGGAGCCAACGTCTCCAAGATCTCCGGCGGCTTTGCGGAAAAGGACTTCGCAGGCGCAATTACGGTCAGAGGCGCGACGCTGCGGCTGAGCGGCGTCTGGCTGACGCAAAATTCCACGAAGCAGTCCGGCGGCTACGGCGGCGGCGCGATCAATGTTCGCGCTGACGGTGTGGTCATCCTGACTGGCTGCCTGCTGAGTGAAAACAGCACCGAAGCCGAGGGCGGCGCAATCGCCATCCGCGACAACGCGAAGCTTACCTTGGAAAACACCGTTCTCCGCCAGAACACCGCGGGAACGAAGGGCGGCGCGATTTATGTCTCGTCTGCGGCAAAAACGGCCGAGCTTCTCCTGCGCGGCTGCGTGCTCTCCGGCAACACCGCCGCAGCAGACGGCGGCGCGATCTGCGTCACGGGCGGCGTAACGCTGACCGCAGAGTGCTCGGAGCTTTCCGAAAACAGCGTCTCCGGCGCAGGCGGCGCAATCTATGCCGAGGGCACAACTGCATCGCTGACGGATTTGACCTTCCTGAAAAACGCCGCCATGGACGGCGGTGCGATCTCGGTGCGCGGCTCCAGCATCACGCTGGACAGCACGAAAATCCGTGAGAACAAAGCGGCTGCCTCCGGCGGCGGCATTCACCTCTCCGGCGGCTCCCGGCTTCTGCTGCAGTCCGGAACAGTCGCAGGCAACACCGCAGAAAACGGCGGCGGCCTTCTCACCGCAGGCGGCGCCAGCATTGAACTGGCGGGCGGCAAAATCTCCGGCAACGCCGCAGAAAACGGCGGCGGCGGTGTGTATGTCTCCCTGAACAGCTCGATGAAAATGACGGGCGGCAACATCTCCGAGAACACGGCCGCCAAGGGCGGCGGCGTGTACGTCAACACCGCGCAGGCAGATTTCCTCGGCGGCACGGTCGAGGCCAACAACGCCGGCACTTCCGGCGGCGGCGTACAGCAGAAGGACAGCGTTCTGCTCTTTGACGGCACCACCGTCACCGGCAACCGATGCGATGCCTCCTGCGGCGGCGTATTCTCCAACGGCGGCGAAATTCTGCTGCAAAGCGGCAGCTTCACGAACAACACCACAAGCGGCACGGGCGGCGCGTTCGTCCTGACGAACTCCGCCAGGCTGACGATGACCGGCGGCGAAATCTCCGGCAACACGGCCTCCAGCGGCGCGGGCGTTATCATTTTCTCGCACGGCGAATTTGCCATGCAGGGCGGCAGCATTGTGAAAAATACCGCGAAGAAGTTCGCGGGCGGCGTTTACGCAGCCGCAGAGGGCGGCTCCTTCCGCATGGAGGGCGGCTCGATCTCCGGCAACACCGCAGGCGAGGGCGCAGGCGGTCTGTTTGTGAACAACACCGCCTCGGCAGAAATGCGCGGCGGCAGCATCAGCGGCAACACCACCAGAGGCTCCGGCGCGGGCATCGCCACGGCCGGCGAGTCCAAGCTTCTGCTTCTGGGCGGCGAGGTCAGCGGCAATCGCGCGCAGGGCAACGGCGGCGGCATTTACATCAACAAGGGCGGCGCGCTGACCCTCTCCGGTGTGACCGTTTCCGGCAACAGCACGGAAAAGACCGGCGGCGGTGTATTCGTCTACGGCAACGCGTTTACCATGGAGCGCGGCACGCGCGTTACGGGCAACACGGCGGCCGTGGCCGGCGGCGGCATCGGCACGGGCAGCGGCGCACTGTTCCGCATGAACGGCGGCACGATTTCCTATAACAAGGCCCCCGACGGCGGCGGCGCGGTCATCCTGCTGGTGGGCGGCGCAGCCGTGGCCGGTCTGGTGGGTTACGGCGTGTACAGCTATGTGTCCGAGCAGCAGCTGAAAGCCCTGCTGCCGGAGGGCGTGGCCATGCCGGAGAACCGTGCCCAGACTGCCCTGCTGCTGTGGAACACCGCAGGCCGTCCCGAGCCTGCAGCCCAGCCCGCTTTCCCCGATGTGGCGGACCCGGATACGGCTAAGGCAGCCCAGTGGTGCGTGGAGCAGGGGCTGATGAACGCAAAGTTCCGCGGCCGCTTCGCACCCGACGGCTCTTCCCCCGCCTATAAGACCCTCAATGCCTATCGGCAGCTGGCAGGCTAAAACCTCTCCGCTTTTTTCAGGCAAAACCATTGCGGAGCACCACCATACAGAACCCATTTGGCAGATCTGCGGTGATTTGTGGGAAAACGTACAAAACAATCACTGAATTTCCTTGGAGTATCCCTAATATGGAAAGAATTGAAGTAATCGTTCGTATTACAAAAGATCATTGTCCCCCGCAAGAGCAAAAACTGTTTGAATGGGATGAAAGGGCACAGGAGCCAGCAGGCACATTATAACGATAAAAGCCATACTCAATGGGCAACTTAGACCTTGAGTATGGCTTTTATCATTCTCTGGAAAGACAAAAATTGACATCCTTGCAATCGAAAATAATCCTTTCTAAAATAATTTCGAATCCCTCTAGGTCCAAAGCCAGCGTGTGACCTATGCACATGCAAAAGAAAAGCAGCAGCGTAACAATTACGCTGCTGCTAAAAGTGGACCTAGAGGGATTCGAACCCTTGACCTCTCGGATGCGAACCGAACGCTCTCCCAACAGTCTCGCTTTTGTGCACACCTTATGCACCGTGAGAAAAGAAAAATCAACGTATATTCGTCCATATAAAACGACCTGCCATCCCAACGGCCTTTCTTGGTCGCAAGTATGGTCTCCAAGCCGCGGATTTTCGAGATGATGCAGTTTGGGGCGTAATATGGTTGGCGGACAAGTGAGCTACAGGCTCTTGAGATGTAACTCACGTGGGGTTCAGATGTATCGCATCTCAGTTTACAATAAAATACGATGTACCGTAAAAGCGCAACTTCTACTCTCAATGAATGGAAACATCGGTGTACAAGGGGTACAAACGAGATAAAATAGAAATGAGGGTTGATAGAGTGGAAGTATCAGATTTTCCACTCTATCTGAACGCGGTCGCTGGTCGCTCTGATTGTCAAAATCAGAATGTCAGCGGCTTTTCTTTTGTCGTCGAAATCAATGCTGTTCCAGTTATCAAGATAATACGACAGCTTCTTGATCTGCTGGGGCGATATGGTTTCAACGCTCAACTCGGCGATTGCTTTTGAAATGGTCTGGCGGCGGGTGTCCAGTTCTTCGATTTTCTTGTTGGCGTAGGCAAGCAAGGTCGCATTGGCTCCGGTCAGCGTGTCCAGCAGCT
>OIYT01002345.1_pt1 | contig 11681 bp, 15 predicted proteins | sample 1588201 | NCBI WGS metagenome assembly OIYT01 (sample SAMN03283260) | human gut metagenome | biome: human-associated habitat; material: feces | host: Homo sapiens | place: USA | collected 2013
AAATCCTCCTAAATTTACTTGATAAAAAAGCGAAGCCGGTACGCCCTCTGGCATAACCGCTTCGCTATGTCGTGAAAAATTCTCTCGTCAACAAATCCGTTCAGAATTGCCGGTGTGATGTCCTGTCCATAGGTCGCACCTTCCGACTTTTCCGTTCCGTGTGATTTGGCTTGAAACCGTGCATTTTCCCATGGTTCCATGCACCCGGTTCACCGGGGTGAGAAGCACGGTTTCGCAAAATGATTTCTTCCAGCCGTCAAATACTTTCCGATTCCCACTTGCCTTGATTTAACATGGGGATTTAACCGGTGATTCTGACTGACATAGCCGCTGAATTGCTATAAAAGGGAGAACAAGGGTCAATCAAAGCGTACGTACGTACACGGTTCAGCGCCGCCATTCCTCCGGTACATCTTCCGGTACGTACGTACGCATCGAATCACCGGAAAACACTGATATATGATTTCTTACCAATACTTCAATCCCAAGAAAGCCACGTACCCGCCGTCCGGCGGCATTGGTCACATTGTTACAGTATTCCAGATTGTAGCGGCTCTGGCAGGCGATCAGGGCTTCGCTGAAACTGCGAGGTTTCAGGGCAGGCAGATTGTTCTCGGTGCAGTAAATCTGGTATGCCTCATACAGCTCTTTAGAGCTAGCAGACATATCGGCTTTCCGGCGAATATACCCGTCTGAATCCAGAAAATCAAAGATATTGTTGTTATCTCGTTTGACAGCCTCCCGATTGTCTTTTGTGCGCTGGCTCTCGGTAAACTTGAAATTGTTAGCGGCCAGCCGCTGTAATCCCTCAAAAGCCCACAGCAGGATGCCCTCCACTTCGGCTTTCATCTTCTCGGCAAGGTCGGGGTCATCCACCCGTCCGGCAGGCTTTTCTTTTGTAGTCAGCACCAGCTGACGGCGGTAAAATCCGTCGCTCCGGTCAAACAGCGCCTGCAAATCTCCGTTGGAGAAAGCCAGCAGCCGGGCGCACATCCACCCCTGATAACTCTGCTTGCCCTTGCGCTCCAAATCCATCTTGCCCTGGGCGGTGACGATGGATTTTACATAATTGGTCTGGCGCAGGGCCTCCATCCGCATATCGTCATCCACGCACAGGAGGATATGCTCCAGGTCAGCACGGGCAAACCTGTTCTCGGATATTTTCCCGATGCTGCCATCCTTCATGTTGGAGCCGAACAAAACTCCCAGCACAGTGCCGATCTGAGACTTCCCTTCGCCGCCATTGCCCTTGATGACCATCATCCGCTGGCCCTTATTGCTGGGAATCAGGCAGTAGCCGATATACTCCTGCAAGGTGGGGATGTCCTCCGGGTAGAGCAACCCATTCAGAAATTGCAGCCAAAGGACAGGCTTCGGAGCGTTAGGGTTATAGGCTACGGGGAAACGGTTGCGGACAATCTTAAGCTTGCCTTCCTCAAAGATGCCGTCCAGGAACAAGGTGCCGTTTGCCAGATGAATCCGATCCGGCTCCGGGGGAAAATCCTCCACCAGTGCCACCAGTTTCATCAGTTCCACGATGTTGCTGATTTTGCGGGGAATATTGCTGACCGCACAGCATTTCAGCCCCTCAAAAATCTCTCCTCGCAGGGGCAGTTCATCGGTCACACGGCCTTCGGGCGTGAAAAAAGCCCCGTTTGTGAAGATGATCTTGTGCGTCTGCAAGAACTCCTCACAAAACAGGGCTTCGTTGATGCTTTTGCCATCGAACCAGACGGGCATCCCGTCAAGCTGCGCTTTGCTTTTCATGGGCGATATCCTCCTTTTTCAGCCTGTCCAGCCGTTCCTCCAAACCGGCGATCAGGCCATCCTTGTTCAGCATTTCCACGATTTTTACCCGCTGTTCCAGCTCGGCGGCAATGAGCAAATCCGCCAGATACTCCACATAGTCCAGCATCTGGCAGGCTTCCACAAACCGGTCATCTAAACTGTCATCTGGATTGGCTGGGGCATAGTTCTGTTTCCAACCTTCCAGAAGATGCAGATAATCACACAGCACCCGCAGACAGCGCACTTCCTCCTGCCGGTATGCTTTCAGCAGAGGACGCTCCGGTTTGGGCAGGGCAGCTGCCGCAGGGGGCTTGTCCGGGTCAATCCCGAAATCCTGTGCCAGTTTCTGCGCTGCTTCGTAACTGTTCAGGCCAAACAGCCTTGCCACAAAGTCAATCACATCGCCGGTGGCTCCGCAGCCGAAACAGTAAAAATACCGTTCGTTCAGCTTCATGCTGGGGTGTTGGTCCTCATGGAATGGACAACTGCACATCCCATTTCGGTTGACTTGCAGCCCATAGTGTTCCGCCGCATCCGGCACACAAATATTCTGTTTTACCAGTTCAAAGAGTGTCATGAAAATCCCTCCGTTTCAGGGCATAAAAAAGCGGCCTGCCCGTTTTGTTGGGGCAGGCCGCAGTCTTTATGCAGTTTGTGATGTTTCCGTTTCTTTGGCTTTCCGCTTTTCCTGCCGGTAGAACTTCTCCCGGCAGGCGGGTTTGCAGAATTTAGCGTTGGGGCGAACAGACTGGAACGGCTCTCCGCAGCACTGGCACACCAGCTGGTACGGTTCACCCGGAACAATCAGCCCCTCGGCAATCTTCTGTTTGCGCTCCTTCTGGCGCAGATATTTTTCATGGTCACGGATGCGCTTCTGGCGGCGCTTTTCCTCCGCAGCCAGTTCTTCCTCGGTGGGTTCGGGCATGGGCACTTCAAATTTCCCGATAAAGTTCAGGTAAATCTCAATTTCTTGCACCCGTTCTCCGGTGCTTCTGTCCGGGGCATGAACCAGAATTTTCTCCACAAATTCATGGATCATGGGGGCGGTCAGCTCGGTGAAATCCGTATATTTCTGTGCCAGCGCCAGAAAGTGACTGGCACGGTCTGTATCCTCGTGAAATTGGTCCAGCTGCGCCTGCTCGGAGGCAAGCAGCTGTTCCAGCTCCGCCTGTTCCTTCTCATATTCGGCACAAAGCAGCTCGAACCGTTTTTCCTCCAACTTGCCCATGGCATAGGTTTCATACAGCTTTTTAATCAGCACATCCAGTTCGGCGCTGCGCTTGCGCTCTTTGGCAACCTTGCGCTTCAGCTCCTTGGCCGCTTCCTGCTGGCGAACCTGTGAAATGCTGCGAACCTTCTGAATAAATTTCTCCTTGTTCTGGATGGCATAGCTGGCGGTAGTGCGGATGGTTTCCAGAATCAGTGCATTTAGGGCTTTGGTGCTGACGGTGTGGGAAAAACACATCTGAGTTTCTCGCTCAAAGGTCAGAGTGTAGGTGGAGCAGTTATAGAAGTCGGTTCCATACTCCCGCCCGTCCTTTTTGCGCTTGCCCCGGTGGTTATACATCTTGGCTCCGCAGTCGGCGCAGAACACAAGGCCGGTCAGGGGATTGGCGACGCCGGTGGTATCTGTCCGGCGCACCGTCCGCTTCACCTGCTGGGCCAGCTGCCAGGTTTCCGGGTCAATGATGGCCTCGTGGGTATTCTCAAAGATCAGCCAGTCGGACGGGTCATTTTTTACCCGCTTATCCCGGTAGGACTTTTTGGAGGAACGGAAATTGACGGTATGCCCCATATACTCCGGCTTGGTCAGCATGGAGCTGACCGTAAAGCCGTACCAGTCATAGGGGCGGCTGGTGTCCACGGTGTTCTTCCGGCTGCCTCTGCCGTTGCGGGCCAGATAATAGGCGGGGCACTCCACCTTTTCCTGTGTGAGTATCTTGGCGATCTCATGGGGTCCGTGCCCCTCCACCGCAAGCCGGAATATTCGCCGCACCACGGCAGCGGCTTCCTCGTCCACCAGCCAGTGGTCCTTGTCCTCCGGGTCTTTTTTGTAGCCATAGATGGCGTTGTTGGTGGTGGGCTTGCCCGCCTTGCCTTTGACACGGTACGCTGCCGAAACCTTTTTGGACTGGTCACGCAGATACCATTCGTTCATGATATTGAGAAAGGGTGCAAACTCGCCGCTGTCCTGTTCCTCGCTGTCAATGTTATTGGCGACAGCAACAAAATGAACCCCATTCTGCCGGAACATTACCTCGGTGTAAAAGCCGGTTTGCAGGTAGTTTCTGCCGATCCGACTTAGGTCCTTACACAGCAGGTGGGCCACCTTGCCCGCCTCGATGTCCGCCACAAGGCGCTTCCATGCGGGACGGTCAAAGTTGCCGCCGGACCACCCATCGTCTGTGTAGTGGACGATATTGGTGTAGCCCCGCTGTGCTGCATAGCTTTCGAGATAACGTTTTTGGTTCAGAATGGAGTTCGAGTCGCCCGTGAGGTCATCGTCACGGGACAGGCGCTCATAGAGCGCAGTGATTTTTTCTTCCGTCTGTCTGTTTGCCATATCAGGCGCTCCTTTCAGACGGACGGCTCATTTGTGGCAGTTCCATTATACCACATTCCGGCTGGTTTGCCAGCCCGTCGTTGCGGATCAGCCGCAGAATTTTATCTTCCATCGTTTCCTCGGCGGTTTCGCTGAGGTAGACACGAACTTTATAGGTGGTCTTGCCAATGTGCCGGGTCAGAAACACGGCGTTTTTATCTGCCATAGAACCTCTCTTTCTTGCGCTTTCGGCGCATCCGGTGTATACTGTTGTTATAGTTCCGTTGTTTGTAACCTGCAATTGTGTTACTTCTTTTCTGTGCCAAGCCTGAACATGGCGAAAGCCCCCTTTCTCCTGTGTAAACGAGCGAATGTAACCCAAGTAACTTGTTTTTAGATTACTCTTTCACTAATAGGAGAAATCCGGGGTGCAAAACGGAACCATTTTTGAAAAATCGCAAAATATTTTTTTGAAAAGAGGTGGGGTCATGGCGTATCTGTCTGATGACGAGCTTCTGGATACCGAGGGTGGCTTCACCGGCTGGGACGATGAGACAGGCACTGGTGCAACGGAGGAAACGCTGGAACAGGCGCTTGCGGAAGAACGTCTGGCCGAGCTGGAAAATGAGCTGGAGCAGGACGAACATCCCATCGACTATGAAGCGGAGCTGGAGGACGAGGAAGAAGAAGCCGCCCCGGTCAGCGAAAAGCGGCTGAAACGGGAGATTCGGGCCGAGGCCATACGGCGGCTGGAGGAAGCCGCCCGCACCGAAAAGGATTTCCGGGCCGTGGTGGAGGAATGGAACAAGCTGGACCGGAACCGGGAGCGCCGGGAACGGGACCATGAAAACCTCCGTGGAGATGTGCCGCTGGAATATCAGGCGGTGCCGGAACCGAATCTCATTCCCCGATGGATGAACAACCCTGCATACCGGCAGCTGATGGCCGGAAACTTTCTGGACATCCTGTTTGACTGCCCCTATGAGATGCACAACCTGACCGCCGATGCCTTTGTTTCCCGCATGGTGGAGGAACTGAGCGAGGAACACAAGGAAGTTCTATATTTTCTCTCTTTGCGGCTGTACAGCACCACCCGGCTTGCCGCTGTGCGTGGGCAGTCTGACCGCAACATCCGCAAGCTGCGGAAAACCATCCACAAGAAATTGCAGCGCCAGATGTATGACCATCTGTGCGGCAAACAGGAGCATGGCGGCAGCCTGACCTTGCGGGAACGCCAGTTTTTGGAGGAATACTCGAAAATCGCAAGGAAACAGGGCAAGGATGCCGTGATCCGGCGGGAGAACAAGTCCAAGCGCAGAAAAAAGAAAAACCGCCCCTGATAATTGGGACGATTAAGGAGAAAGGGCGTGTATGATGAAAAATTTGTTTGAACAGTCCCGTTCCCATTGGGTGCGGTACGATCACTACGAGCTGAAAACAGCGGAAGATGGCAAGCGGTACATCACCCCCGGCAAGAGTGCAAAGCCGGATGTCTACAATCCGCTGAAAGAGGTCCCCAACATTGTGCTGGATGCGCTGAATGTGGGGATGCTGATGATGGGACGCAAGCCGGAAGCAGAAGTGGAAAAGACGATCATGGAGTTTATCACCCGGTACGGCTTGCTGGGGCTGATGACTGCCCTGCCCACCACACCGTCCTTTATGGACTATGAGGCGGTATACCTGCCCAAAAACCACTTCATTAAGGAAGAATCCATGGCGACGGACAAATATCTGTCCCTGTTTTACCCCTTTGACCAGCTGGACTTGGTGAAGAAAGGCATAGAATCCACCTGGAATGTGTCCGGTGACCGGACGATGATTGCCCTGACCATGACCTTCATGGACGAGCCGATGGCGAAAAACATGAGTTTCCAGCGGGAATATGCGGAACCCTACGAGTGGGTTGCTCAACAGTTCAAGGACTGGGCCTTTACGCTGACCACCGCCTTTTTCTACTACAATGACTATGATTTCATGGGCGAGGACGAACGGGGGCTGCACCGCAAGGCTATGGCCGCATTTGGCGGGATTGCCCCCAGCTACCACATTGAGTTGCTGGATAAGCCCACCATTTACTGGGATTTTCACTCCCTGCTGTTGGGCATCCAGATGATGTTCAGCTTCATGTTGGTGGACAGTGACCAGCCCCTGCGCCTGTGCAAGCACTGCCAGAAGGTGTTTCTGGGCAGCCGGTCCAACGCCGCCTTTTGCAGCCCACGGTGCAAGAATCAGTACAATGTTTACAAGAGCCGGGGAAAGAACCGGACGGATAGAGGTGACGAGGAATGAGCGAGGAACAGGGACTGACCCCGTATGAAACCAGAGAAATCCTCTTTTACAAGACCGAAAACGGAGAAGTGCGGGTGGAAATCCTGCTCTTTCAGGAAAATCTCTGGCTGACACAGGCAAAAATGGCAGAGCTGTTCGAGGTACAGAAAGCGGCCATTTCCAAGCATCTGAAAAACATTTTTGAATCCGGCGAACTGAGCGAGGATTCAGTTGTTTCCAAAATGGAAACAACTGCGGCGGACGGAAAACGGTATCAGACCAACTATTATAATCTGGATGCCATCATCGCCGTGGGGTATCGTGTAAACTCCAAGAAAGCGACCATGTTCCGCATTTGGGCGAACCGGGTGCTAAAAGAGTTCATCATCAAAGGTTATGTGATGGATGACGCACGGCTGCGGGAGCCGGAGAACTTTTTCGGCAAGGATTATTTCGAGGAACAGCTGGAGCGTATCCGGGACATCCGAGCCAGCGAGAGAAGATTCTACCAGAAAATCACGGACATCTATTCCCAGTGCAGCGCTGACTACGATGTGGAAAGCCCCATCACAAAGGAGTTTTTCGCAACGGTGCAGAATAAGCTCCACTATGCGGTCACCCATCATACCGCCGCCGAGATCGTATATGGCCGTGCTGACAGTACCAAACCCAACATGGGGCTGACCACATGGAAAAACGCCCCCAAAGGCCGCATCCGCAAATCGGATGTCACCGTCGCTAAAAACTATCTGAACGAAACGGAAATGCGTAACCTGAATGAGATCGTCACCATGTACCTGGACTATGCGGAACGGCAGGCCCGCCGGGGAAATGTCATGTATATGGCCGATTGGGTCAAGCGGCTTGACGCATTTTTACAGTTCAACGAGGAAGATATTCTGCATGATAAGGGCAAGGTGACCGCCGCTATTGCCAAAGCCTTTGCCGAGAAAGAGTTTGAAAAGTTCCGGGTTTTGCAGGATCGGACCTATCAGAGCGACTTTGACCGGCTGGTTGCGGAAACTTCGGATGATCTGACAGAATAACCATATATACGGAAAGCCCACGCCACCGGTTCTCTTTCCGGCTGCGTGGGCTTTTTCGGCCATCGCTTATTTCTTGTTTTGCAGCTGTTCATGGGCCTCCTGCTGGACAATCAGCCCCGCCGAAAAGCCATACTTGAAATGACTCTCACTTTCCTCGCACTGGGCGATAGCGTTCTGCGCCCGAAGCTCCTCCACCAGAGCATAGTCCTCTTTACTGAGCCGATGGGATAGCTGCTCCATCAACGCCGCACAGGTTTGGACTGCCTTGCGGTATTCCGGGGACGTGGGAACGACTGTTTCACAGGGATAAAACTCCCCGTTATACATGGCTTCCAAAATCATTGCGTTCCCTCCCTCAACAGTAGACCAGCTCAGCCAGGACAATTTCCTCGGCCCTGTTGTGGATGGAGTTCATGGAGCGCACCCATGCCATCTGGTCGGCAGCTTTCAGGGCTTCTGTGACGCCCTCCTGCTGCATCATGGCTTTTTCGATAATTTCCAGCCGCTCCCAGCAGGCGGTGTCGATTTCCTCCAAATGGGGAAACAGCTTTTCAGTGACAATGAGATCGGTATACAGAATGGGCCGGTGTTCTTTTAGGTAGGCACGGCGCAACCGGCCATATTTTCCGATATGGTACTCTTTGGTGTCCGATAACACAAGGTCGGGAATGAGATAGTCGCCGCATTTGGTGTAAGTCAGTTCCATACAAGGCTCCTTTCGTGGGAATGTGGTTGACAGTTACGGTAGGTTTGAGGGCATCCCTCCTTTATCATAACTGTCTTTTCATTCGCCACAAATGAGCCGTCAGTCATGATGTAATGTTTTTTGGTGTAATCCACCCTCTATACATTACATCATGGTTCTGAATGCTGTTGGAATCCCCGTCCAATCCGTCGTCCTGGCTGAGACGGCAGTACAGGGCGGTGATCTTCATCTGGTTTGACTGGTTCATACAGCCCTCCTTTTTCGCTGTCAAACCGTTCAGCGCATTGCAGGGACACCATACCCCAAAGGCTGGGAAATGTCCAGCACTTTAGGCACACAGCTTTCCCTGCTGAAATTCCAGGTCTGCCAGGGTTTTCAGCTTGTCCTCCGGGGTCTTGCGGGCCTGTTTGGGAAACACGGACACCACCCGGATAACTCTGCCGTGGGAGATCTGCGTCCGGGTGTGCCGGATCTCCTCGCTGTTGTTTTGTTTTGCGGATGATTTGATTTGCAATGGCTCCTCCTTCTGAATATTTCGTGAGAAAGGTTTGGCACTGTTGCCAAACCTTCCTTCGGACCGCTTTCGGCAATGTTGCCGGAAGCGGTCCGCTTTGCGCCGGGAGCTATCCCGGGGCACCTGTCCGGAATTTCGATGGCCACAGCGGGCCTCCAGTGGCCGGACAGGGGCTATTCCTGGCGGGTGAGGCGATCGCTCTCCTCGCAGAGCAGATCGGCCAAGAACTCCAGCTGCTTCACTGCCTCCGGGGCCAATTCCCTGGCCCTGGGATTGCGGGCGATCTGGCGGACATTGGAACAGATGTGGTTAACGCCAGGGTGAGGATTCAGTCCAAACCTGGACAGTCGTGCCCGGATGCGCTCTCCCAGAATCAGCTTGCGGAAGTAGGTGGTGACCGGCAGTCCGGTGAGGGCGAGATACCGGCACAACCGCTGGTATTGCTCCTGCGTCATGCGGACGGAGAGGTTTCTGCTGTTGTCCCGCATAGGTCCGCGGGGCCTGACCTTATACCGCACGGGGATAGCCCTTCCTCCGCAGGGCACGGAACCGCTCCACCACCTGGGCCAGACGTTTCACAGCGAACCGCAGTTCCTCCGCTGTACCATCGCCGCTGTTGAAGTTCCGGGCCACGGCGTTGATGTCCCGGCCCGCCGCGTCCATGAAGCGGATGACCTCCCTGGTCTGCTCCACCCGGTAGAGGATAGGGCGGTTTCGTTCCAGTTCCTTCATCAGCCAGGCGTTGGCGGATAGACCGGCGGCGCCGCTCCGGCGTTTTAGTTGCTGGTACTCCTTCTCACTCATGCGGACACAGGTACGGTGTGTTTGTCTATTCATGGCATTCCTCCTTGTTCTATGATGGAGGATAACAGAAAACCCGGACAGTCTTTGTCCGGGTTAACACATTTTGTAGCTGCAGGGGGTTACATGATGCACCCACATCGATTTTTGAAGGCGCAAGGTGCATCATGTGACCCCCACGGAAAAAATCCAATCGCGGCGGTTTCCTCTGGAATCGCCAGACAGGCGCTTGTAAAAGCGGCTTTCCGATGGTAAGATACCGAAAACTTGATCGGGAGGTGCTGTTATGTTCTGGTTCTGCGCAAAGGCGGCGGGGCTTCTATTGGCTTGCCTGTTTTTGGCGGCAAAGAGACTCCGTCTGACCGTTCCATTGCTGTATGCGTTAGCAGTCCCCACAGTGTTTCGTCCGTGGTATCTGGCCCATACGCCCCTGGCGGAGGGAATATTCTATGTGCTGCTGGCCGTATCTGCGTTCTCCTGGGTGATCTCCTTAGCAAAATGGTACAATCTAAGCAGGAGACCCAGAACGCCCTTGACTGGATACGGGAACATAGAGAGGAGCTTTTATGAAAGTGGAGATTGCGTTCTGCTCCGATGCATTGGTGCAGAGAGGATATTCGGTAGATCACGCAGAGCAGACCGTCCGGCGGGCCTTTGGGCGTTTCGGACTGGTCTGTACGGTGGGGGCGGACGGGCTGACGGTCCATGACCGGGGTGATAAGGATGATTTCGCCAATCTATGGCGAGTTCTCATGGCCTTACTGCGCTCTGACTGGTTCCTGGACTGTGCCGTAAAATGCGTATGGCATGACGATGATGGGACGAGTGAGGATGTCCTTGCCCAGGCATGGAAGCTAAAAAGATGACGATCGGGTTTGGCAATATTGCCAAACCCGATTTTTCATCGCAGAAACGCTTTTGACAATATTGTCAAACCTTACTACGGAAAAGAGGACTTTCGGCAATGTTGCCGAAAGTCCTCTTTCTTCTCAGGTTAATAGATATCGATTACTCAACCTTTCGGCAATCTTGCCAAAAGGTCCCGCCCACGGGCGGCATTGGGGTCAGGGGAGCACCCCTGCGAGTGGCGTTTTGACATCAAAATGCGATGCTTGCGACAACAAGAAACGAACCAAGTATGGGGTAGTTTTAATGCCAGGAGAGGCTTAGCCGGGGATTGAAATTTAACCTAAAAGTTCTTCCTAAAGCTATAATAAGGGAGAAATCGGCCTGACGACACTATGCTGGAGCAACTTACGCTCGTTACAGCAAACTGTCCGACGATTCCCTTGTTGCAGCATTCGATTTTGCAGGTTGAGGTAACGGTCTAGCCGCACGCTCGTGTTACAATGCAAGATGAATTCGGAAACAAGTGCGGTTGGCACCGATTCCAAGCATCACTGGAGGGAAATTCTATGATTAGCATTGATGTATCAAAAGGGAAAAGCGTGGCTGCCGCACGTGCGTGGGCCTGGTGGAGAGATCGTTCTATCCCCCATTCAGGTCAACCATACCGCTGAGGAACCCGCCCGACCAGTTCAAAGGGATCGGAATTGATATTTGAATCGTCATGGAGCCTACTGGAATGTATGGGCGTTTCAGAATTCATGCCTTGGAAGAAGCAGGTTTTTTGTCAGCGTTGTCAGGGATAGCGACTCTTATCCCGGCCCGGGACACTGGCCCGCTTTTCGGACGTTCCGCGTGTGCCGCGGCAGCCGCCATGAAGGATCTGCGTGCCAAAGGCACAGCATATTACCAAAACAGCAGTCACAAGGATCGTCTGCACAGCAGGCCTCCAAAATGGTTAGTTATAACTAATTGAAGGTATCATACCACGAAAAGATTTCATTGTCCAACAAATTGCTCTTGACATAGGGGCATCCCCTGTATTATATTGATAATTAGATTATCGGTAATTAAATTATCAATAGGGAAGGAGATGAAGCATTTGGCGAAAGCAGACCATTCCATTGATCCGCGCATCCTTGACAGCGCCAAAGCGGAGTTTTTGGA
>OIYT01002349.1_pt1 | contig 11663 bp, 10 predicted proteins | sample 1588201 | NCBI WGS metagenome assembly OIYT01 (sample SAMN03283260) | human gut metagenome | biome: human-associated habitat; material: feces | host: Homo sapiens | place: USA | collected 2013
GGGTGCCTCCGGCGCCATCCTCACCGGCGGCCCCGGCGCCATCTTCTGGATGTGGGTCATTGCCTTCTTCGGCATGGCCACCATTTACGCCGAGGCCACCCTGGCCATCAAGACCCGGGTGAAAGCCGCTGACGGCACCATCCACGGCGGCCCCGTCTACTACATCACCACCGCTTTCAAGGGCGGCTTCGGCAAGTTCCTGGCCACCTTCTTCGCCGTGGCCATCATTCTGGCTCTGGGCTTCATGGGCTGCATGGTGCAGTCCAACTCCATCGGTGAGTGCTTCCAGACCGCTTTCGGCATCCCCTCCTGGATCGTGGGCGTGGTGCTGGTGGTGATCTGTGCTGTGATTTTCCTGGGCGGCGTTCAGCGGCTGGCCGCCGTTACGGAAAAAATCGTCCCCATTATGGCGGCAATCTTCCTGCTGGGCGGTCTGGTCATCCTGATCTTCCGCATCCGGTACGTCCCCGCCACCTTCGGCATGATCTTCAAGTACGCCTTTGAGCCTCAGGCCATCGTGGGCGGTTCTTTCGGCTACGCCATCAAGCAGGCCATCTCTCAGGGCGCCAAGCGTGGTCTGTTCTCCAACGAGGCCGGTATGGGCTCTACCCCCCATGCCCATGCCCAGGCCAATGTGAAGGATCCTCACGAGCAGGGCGTCGTGGCGATGATCGGCGTGTTCATCGACACCTTCGTAGTGCTGACCCTCAACGCGCTGGTCATCATCTGCACCCTCTACACCGCCGATGGCCCGTTGGCAAACGGCTATGTGGGGGATGTGACCTCCGTGCTCAGCAAGACCAATCTGGCCCAGACCGCCTTCGGCTCCGTGATGGGAGCCAGCCTCGGCGCCAAGTTCGTGGCAATCTGCCTGTTCTTCTTCGCCTTCTCCACGGTTCTGAGCTGGAACCTGTTCGGCAAGATCAACGCCATCTGGCTTTTCGGCAAGAAGAACCCCAAGTCCTGCACCGTGATCTACACCCTCATCGCCCTGGTGTTCATCCTGATGGGCACCATGATGAGCAACGATCTGGTGTGGGAGCTGACGGATATGTTCAACAACCTCATGGTCATTCCCAACGTCATCGCCCTGTTCGCCCTGACCAAAATGGTAGTCGGCAGCGCGGAAAGCAAGATCGCACAGTAAATGAGAGCGATCTGTATTGTACTTATTTACTTTTAAAAAACGTTATAAAAAAAGAAACAGGACATTCATATAAGAATGTCCTGTTTCTTCTTGGCGGAGATGGAGGGATTTGAACCCCCGCACGCCTTGCGGCGCCTACCGGATTTCGAATCCGGACCCTTCAGCCACTTGGGTACATCTCCAAGCAACCCCATTTGCCCGCCGCACACAGGCGGTCAAATCCAAACTCTGTGGGGACTGCGTTAGCTATTATGACATATTTTCACGGCTATTGCAAGAGAAATACTTGCGCAGCGAAGGAACACAGCATAGAATGGGCATATCTTACCCGTGCGGATGAAGAAGGAGGAAGTGCTATGGCCCTGCGGGTCTATATTCTTGGTGATGCCGCAGCTTACCAAAACTATACACTGGCAGTGGAACGTGCCGGAGGGATTCCCTGCTTCGGGAGCCGGCCGGCGGACTGCGACTGCTTGCTGCTGCCCGGCGGCGGGGACATGGAATCCTGGCGTTACGGCCAGAAAAACACAGCCTGCCGGGATCTGGAGCCGGAACGGGACGCGCTGGAACTGGATCTGCTGGCGGATTTTACGGCCCTTGGCAAGCCGGTCCTGGGTATATGCCGGGGAATGCAGAGCATCAATGTGTTTTTCGGCGGCGATCTGGTGCAGGACTGGCCAGGACACAGCGCCATAGAAGGCGTTGACCGGCTCCACAGCGTCCAAAATGCACCGTCCTTTCTGCGGGAGCTATACGGAGAGCGCTGTATGGTCAACAGTTGCCACCACCAGATCATTGGCCGCCTGGGAACCGGTTTGGAGGTTTTGCAACGGGCGGAGGACGGCGTAGTAGAGGCCTTCCGACACAAAACCTTGCCGGTTTGGGGGATCCAATGGCACCCGGAACGGCTGACAGCGGACTGCCAAACGGGCACGGTGGACGGACTGGCGGTATACCGGGCGTTTCTATCTCAGGCAGCCTTGTAAGAGCTCTGCCTGTTAACCGCAGGCGTATCCGGATCGGACAGGAACTGTGCACCACGATCCACCAATACGCGGAAAATCCGGTCGCAAAGATTTTCTGTAAAGGGTCAGATAAAGGGTCAAAGGGCTTTGGGGGCAGCAAAAAATCCCTCAAAGCCTTGCGGCTCTAAGGGATTTGTTTGGTGGACGATACAGGACTCGAACCTGTGACCCCCTGCACGTCAAGCAGGTGCTCTAGCCAGCTGAGCTAATCGTCCGAAGCGGAACAGGTATAGAATACACGAACCGTCCGCGTTTGTCAACACTTTTCTTTCACTTTTTTCTTTTTTTCATATTCGCCAGCAGCGTTTCCAGCTGCTCCCTGGTGAACAGCTGCACGTTGTCGCAGAAGCGGCAGGTCAGCTCCGCGCTGCCCTGCTCCCGGATCAGCGCCTCCAGCTCCTCCGGCCCAAGGCTGATCAGCGCCCGCTCCATCCGGTCCCGGCTGCAATAGCAGCGGTACTCGATGGGGCTCTTCTCCAGAATTTCCAGGTCAAAGTCCGACAGCACCCGCCGCAGCATGGCCTCCGGGTCGCCGCCGGTCTCGCGCAGCAGCCCCGTCACCTGGCCGGCGGCCATGACGCCGCCCTCCACCTTCGTGATGACGTCCTCCCCGGCGCCGGGCAGCAGCTGGATGAGATAGCCCCCCGCCGTCAGGACGCTCTGGTCCCGGTCCACCAGCACCCCCAGGCCGCAGGCCGTGGGAATCTGCTCGGATTCCACGAAGTAGGCCGCCAGGTCCTCGGCGATCTCGCCGCCGAGCAGGCCCACGCTGCCCACATAGGGCTCCTTCATGTTCAGATCCCGGATGACCGTCAGCGTGCCGTCACAGCCCACGGCGGCGCCCACGTCCAGCTTGCCGTCGCTCCGCAGCGGCACCTCCACTGACGGGTTGTCCACAGTGCCCCGGACGTTGCCCTCGTTGTCGCTGACCGCAAGAACGGTGCCCAGCGGGCCACCGCCCTTGATCTGCAGCGTCACGCTGCTGCCGTCCCCCTTCAGGGCGTTGCCCATCATGGACGCCGCCGCCAGCGTGCGGCCCAGCGCCGCCGTGGCCACAGGCAGCGTCTTGTGGATCTGCCGCGCCCGCTCCGTCAGCTCCCGGGTGAACACCGCCACGGCTTTCACATAGCCATCTCTGGAGATGGCGCGTACCAACTGATCGCTCATATGCAAATTGCTCCTTTTATCGTTCCCGCGCTGCCGCCGTCAGCCCTCCGAGGGCCGGACCGCCGTGACGATCCAGCGGTCCGCGTCCATCTTCGGCGGGCGGCGGCTCAAATCGCCTGTAACCGTGACGCGCGCAAAGCCCGCGTCGGCCAGATACCGCCGCAGCCGCTCCTCGCTCCAGGCCCGTTCCCGGTGCTCCTCGAAGTCCCGCTCCCAGGCGCCGTCCCGCCGCTGGCGGAACAGATCCACCTGATAGGTACAGACCTGGGTCTTTTCGGAGAAAAACGTCCGCCAGACGCAGAAGCTGTCCTCCGTCTCATCCATATACATCTGCCCGTCCATGCGGCGCAGCTTGTAGGGCGAATTCACGTCAAAAATAAATTGTCCGCCGGGCTTCAGCCAGCGGTACACCCTGCGAAAGGTCTCCCGGATATCCCGCTCGCGGGTCAGATAGTTCAGGGAGTCCAGGGTGGAGATAGCCGCGTCCACCGGCTCGATCAGCCGCAGGCGGGGCATGGACTGGCGCAGGAACAGCGGCGGAGCGTCCAGAGCCGCCGCCTTTCCCATGGCCTGGGTCAGCATCTCCTCGGAGGCGTCGGTGGCCGTCACCTGATAGCCCCGCGCCGCCAGCAGGCAGGCGATGGTGCCGGTGCCGCAGGCCAGGTCCAGCACCGTGCGGACGGGGATGGCGCTTTTGCCGAACTGCCGCTCCAGCCAGTCCGCCCGCTTTTGGTAGCTGCCGTCGGCCATCAGTCCGTCGTAGCTGGCGGCCAGCGCGTTATAGCTGCTCATCCTTCTCCGCCCTCATGCGCTCAAACAGCTTGGCGTAGGCGCCGGTGCCGTAGCTCAGGGAGCGGTTGACCCGGCTGATGGTGGCGCTGGACGCGCCGGTGCGCTCCAGAATGTCGTTGTAGATCATGCCGTCGTGCAGCAGTGAGGCCACCTCGAAGCGCTGCTCCATCGCCCGCAGCTCGGACACCGTGCAGAGATCCTGGAAAAAGTCATAGCACTCCTGCTCATCCTTCAACCGCAGGATCGCCCTGTAGAGCTGGTCGCTCTTCTCCTTCTTGCCGATCTTGACCATATTGAACTCCCTTTCTCTGATCACTCCAGCAAATTAGCGGCACACCTGCCGTTCGATTTCATATTTTAGCATTGTACCGCGTGAAAGTAAAGGGATTCCCCCACAAAATTTTCACACTTTAAAGTATCCCCGGAGCGCACCCCGCCCTGTCCCCCGGCATAGGCTGGGGCATGACAGGGAGAGGAGCGCGGTTCATGAGAGAGTGTCTGAGGTCGCTGCACACGGAGCCGTTTGCGGCGGAGCGGGAGTGGACGGTGGAGGGCATCCCGGTGCTGACCGCGTCGGTGTCGGTCCCCAGACCGGAGCCGGCGGCGGACGGCGTGTCCCGCCGCATCCACCGCTACTACCAGCTGCAATGCCGCGCCTACCTGCGCTACTGCGAGCGGTGGCTGCTGCCCCAGGCGGAGGCGGAGTACCGGGCCGCCCTGGCCGCCAGCGCGCCCCTGCCCTGCTTCCGGGCGGAGCTGGGCTACCGGGTGACCTACAACCAGGACGGCCTGTGGAGCCTGTACACCCAGTCCCGGGAGGTCACGCTGCCGGGGCAGACCCTGGTCACCCGACGGGGAGACACGTGGGACCTGGCGGCGGGCTATCCCGTCCCTCTGGGGGATTTTTTCCCGTCCCGCAGCCCCTGGAGGCGGCGGCTTCTGGCCCTGGCGGCGGCGGAGATCGAGCGGCGGGAGCGGGCGGGAATCGCCCGGTACCACGAGGGCTGGCGCAGGGAGCTGCGCCGCCATTTCAACCCCCAGAACTTCTATCTCAGCGGCGAAGGTCTGGTTTTCTTCTTCCCCATGTACGCCATCGCCCCGGGGACGGAGGGCGTGCCTGCCTTTCTGCTGCCCTACGGCGAGGAAGGGGCGCGGCTCCCGCCGGAGGGCCGTTAAAAAGCGCCCGTCTGGGGACGGGCGCTTTTGGCGGACTGCTTATTTCAGGTTGTTTTTATCGCCGAAGTACTTCTTCGTCTCGGCGGCCACCACGCCGGACAGGGCGAACAGGCCGATGAAGTTGGGGATGGCCATCAGGCCGTTGAAGGTGTCGGCCACATCCCACACAAAGCTGAGGGGAGACACGCAGCCAACCACCACCACGACGATGAAGATCACCTGAAACACCCGGATGCCCTTGTTGCCGAAGAGGTACTGCACGCAGCGGGTGCCGTACAGGGACCAGCCCAGCACCGTGGAGAAGGCGAAGAGCATCAGGGCGATGGCCACGAACAGAGCGGCGAACTTCTCGCCGAACACGGTGGCCAGGGCGGCGGTGATCAGCTCGCTGCCGGGCTTGGTGCCGAAGCCGATGTCGATGCCGCTGACGATGATGGTCAGGGCCGTCAGGGTGCAAATGACGATGGTATCCGCAAAGACCTCGAAGATGCCGTACAGGCCCTGCTGGACGGGGCCCTTGGTGTCCGCCGCCGCGTGGGCGATGGCCGCGGAGCCCAGGCCCGCCTCGTTGGAGAAAGCGCTGCGCCGCAGGCCCCAGATGATGGTCTGCTTCAGCACGATGCCGGTGGAGGCACCGAACATGGCTTGGGGGGTGAAAGCGGTGGAGAAGATCTTCACGAAAGCGCCGCCCAGGTTGCCGATATGGGCGCCCACCACGATCAGGGTGAAGAGGATGTAGAACACGCTCATAAAGGGAATCAGCATCTCCGTAACGGAGCCGATGCGCTTGATGCCGCCCAGCAGGATCACGGCCACCAGCAGCGCAAGGCCGATGCCCAGCACCCACTTGAGAATCAGCTCCGTCTGGGCGGAGACGGTGGTGAAAGCGGCGACGGCGCCGATGACGGAGCCGGTAATGCTGTTGACCTGGGACATGTTGCCGATGCCGAAAGAGGCCAGAGTGGCGAACACGGCGAACAGCACCGCCAGCCACTTCCAGTTCTTGCCCAGGCCCTTGGAGATGTAGTACATGGGGCCGCCGACCCAGTCGCCCCTGGAGTCCCGCTCCCGGTACTTGATGGCCAGCACGATCTCGGAGTATTTGGTGATCATGCCCACCAGAGCCGCCAGCCACAGCCAGAACACGGCGCCGTAGCCGCCCAGGGCGATGGCCTGGGACGTGCCCACGATGTTGCCGGTGCCCACGGTGGCGGACAGGGCGGTGGTCACGGCCTGGCGGGGCGTCACCGCGCCGGCGCCGGCCTCCTGCTTCTGAAAGATCTTGCCCACGGTGTTGCGCATGGCGTGGCCGAACCGGGTGAACTGGATGCCGCCGTTGCGGACCGTCAAAAACGTGCCGCCCAGGATAGCGAAGGGCAGGAAGGTGTACATCCACGCGAAGTCATTCAGCGGTCCGGAGATGAACGATACGATGCTGTTGAAAATTCCCATTGCAATTCCCTCTCTTCTTGTTCCCTCACAAACGGCAAAACGGGAGCCGCGCGAAATGGCGCGGCTCCCGGAATAAATGAGCAGCTTCCCCTGGCGGACAGCCGCCAGCGGAACACACATCTCTGTCCTTTTACCTGAGAGATTCAGCGGCCCGCGCCGCCTTGCACCTTCGGTCCCCGTTTCCGGGCTTCTCCAGAGCCACATCCATTCCTAGTCCCCACCCGGTCGCCGGGCGCCTGAGAGTTTCACTCCTTCGGCAGGCTTTCGCCGTTTCCCTAAGAACTTCGTTTGCCGTTCTTCAGTTATGGTATTACCTTACCATGACGCCTTTTTGGCTGTCAATGGTGTTTTTTTACAAAATGTCCGCTATCCAGCGACGCGTATCTTTCCTATATGGACAAAAGGCGGCGTTACAGTTCTTCCACCAGCACCACGCCCTCCGTCGCGTTGACCTTCCCCACCAGCTGCTGGGCGGAGCAGCGCTTGTTCAGCCGCAGGGAGAAGATGGCGCAGGCGTTGTGGTTTTCGCTGACGGTGGCGCGGGTGATCTCCATGTTCAGGATCTTCAGATCCAGATCCCGGTACAGCTTCAGCACCCGTTCCAGGCAGCTCTTGTTGGTGTACTCCATGTACAAATTGATCTCCGGGGCGTTCTCCAGCATCCGGTACTCCAGCTTGGCGAACAGCATCTCCGCCGCCAGAATCAGCAGCGTGGTGAGCAGCGCGCCCTCGTAAAAGCCGCCGCCCACGGCCAGACCCACGATGGCCGCCGTCCACAGGCCCGCCGCGGTGGTCAGGCCCTTGACCCGCTGGCGGCGGGTGACGATGATGGTGCCCGCGCCGATGAAGCCCATGCCGGCCACCACCTGGGCGCCGAGGCGGCCCATGTCGGTGTAATAGTTCATGTAGAGATAGAGGAACTGGCTGGTCATGGTGGTCATAGCCGCGCCCAGGCAGATCAGGATATGGGTCCGGAAGCCGGCCGGACGCCGCTTGTACTCCCGCTCCAGGCCGATGAGACCGCCGCAGACCACGGCGAGACACATCCGCACCGCCACGGACAGGAAGGACACATCCCGCAGGCCGTCAAAAATCGTCAGCATATTCTTCCCTCCCTCAGATCTCGTCGACGGTGCGCACCGTCTCCAGCTCGTAAATGGCCGCCAGCACCTGGGTGTGCATCTGCCGGTTGTGCATCCGGATGTAGAACACCGCGCTGGGATAGCGGGCCTTCTCCAGCCGCCCGTGGTCGATCTCCACATCGTAGATCTGCACATCCAGGGCCTTGACCCGGTTGATGATGTCGCCCACGTCGTCCAGGGACTCGAACTCCACGAAAATGTTCATGTTCCGGGCGTTTTCCATGATAAAATTCTCCACCGGGCGCAGCAGCTGGATGACCAGGGAGATCAGCACAAAGGCCAGGATCACGCACTCATAAAAGCCCGCGCCGATGGCCAGGCCCGTGCAGGCGGAGGCCCACAGGCCCGCCGCGGTGGTCATGCCCTTGACCTCCTGCCGCCCCGTCACGATGATGGTGCCGGTGGCCAGGAAGCCGATGCCGTTGATGACCTGGGCGCCGAAGCGGGACACGTCGGTCCGGATGCCGATCTCCCCCGCGATGTCCGCCCAGACGGTGGTGATCATGTGATACTCATACAGGCTCAGCAGCACGGTCAGCGTGGCGCCCAGACACACCAGCATATACGTCCGCAGGCCCGCCGCGCGGCGCTTTCTGCCGCGCTCCATGCCGATCAGGCCGCCAAAGAACACGGCCAGCAGCAGCCGCAGCAGCACCGACCCGAAGCTCAGATCCCGTAAAAAATCCAGCCCTGCCAGCATGGGCTTTCCCTCCTTTGATACGCACAGATATATGGAAAGGAAGAACTGGCAGCGCCACTTCTTCCCCTGTCCGCTATGTTCCCGGCACGGCGCCGGGCGCATGTTTACCGCCGTCACGAAAGCGTTTGCGTTCCCGCACACCGCCTGCCGGCGTCCGGTTTTGCGTGGTATATATTATAAAACATCAACCAAACCAACTTGTCAATGTTTTCTTGGCAAAACCGCAAATTTTTGTCTGTTTTTACAAAGAAATTATCGTATCTTCGGCATTTTGTTCTCAGCTCCAGCACTTTTTTCCGCGCTTTTCCCACCCGGGGCGTCCGTCCTCCGGCTCAAACAATTTTCTTCCGATTTGTTCGCCCATCAGAGAAATTTTCAGGTTTTGCCGTCGTTTTTTCCAAATCTTCCGCATCTGATTTATGCGTTTCCCCGATAATTTTCCGTTTTCGGCCGGTTTCTTCGCAGCGCAAGCGTTAGCGTTTTTCCATATTTTCGGTTATCCGAGCGGAAAAGGAGCCCCGGCGCGTTCAACGCGCCGGGGCTTTTCTCCGGATCGTATGCGGCCGTTACCGCCCCACCATGATGTCCAGAATCTCCTCGTCGGTGCGGCGCATGCCCAGCCGGGCCAGACGGCCCACGTTGCCGATGGTGTTCTCCACGCCCTTCTGGATGATGCCCTCGCCGCCCACGAACTGGTGGCCGCCGTTGACATACATGTGGTAGCCCATCAGTCCCGCGTCCACGGCGGAGGCGATCTTCGCCGCGCAGGAGGGCTTGGCCCCGTCGCAGATCATGCCGGAGCAGATGGCCAGGGTGTTGGCAATGGTGTGGGCGATGACGTCATACCGCCCGCCCCGGAGATAGGCGATGCCCGCCGCCGCGCCGCAGCCGGCGCTGACCGCGCCGCAGAAAGCGGACAGCCGTCCGATGCCGGTCTTCTGGTGGATGGTCACCAGGTTCGCCACCGCCAGGGCCCGGTACAGCGCGTCGTCGTCCACGCCCATGTCCCGGGCGTATTCAATGACCGGCAGGGAGGTGGTCATACCCTGGTTGCCGCTGCCGGAGACGATGACCACCGGCATCTCGCAGCCGCTCATGCGGGCGTCGGACCCCGCCGCCGCAGCCGCCTTGGCCCGGACGGCCACATCGTCGCCGTACAGGCCCCGCAGGGTCTTGCCCACCTCGGCGCCCCAGCCGCCCTTCATGCCCTCGGCGGAAATGGCGCTGTTATAGGCCACCTGGCGGCCCAAAATCTCCGCCACGTCGGCGGTGTCCAGGCAGTCGGCAAAGCTCACGATCTCCTCCACGCTCAGCACGGAACGGTCCGTCTGCTCCTCGCCGCCGCCCGCCGTCTCGTCCGCCTGGAAGAGGACCTCCCCGTCCCGCTGGATGCGGACGATGTTGGTGTGGAAGTCCACGATCTCGCAGCAGGCGGAGTGCTCGCCCGCGGCCACGGTGATGTTGATGAAGAAGATGCGGTCCCCCTCCGCGGGCACCACCTTGATCTCGCAGGTCTTCAGAAAAGCCCCCATGGCCTCGATCTCCTCCCGGGTCACCTGGGAGAGGACCTCCAGCTCCAGATCGGCCCGGCCCGCCACGATGCCGGCGGCGGCAGCGGCCTCGATGCCCTTCAGCCCGCCGGTGTTGGGCACCGTGACGGCCTTCACGTTTTTGATGATGTTGCCGCTGACCTCCACCCGGCAGCGCTCCGGCGTGGCGCCCAGGGCCTCCCGGGCCTTGGCGGCGGCCAGCGCGATGGCGATGGGCTCCGTGCAGCCCATGGCGGGGATCAGTTCCTCCTCCAGAATCTTGACATAGCTCTCATAATGCGGTGTACGCTCCATAGCATGTCCCCCCTTCTTTGATATTTCTTATTATAGCGAAAACGACGGTGGGAAACAAGTGCGCGAAAAGAATTCTCCGGTGGGAATCAGGGATTTTACGGAAGCCTCTCAGCCGCCTCTCATCCCAGCAGCACGTCCAGCAGCATCATGACGAGAAAGCCCGCCATGACGCTGGCGGTACCCGCGTGGGAGTGCTCGCCCAGCTGCGCCTCGGGGATCAGCTCCTCCACCACCACGTAGATCATGGCCCCGGCGGCAAAGGCCAGCACCCAGGGCATGATGCCGGCGACGCTGCCCGCCACCAGCACCGTCAAAAGGCCGAACACCGGCTCCACCACGCCGGAGATGGCGCCGCAGAGGAATGCTTTGCCGTTGGGAACTCCCTGGGTCTTCATGGGCAGGGACACGGCGGCCCCCTCCGGGAAGTTCTGGAGGCCCATGCCGATGGCCAGGGCCACGGCCGCCGCCAGGGCGCCGCGGGACGTGTCCTGGGCCGCCACGGAGAAGCTCAGGCCCACCGCCATGCCCTCCGGGATGTTGTGCAGCGTTACCGCCAGAACCATCATGGTGGTGCGCTGGAGCTGGCTTTTGGGACCTTCGGCCTGCAAACTGTTCTGGTGCAGATGCGGGATGAGATGGTCCAGCAGCAGCAAAAACAGGATGCCCAGCCAGAAACCTACCGCCGCCGGGAAAAATGCCAGCCTGCCCAGATCTACGGCCTGCTCCATGGCCGGGATCAGCAAGCTCCATACCGATGCCGCCACCATCACTCCGGCGGCAAAGCCGGTGAGGGCGCGCTGGATGCCGTCACGCAGAGAGTTTTTCAAAAAGAACACACAGCCTGCCCCAAGACTTGTGCCCAGAAAAGGGATCAAAATCCCCCAGAATGCGTCTTGTATCATGTAATACCTCCTTGCAGTTAAACACAACTAACTGTATAAGCAGTATACTGCGCTCCGGCAAAAAGGTCAAGGGCTTTGCGATATAGAGGATGCAGATCGTTTCCTGCATCGAAAAAATTTCGCCCCTGTAAACTTGTCTGTTTCTGCTTGACAACGCCCGGTGGGAGTGCTATTTTTACTTCGTGAATTTGTTTTGCCTAACCATCTGAGGGGTTTTGCCCCTGCATTTTTTTGCGTCAATTGTTAGGCAGAACTAACTGTTTTTTTCAAAACTGAGATAGAGGTGTGTTACCATGAGATTGAAAAAAGTATTTGC
>OIYT01002351.1_pt1 | contig 11655 bp, 9 predicted proteins | sample 1588201 | NCBI WGS metagenome assembly OIYT01 (sample SAMN03283260) | human gut metagenome | biome: human-associated habitat; material: feces | host: Homo sapiens | place: USA | collected 2013
TAGTAAGACCCCTTGAAGACGACGAGGTAGATAGGGCAGAGGTGGAAGTGTGGTAACACATGGAGCTGACTGTTACTAATAGGTCGAGGGCATAACCAAAGCAGTGATAGGTAAATGGATGATGGTGTTGGTTTTTAACTGTATGTAGTTTTGAAAGTATATAAATATAGAAGATAGTTTTGTAGGGAAGCAGTACTCTGGTGAGTATTGCTTTTTTAGTTTTTTCTTATCTGACCAGGCAGCTGGCAAGTTTTAAATTTACATTTATGGATTTGCAAAAAAATTATAATAAAAAGATCCGAAAATGACAAAAAAATATACATTTCAAAGCTGAATGTACAAAAAAATGGTATAAAAGTGCAAATACAATTGGCAAAAAAGCATATAAAATACTAAATTGTAACAAGAGTTTTATTAGAAAGTTACAAGGAGGAAAAAGATGAAAAGAAAATTAGTGACAAAGTTGTTATGCCTGGTACTTGCATCAACTGTTGTTGCTACAATGGCTCCTGTGAATTTCTACACGGTTAGTGCAGAAACTCAGGATCAAAGTGAGGATGTTGCAGTACAGGCAGAATCAAGAGTTGTATTGCAGGATGGGATCAATGATCAGTGGACACAGGAAGCCAGCAGTGTAGTCGGCAGTGATGCGATTTGTGCTGTAGAGGATGGATGGCTTCATATTAAGTCAGGTTCAGGAAATGGAAATAATCCGGGAACAAAACCGGCCATATTTGTGAATCCAAATCAATTTAATTTTGATGAAGCCGGATACTTCGAATTTACTATGAAGTCAGCAAATGTAAATACCAGCACAGCAGGTGACCGATTTGGTGTCTATCTTGGTTATGATGGCGATAGCAAAGGCATGATGATCGGGTATGATGACCAGGGATGGTTCTGGCAGAAGTATGGAGCATCAGGAAATCCATGGTATTCAGGAACCAGAGTAGCAGCTCCGGCACAGAATGCAGAAGTAAAGGTAAAACTTTCATGGACAGCTGATAAAAAGGTGACTGTTGAGATTAATGGAGCTACTGTCTTTACGGCAGAAGATTTCAGTGGAATTGCAGATCTTGGAAATAAGATTGCGATCAAAGGCGGAAGTTATGCAAATGCATCCGCAGTGACGAATGTATATCTGAAGAACATTCATTATACAGGACAGGCTGCGGCAGAGACTTATGCAGTCAGCGGAGTTGTTAAAGATGCTGACGGAAATGCAATCGCAGGTGTAAAAGTACAGGTTGATGATCAGCAGGTAACAACAGATGCAAGTGGAAATTATACCCTGAATCTTGCAAGTGGTACATATAATATGTCCATTATGAAGGGCGGTTATAATACTGTTCAGAAGACTGTTACAGTAGGAACAGAAGGTATTACTGTAGAAGATATTGTCCTTGAGGCTGAGGCAGAAGTAACCACAAAGAAGCTTTCTACATCTGATATGGATGTTTATGCTTCAACAACATTCCCAAGTGTTGTTAAGTATGAAATGAAAAAAGGAAGTTTGAAAGGTAAGACATTTTACGGACAGACTGATAAGGTCAATACAGTCAAGATCAATGGAACTGCAGTTGAATTATCAGATGCTGATGTAAAGGCCACATTTGCAGATGATAAAGCAACCTATGTTATGACTGTAAAAGGAAATGACATTGATGCAGTGATTACTGCCGAGTTAGTTGCAAAGGATAATACACTGGCATTCAATATCACAAAGATTGAGAACAAGCTGGAAGATACAGCAACAGGACATCCGATCCAGACGATCGAAATTCCGAACCAGAGTCTGATTTCTGTAAGAAGTAGTCAGAATGGTGCTAATTTCAAGGGTGCAGCAATGTCTTCCAATACCAAAGTCAGCGGAGATGAATATGTAGAAGTTACAGATGCTACTTCTCTGAACAAAGATTATATGTATGGTTTCGTTTCCAATGACGAAATGAGTGCAGGTCTGTGGAGTAACTCTGAAAATGATGGACGTTCTGTAGCGACAACTGTTACAGGTGGTTCAAAAAATACACGTGTTCAGGCGGTTACAGCACAGAAAGAAGATTATGTAACACTTGGACTTGGAAGTACAGCATGGTATTATCATCGTGTAGTGACAGATTCACAGAACAGAAGCTATGTAGTAAAAGAGACAGAGATGCCAAAGGCAAAAGTTATCATTGCCGGAGATATGAATGATGATGCTCAGATCGACTGGCAGGATGGTGCGGTTGCATTTCGTTCTATTATGAATAATCCATATAAGAGTGAAGAAGTACCGGAACTGGTTGCTTACCGTATTGCAATGAACTTTGGTGGACAGGCTCAGAACCCGTTCCTGACGACATTGGATAATGTAAAGAGAGTTGCATTGAATACAGACGGACTCGGACAGTCTGTTCTGTTAAAGGGATATGCAAATGAAGGCCATGATTCCGCACATCCAGACTATGCTGATATCGGTAAGAGAATCGGTGGAGCAGATGACATGAATACCCTGATGACAGAGGGTGCGAAATACGGTGCGAAGTTTGGTATTCATGTCAATGCAGGAGAGATGTATCCGGAAGCAAAAGCATTTAAGGACGACAATGTACGCCGCGATCCAAATGGCAGTCTCAGATATGGCTGGAACTGGCTGGATCAGGCAGTTGGACTTGACAGTATCTACGATCTTGCAACCGGTGAACGTGAAGCAAGATTTGATGCACTGGAAAAGCTGGTCGGAACAAATCTGGATTTTGTATATGTAGATATCTGGGGAAATAATACAGGAAGCAGTAATGATGATTCCTGGCAGACACGTAAGCTTTCCAAAGAGATCAATGATAACGGATGGCGTATGGCAAATGAATGGGGAGTTGCAAATGAATATGATGCAACATTCCAGCACTGGGCAACAGACCTTACCTATGGTGGATCTAACCAGAAAGGTGAGAACAGTGAGGTTATGAGATTCCTCCGTAACCATCAGAAAGATTCATGGGTTGCTGATTATCCGTCTTATGGCGGTGCAGCAATGATGCCATTGCTTGGCGGTTATAATATGAAAGATTTTGAAGGATGGCAGGGACGTAATGATTACGATACTTACATCACGAATCTTTATACTCATGATCTGACAACCAAATTTATCCAGCATTATAAGATTGTAAAATGGGTAGATGGAGATCCGGTTACAGCAGGAGATGCAACAAACTGGGTACCGGATATGGAGATCACTCTGAAGGATGATGATGGAGATATACTGGTACTGACCAGAGGATCTAATGATTTCAGCAGTGATGCCTACAGAGAAAGAACGATGACCCTGAATGGAAAAGTGATCGCACAGGGAGCACCTTCCAAAGGAGACAGAACCGATTCTGATATTCAGAACGGAAGAAAAAAAGGAACAGAAAGTTATCTGCTTCCATGGATCTGGGATTCAGAGAGCGGTGAAAAAGTAGCGGCATCCAAAGAAAAGCTGTATCACTGGAATACAGCCGGAGGAACAACAACCTGGGAAGTTCCGGACGGATGGGAGAACCTGAAAAGTGTTAAGGTTTATAAGCTGACAGATCTTGGAAAGACAGATGAGAAGACCGTTGCAGTAAAGAATGGAAGAATTACACTGGAAGCAGAATCTGAGACTCCATATGTAGTATGCAAAGGTGAAGAAAATAACCTGAAAATCACATGGAGTGAGGGAATGCATATTGTAGATGCCGGTTTTAACGGTGGATTAGATTCACTGGAAAAGAACTGGAAAAAATCCGGTGATGGTGAAGCAACTATTGCAAAGAGCCAGTACAGCAATCCAATGCTGAAATTGAGTGGAAAAGTATCCATGACACAGGAACTGACAGACTTAAAGGCAGGTCAGCAGTATGCAGTTTTAGTTGGTGTTGATAACCGCAGTGATGCAAAAGCAACAATGACGATCAAGAATGGTGATGATGTACTTGCAACAAATTACACAACACGTTCTATCGCAAAAAACTATGTAAAAGCCTATACGCACAGCAATTACAGTGCAACGGTAGACGGAAGCAGCTATTTCCAGAATATGTATGTATTCTTTACAGCACCGGAAAGCGGTAAGGTTACATTGACACTTTCAAAAGAAGCAGGCAAGGGAGATTCCTATTTTGATGATGTACGTGTAGTGGAAAATGATTCTCATAATATTACAACGAACAAGAAAGGTGAAGTTGTAAGATTTGAGCAGGATTTCGAGACAAATGTACAGGGAATTTATCCGTTTGTAGTTGGTGGAATTGAAGGCGTTGAAGATAACAGAATTCATTTATCTGAAAGACATGACAAGTATACGCAGGCTGGATGGGATGTAAAATTGATGGATGATGTTCTGGATGGTGACTGGTCAGTGAAGATCAATGGTCTGACCCAGAGAAGCAAGCTGGCATATCAGACAATTCCGCAGAACTTCCGTTTTGAGCCTGGTGTTACATACAAAGTAAGCTTTGATTATCAGGCAGGAAGTGACGATACTTACGGTGTTGTTGTAGGTGCAGGTGAGTATACAGGAGCAACCAATCTGGAAACATTGAAAAAATCACTGGGAACAACCGCTCATTATGAGAGAGAAATCGTTGGTGATATTACAGGTCAGACATGGTTTGGTATTTACTCAACAAGCACAGCACCAGATCTGCAGGGCGTAAATTCAAGTTCTGCACAGGCCAACTTTGGTGGATACAAAGAACTGGTTCTTGACAATCTTGTGATTGAAAAAGTTGAGCAGAATATAACGATTGATACACTGAAAGATCTGATTGCGACGGCAGAAGGATACAATAAAGAAAATTATACTGCTGCTGACTGGAAGAAGCTGGATGATGCTCTTACCAAGGCAAAGGTTGCAGTGAACAGAGATAAGACATCAGCAGATGAAATCGAAAGTGCATATTATGCACTGAATGGTGCAATTAATTATATTGCTTCGATTGATACAAATGAAGAAAGCAGTACGAAGAATGATATTTCTGTTGAAGGCGTGATCGCAACAGCAGGAAGCGAAGACGGTGGAACATACGGAAGTAATATTGGAAAAGCAGAATATGTTCTTGATAATGATGTGACAACTGCATGGATGACAGCTTATTCAGGATATGCTACAACAATCAAGAATGGAGAGGGATGGATTGACCTTCAGTTCCCGGAGGCACATACAGTTGACGGACTTCGTTATCTGCCAGGACCGGTTACAGCTGGAGCCTTGGTCACAATTGCTGATTATGAGATTTATGTTAAGACAGCAGATTCAGCGGATTATGTAAAGGTAAGCGATGGAACATGGGAGAATACTTCTTCCTGGAAGAGGGCAAAATTTGATCCGATTGAAAATGTAACAAATGTGAAACTGCTTGCTAAATCTACCAAGGTATATAACTGGTGGGCAATGGCAGCAGAAATCCGTATCACCAGTGCAGCAGAAGCAACGACAGATACAGAAGTAGTAGATAAGAGCGGACTGACAGATGCACTTGCTGAAGCAAAAGCATTAAATGAAGCTGATTATACTGCAGAGAGCTGGGCTGTTCTTCAGACAAAGATTGAAGCAGCAGAGGCAGTTGTAAATAATGCAGATGCGACTAACTATGATGTTCAGCTTGCACTTGCAAATCTGGTAGATGCAATCAGTGGGCTGGAAGCAGTGGAGACTCCTGAACCGACACCGGCTGATAAGGACAAACTTACAGAAGTTGTCAATAATTGTGCAGGATTAGAAGAGAAAAACTTTACAGCAGACAGTTGGAAAGTTTACAAAGCTGCTTATGAAAAGGCAATGGCAGTTCTTGCTGATGAAAATGCATCTCAGGCAGATGTAGATGCAGCAGCTGCAGCACTTAAAGCAGCTTATGCAGGTCTTGTAAAAGCAGATGATGCAAATGGTGGAAATAATAACCAGGGTGGATCAGGAAATCAGGGTAATAATGGTCAGGGAAATGACAATAAGGGCAATGCAAATGTCAATAAACCTGGAACATCCAATAATGCAAATGCAGCAGGTAAGAACAATACGACAAATAAAGGTACAGTGAAGACTGGAGATACCGCACCGTTTATGGCAATGATCGTAACAATTCTTGCAGCAGCAGGAGTGATCTTCGGAACAGTTGTTCAGAAGACCAGAAGACGCAGAAATCGTAAATAAATAATGAAACTGACAGATATCTGAAGTTAATAGAACAGATGGTCAGATGAAAATGAAGAGGAGTCAGAACACCGGAGAGTGTGATGACTCTTCTTTAATTTTATCAATTTCAGCACAATGATAAAATTAAATTGACAATGATAAAATTAAAAGATATATTATACCTGTGTCAGATTAAGGACGATTTGGAAAAATCAGATTATAGTTTGTTGTGGGTGATGAGCCAATAATAAGAAAAAGAGCAGGATAATGGAGAGCGGGCATGAGAAAATTTGATTATCGTGAGGAATGGAAAGCATTACTCACACCGGAAATAGTATCTTATCTATCACAGATACATGAATTTAAAGGAGAACAGACACTATTTATTGAATCCAAAGCAGACACGTTAACGCAGTTGGTTGAAATTGCAAAAATTCAAAGTACCGAAGCATCAAATAAGATCGAAGGAATTTATACGTCAGGTGAAAGGCTAAGAGCATTAGTTAAAGATACAACGAGACCAAAGACCAGAAGTGAACGTGAAATAGCCGGATACAGAGATGTGTTGAATACAATTCATGAAAATCATGATTATATTCCACCGAAATCAACCATCATTTTGCAGTTACATAGAGATTTGTATAAATTTGAAGGGGCAGATACAGGCGGAAAATATAAAGTGTCTGACAATATTATAGAGGAAGAGGATTCTACAGGAAATAAATCAATCCGATTTAACCCAGTTCCGGCATGGGAGACACCAGAAGCAGTTGAAGAATTGTGCAGATCATTTGAAGAAGCACTTTATTATGGAACAGATAGATCCACTTATTTTGATCCCGATGTTTATTCTTGATTTTTTGTGTATTCATCCTTTTAGTGATGGGAATGGGAGGATGAGTCGTCTACTTACCTTATTATTATATAGAGCCGGATATATTGTCGGTAAATATATCAGTATTGAAAAACTGATAGAAGATACAAAAGAAGTTTATTATGATTCTTTACAGAGAAATTCCATAAAGTGGCATGAAAATGCGAATGATTATGAACCGTTTGTAAAGTATATGCTGGGAGTGATTGTGGCGGCATACAGAGATTTCTCGTCGAGAGTGAAATGGCTGACGACAGAAAACTTATCCAAACCTGAAAGAATAAGAGAAATAATACGGACTACCATGGGGACGATTACAAAATCAGAACTTTTAAAAAGATGTCCTGATATCAGTCAGGTAACAGTGCAGAGAACCCTTGCAGAATTGATGGAAACTGATGAAATAACCAAAATTGGTGGTGGAAGATATACAAAGTATACTTCAAAATCAGTTCGCCGACTTCATCAAACAAGTCGACAAATCCAAAGTTGCAGTGCAGAAAGCATTGGATGAAACACAGATATTATTTGATTCATTAATGCAGGAGTATTTTGGATAAATTTTCTTGATTGTATATGAGAGGAAGATGTTATGCAAGAAAGTGATAAAATTCAAGTATATGATAATCAACCAATTAGAACAGCGTGGGATGAACAGAATGAAGAATGGTATTTTTCGATCGTAGATGTTGTAAGTGTATTAACAGATCAACCGGACAGAAGGCATGCAGGAAAGTACTGGAGTGTTTTAAAGACTCGACTTAAAAAGGAAGGAAGTCAGTTGCCTACAAATTGTAGTCAACTGAAACTAAAAGCAGATGATGGGAAACGTTATAAGACTGATGTGGCAAATACTGAGCAATTATTGCGCATAATTCAATCTATTCCATCTAAAAAAGCAGAACCTTTTAGACTCTGGCTGGCACAGATTGGACGAGAAAGAATAGAGGAAACCATTGATCCTGAATTAACCATTGATCGGGCATTAGATACATATTCTAAAAAAGGTTATCCTGCAGATTGGATTAATCAGCGGCTACAAACTATCCGAGCTAGAAAAGAATTGACAGATCAATGGCAGACTCATGGAGTTGAAAAAGGAAAAGAATATGCAATTCTGACAGATGAGGTAACGAGAGCCTGGTCGGGAATGAATACCAGACAGTATAAAAATCTAAAGGGATTAAAAAAAGAAAATCTCCGTGATAATATGAGTACACTTGAACTTGCATTAAATATGTTGGCAGAAGCAACGACAACAGAACTTACAAAAGTGCAGAATCCACAGGGATTGGAAGAAAATAGAATTGTTGCCAAGACCGGCGGAGAAATTGCTGGAGATGCAAGAAGACGAATAGAACAAGAAACTGGAACACCCGTAATAACAAGCCAAAATGCAAATAATTTAAGTTCGATCGTGACAGGAATGATCGAAGGGGTTATAGAAAAAGAAGATAAGTAAATAAAGTATTGCAAATGTGGTGAAGGATGCTGGTATCTTGAGAGGAGATAGTAGCATGGAAGAAAAAGTTGTAATTATATTAAATGAAATGTCAGAGTATCTTTCAATTTCTCAAATGAAAAAATTACAGGAAGTAATTTTGAAAACATTTTCAGAAAATGAAGCAAAAAAGCAGGAAATATCTAATCATGATTTTTTGAAAATGTTTTTAGATGCTAAGAAAATAGAAGGATGCTCTGAAAGAACAATACAATATTACAAGGTTACTGTGGAGCATTTACTATCCAAGATAGAAGAAAGTGTAAGAAAGATTACAACAGAAGAAATACGTGCATATTTAGCAGATTATCAGAAATGGAATAATTGTTCAAATGTTACGATCGATAATATTAGGAGAAATATTTCAAGCTTCTTTTCATGGTTGGAGGAAGAGGACTATATTCTTAAAAGTCCAATGAGAAGGATTCATAAAATTAAAACAAAAACGGTAGTTAAAAGCGTAATTAACGACGAGGGAATAGAAAGGCTTCGAGATAATTGTACGGAGAAGCGAGACCTGGCGATAATAGATTTATTGTATTCTACTGGAATCCGAGTCGGTGAACTTGTGAATCTTAATATAGATGATATCGATTTGGAAGGGCGAGAATGTATTGTTTATGGAAAAGGTGATAAAGAAAGACGGGTATATTTTGATGCAAAAGCAAAAGTACATTTGCAGGAATATATTGAAAGGAGACAGGATAATAATCAAGCCTTTTTGTAACATTGGACGCACCTCATGATTGGTTAAAAATAAGCGGAGTGGAAATCCGATTGCGACAGTTAGGAAGAAGACTTGATTTGGAACGAATACATCCACATAAGTTCCGAAGAACAATGGCTACAAGAGCGATTGATAAAGGGATGCCAATTGAGCAGGTACAAAAAATACTGGGACATTCGCAAATAGATACAACAATGCAATATGCGATGGTAAATCAGAATAATGTGAAGTTGTCACATTGAAAATATATGTTATAAAAAATGCAGAATCAACTTGAAATTTAAGTTTGTATTCACGCCAAAACACGGTTTCTGGTTAAACATGATTGAAAGTTTCTTCAGCAAGATGACAAAACAAATGCTACGTGGAATACGTGTCAATACCAAACAGGAATTGGAAGAACGAATTTACCAATATTTTGAGGCGATCAACCGAGAGCCAGTTGTTTATCACTGGAAATATAAAATGGATGAAATTAGCGAAGCTGAGGCATCATCAATTTAATATAGCAGTTATTTAATATTCGATATACTAGTACAGATATAGAGAGTCTGGAAGAAATTTTGTGGAAAGAAGTTGGAACAAGGTCTGATTACGAACAGGAAATAGGGGAAAAGCCATTGGGCGAATTTGTTCGTGAGATTGTCGGACTTGATATGAATGCTGCAAAGGAAGCATTTTCAGAATATCTGACGGATACGAATCTTGATAGCAGACAGATTTATTTTGTGAACCAGATTGTAGAATATATCGTGCATAATGGAATGCTGAAAGATTTTTCAGTTCTTCAGGAAGCACCATTTACTGATCAGGGAAGTGTTGTTGAGATTTTTAAGGATATAACAGTATGGATGGGAATTAAAAGAGTAATAGACAGTATCAATGCAAATGCTGCTGCATAATATGAAGTGGACGGTGTTGATGAAACTTCTACAAAGGCATAATAAAGAATAAAAGTGTTGTAAATAGAAGGAAAAACAGACGGGATTCGGAACGTAACTGATATGGTTCTGATCCCGTCTGTTTTGTCAGTAAGTCAACTGTTTTGTTAGTGAGTGAACTACTGATTTATATAAAATAAATAGTGGATTTATTTCACCAGGTTATTTATGGATCATTCCAAGAAATGTTTCATGGATCTTTGTATCCTGATCCAGTTCCGGATGAAATGCAAATGCCATCTGATTGTGATATTTTACTCCGACGATCCGATCCTGTACGACACTTAAAACTTCCGGTTTTTCTCCGGCTGCATCAGCATGAACGCTTTCCACATAAGGTGCACGGATGAAAGTCATAGAAATTTCACCAATTCCGTTGGCGTTGGCAGTAGTATGGAAACTGCCGAGCTGACGGCCATAGGCATTTCGTCTGACTGTCATGGGAAGAGTCCCGAAGTAGGATTCCTCCTGATCGGCAATATCCGAAGCGAGCAGGATCATTCCTGCACAGGTTGCGAGAACCGGCATACCGGAGCAGATTTTTTCTTTTAAAGGTTCAAACATATCAAGATCATGCAGAAGTTTTCCCTGGACGGTGCTTTCACCACCGGGAAGAATGAGACCGTTGAAGTCTTTTTGCAGATCATCAGCTTTTCTGAGTTCGAAGGTATCTGCACCGAGCTTCTGGAGCATATGCTCATGTTCTATGAATGCCCCCTGCAGGGCAAGAACTGCAATCGTCATAGTCTTATTTACCCCTTTCAGCCATAAGAAGTGCGATTTCCTGCTCATTAATACCGACCATGGCTTCTCCGAGATCTGCGGAAAGTTCAGCGATCAGTTTTGCGTCAGTATAATTTGTTACAGCCTGAACGATGGCAGCGGCACGTTTTGCCGGATTACCGGACTTGAAGATACCGGAGCCGACGAAGACACCTTCTGCTCCCAGCTGCATCATCAGGGCTGCATCTGCAGGAGTTGCGACACCACCGGCTGCGAAGTTTACGACCGGAAGTTTTCCGTTTTCATGGACAGAGAGAACAAGGTCAAATGGAACCTGGAGCTGCTTTGCCGCCTCAAAGAGTTCATCTTCACGCATTCCTTTGATCCGGGCAATTTCACTGTTCATCATTCGCATGTGACGGACAGCCTGGACGATATCACCGGTTCCCGGCTCTCCTTTTGTACGGATCATAGAAGCTCCTTCATTGATCCTTCTTAAAGCTTCTCCGAGGTCTTTTGCACCGCAGACGAAAGGAACGTCAAAGTCACGCTTGTTGATATGGTATACATCATCAGCAGGGGAAAGAACTTCACTCTCATCGATATAATCAATTTCAATGGCCTGAAGCACCTGTGCTTCTGCGAAATGTCCGATCCTGCATTTTGCCATAACCGGAATGGACACTGCCTCCTGGATTCCACGGATCATTTTCGGGTCACTCATACGGGAAACACCACCTGCTGCACGGA